>Ga0194037_1000707_pt1 | contig 25781 bp, 19 predicted proteins | sample JunL306m_MetaG_FD_148653 | JGI IMG/M metagenome (GOLD analysis project Ga0194037, IMG submission 148653) | Anoxic zone freshwater microbial communities from boreal shield lake in IISD Experimental Lakes Area, Ontario, Canada - Jun2016-L304-6m | ecosystem: Environmental > Aquatic > Freshwater >...
ACCAACTACTCCATGCCGCAGCGCATCAGCACCGGCTTTGACCTGAAACGCATGTCGATTATTCTTGCGGTGCTCGAAAACAGGCTGAAGATCGAGACCTGGGGGCAGGATGTTTTTGTAAAAATAGCCGGAGGGCTCAAACTGGCAGAACCTGCGGCTGACCTCGCCATTGCAGCAGCCATTGCCTCCGGGCTCATGAACCGCCCGGTCGATCCGGCAACCGTCTGCTGCGGAGAGATCGGCCTTGCTGGAGAGCTGAGGGCCATCAGCGACAGCGAACGGCGTATCAGGGAGGCCGCACACCTCGGCTTCAAACGCATCGTGCTGCCCGAAGCCAACACCCGGGAGCTGAAGCCATCGCTGAAAAAGCTGCCGATAACCATTGCCGGATGTTCAACACTGCGTGACGCCCTTGAGGAACTGAATATCTGATGAGCGTGTTGACTTGTGCATTCACACAACTTTCTTACCTTTCACGGTACGAATTCAATGCAAAGCTAACCGGGAAAAGACGATGACGCACATCCTGATTCAATGGCTTATTAACGCCCTCGCGGTTTATGCTACCGCGCATATCCTTGACGGCATTCATATCAAAAGCTTCGGAGCTGCAGTTGCTGTGGCGCTTGTTCTTGGCCTGATCAACACTATTGTACGCCCGGTCATGCTCTTTTTCTCCATCCCCTTTATCATTCTCACCCTGGGGCTTTTCCTCCTCGTCATCAACGCCCTTCTCCTGCAATTCGCCGCTGTACTTGTCAGTGGTTTTACCATCGACGGTTTCTGGTGGGCCGTAGCAGGCTCTGTGGTCATCAGCGCTATTTCATGGCTCCTGGGATCGCTGTTCAATCTTTGAAGCCGCTGTACCACAGGGGATTCAGTCATGCTGCTCCAACGGCAGATGCTGATGCACATGCTCCCTGCCGTCATGGTGATGACGATGAATATGGATCAGGTTATTCGACTCAAGGAGTGTCCGGTCATTCAAGACAGATTCAGCCGAGCCTCCCCTGACAATTCTTCTGTTCCGGCCAAACACATACACCGTATCGGCTATCTCCCCGACAAGATGCAAGTCATGCGTCGCGGTAATAATAGTCTTGCCCTGCCGGTTCGCATTGACCATAAAATCAATAATGTGCCGAACGGTTAAAGGATCAAGCCCGGCTGTCGGTTCATCGAATAAATAGACATCAGGATCAATGGCAAGAACTGAGGCAATTGCAACCCGCTTTTTCTCTCCGATACTTAATTGATGGGGAGCCCTCTCCAATAAATGGTGAATATCCAACACGTTGGCAACCTCCATGATACGCCGCTTAACCTCTTTCTCTGCAACACCAAACTGCAGCGGCCCAAAGGCAATATCCTCTCTCACCGAGGGGCAAAACAACTGGATATCGGCATTTTGAAAAACAAGGCCAACCCTTCGTCTGAAGCGGTGTGCAGCCTTTTCATCAAACAGCGAATGTTCATGCAACCTCTCCCCGAAGGCTGTCACATGACCATGATGAGGGAATATCAGTCCATCAAGGAGATGCAACAACGTCGATTTCCCTGTTCCGTTGGCACCAATAATCGCAATTTTCTCGCCCGACCGAATGGTCATATCAACACCACAAAGGGCAGGAAATTTTCCCGGCCAGGAGTATTGTACCTCCTTTACTTCATAAATAATTTCACTCATAAGTTAGCTTCTCTATACAACAGGCCAGCACAGATGATCACGGCACACAACAGCCAGAACCACTCTTTTGGTGTCGCATGAAATTCAGACAACTGTCGAGGCTCCCCGGTATAGCCCCTCGAAAGCATCGCCATATAAACCTCTTCACTTATATATGTTGTTCTGTTCCAGGTATTGGCAATATTCCAGGCCACAACTTTCTGACCATACCTGTGATGCGACACCACGCCGACACGACTTTTAATCGCGATAAAAATATTCTCGACCATCGTCGCAAAGAGATAGAGATAGCGGTAACACATCGATAAGGTCAAAACAAAGAGCTGTGGCACACCAAATATCCTTAAAACCTTCAGTAACTCCGAGTGCCGGGTCGTCAAAGAGAGTAAAACAACCAGCGATACCGAGGTGGCAATCCTGACCACAAACAAAAAAGCTCCATCCACACCCGGACGAGTAATGATACCATGAATCCCCAAAAGATGAAACGACCAAACTGGTTCACCTGGCGTCACCATGCTGAACAAGGTTGGAAGCACAATGAAGAATGAGAACAACGGAATGAAAAGCAATGTTCTTTTCAAAAAGTGGTTGAGCGGAATTCTGGAAAACTGAGCAAGGAGTAAACATAAGCTATAAAGAAAGCTGATCAATACAGCGCTTTTCAGGGAGACCGCCGTTACAAGAAAAGCCAACAACGACAACGTTTTAAAACGGGGATCCAGTGACTGCAAAAAACCTTTCCGATTGGCACACTCTTCAGAAAGGGTAGCCTCTTTTAAAAAAGCAAGAGCGCTCAACAATGAACGCTCTATAAAATCACGCCTCTTGTGCAATGCCCTATTCATGCTCTTTCACCAGCACTTTACCTAAAAGCAATGCAACTCCCGCGATGATCGCAATTCCAGCAGCCGCAGAGACGATATAGGCAAAACTCGAATGAAAGAGATCCTTTCCCTCCCATCCCTGAAAAGCATAATCAGGCAGCGGAGCTTTCCACAAGTCTGAAAGTTTCTGAAAACCCTGCGGGAGAGAGCCTCTCATTTTCTGAAGCTCATCAACCCCCCACTCACCCCAGGCAGTTCCAGCCTTAAACCGATCCGGCAACATCAGCCCCAGAGGCGACAGTACCATTAAAACACCAATTCCTCTCCATAATTTATTGGCAAGCGTCATGATCTGCCCCCTTCAAAAAAAACAAAATCCTGTTTCTGTAAATATTGTACAACCAATGCGGTCACCAGAACCTCAACCCATCCAATGACAAGAAGATGCCCCAAAACCATTGCAGGGACAGCAACATTCAGGCCATAAGGAGAGTACAACGCCTGACCATTTGGCGTATGATACAGCAAGGGCTGAAGTCCAAATTCGATGCCTGCACAGAGCGCTGCCACACAAATACCCACGTATGCCCCAGCACCGGCAGCAATAATACGTCTTTTGGAACCCGCCGGGCTGTTCGAACTGATCAATTTATGAACATAATACCCGGTAAAAGGAAGCACAAACGCTATATTAAAACAATTCGCTCCAATGGCCGTTATACCACCATCGCCAAACAAGAACGCCTGAATGACCAGGGCAACAGTAAGGGCAATACAAGCCGCCCAGGGCCCCAAAAGAAGAGCAACAAGAACCCCGCCAACCGCATGACCGGTCGAACCACCGGGAATGGGCACATTGAACATCATGACGACAAAGCTGAACGCTGCGCCAATCGCCAGAAAGGGAACCTGCCTCACGTTCAATGTTTTTGTAACCCTCTTTGAAGCAGCCATCCATATCGGGATCATCACCGCCCCAAATACCCCGCAAGTCGCAGGGCTCAAATATCCATCCGGTATGTGCATGGGTGTTGCTCCTTAATGTGCATCCAGGCTTTTTTCACGTTCTCTGGAGACGACAAAAGCGTCTTTGGAAAAACAAATTGCTATATTCAGCGCATAACCAAGGCACAAAATGCCTTTTTTTCATCATAACCATAAACAAAACAAACAATTATGGCACATAAAGTTATTGATACCTGTATCATGTGCGGAGCCTGCGAGCCAGAATGTCCGGTAAATGCTATTTCAGGTGGAGATGATACCTATATCATCAACGAAGCGGTCTGTGTTGACTGTGTCGGCCATCATGATGCTCCGGCATGCGTCGCAATATGCCCATCAGAGAGCATTGTCAAAGCTTGATAAAAAGCCTGCTCAATTCTCGCCCCGCGGGGTGGAGAATTGAACAAGCTCTCCTTGGTACTGCATTCAAAAGCCAAAGGAACAATTTATTCCTGCAAAACAGGATAGTCCGTATATCCCTTTGGCCCCGGGGTATACAACGTCTCCATGTCGGGAACATTCAGGGCTGCTCCTGTTTTAAATCGTTGAACAAGGTCGGGATTGGCCAGAAAAGCCATGCCAAAAGCTATCAGGTCACCTTTCCCCGCAGCCAGATCGCTTTCAGCGCGCCTGGCATCGTAACCTCCCGAAAGAATCAAGGTGCCTTTGAAGGTACTGCGGAATGTCGCCTTTATGCTGTCATGCACGATCGGCGCCCCCATTGAAGAGTGATCCACGATGTGAATATACGCCGGAGCTGCAAGATTGAGCTGCTGCACCAGCCAGGTGTAATCATCCGCCATATCGTCATAGAGCGGCACGTCATTGAAGACGCCAAATGGAGAAAGCCGGATGCCAACCTTCTCTCTGCCAATCGCCGCATTGACCGCGTTGACCACTTCAAGCACAAAACGTGCGCGGTTTTCTATCGAACCACCATAACTGTCCGTGCGGAGGTTCGAATTCGGACGAATGAACTGTTCAAGCAGATAGCCGTTTGCTCCATGCAGCTCAATACCGTCAAACCCTGCTGCAACGGCATTTTTAGCTGCCTGGGCATACTCGGCAACAGTCGATTTAATGTCCTCCAGGGTCATCGCCTCAGGAACAGGAAAAGGTTTCATACCCCCGGCGTCTGTGTACATTTCACCGGAAGCAGCGACGGCTGAAGGCGCAATGACGCGAGCACCGGCAGGCATATTCAGAGGATGAGAAATTCGTCCGCTGTGCATGATCTGCAGAAATATCTTTGCGCCCTTCTTGTGCACCGCTTCTGTAGTGGCTTTCCATCCCTCAACCTGGGCCGCAGAGAAGATGCCCGGTATGCGCGCGTAACCCAAACCATTCGGCGAGGGCGAAGCCCCCTCGGTAATGATGAGCCCGGCCGTTCCGCGTTGTGCGTAATAGTCGGCCATGAGGGCATTGGGAATGTTATCGATGGCTCGGCTGCGCGTCATCGGCGCCATAACCATACGGTTCTGTAATACAAGCGAGCCGAGAGTGGTGGGGGTATAAAGTAATGACATGGTAAAATCCTTTAAAATGTTTCAACGAAAAGTCACTTCAACAAGGTTACCGCTTGCCCCATGCTTTCAGGCAAGATAAACCGTATTCGGACAAGAGCCTTCAACCTGCGTATCCCTTTACTCTATACGCACATTACTTGTGAATATACATATTTATTAGCTTTGGAGCATTTGCCCCACATAATTCTCCCCATCCTCTTCCTGAAACAAAATATTGCGCCGCTGCATCTCCGGCTTCGCCATGTTCCACTGGCGGCTCATTGCAGCGGATGATGTGTTTGAGACAATAAAGGATTCGAGGCTCACCTCCGGGTCATTGAGACGCTGCTCAATCTCTTTGATGGTTTGGTGAAACTGGATTTTTGGGTCACTCGGGCCAAGGTTGCGGATACCTTTGGGGTCAACAAAAATGATGCGCTGCTTGCCATCCTCGATGAGCCAGAGAATGAAGTCGGGATGAAAATTGCCTGCCTCAAAAAAGCCGACACCACGGCCCCGGCTCAGGTTGCGGAGCAGGTAGAGTGAACGACGGTTGAAAAAGTCGGGGTTGCCATCATGAAAACGTTTGAGATCTTCAACGAACTGCCGCTCACCCTTGTTGAGCGGGGCCGGGCTGATATCGACAACCTTCTGATCGAGAGCAAGCAGCGGCTGGTAGAGATGATGATCGAACCAGATCGCCTTTATGCCCCTGAACTCCCAGTGCTTGAGCTCGCCCTTCTCGATGGAACGTTTAAGCTCCTCAAGTTTGGCGACAATCTCCTCCTCCGACTTGTTGACCATAATCCGGTAATAGCCGTCATCCGGCGACTCCTTCAGAGAGAGGAAGTTTGGATCGTCGCCCTCAAGGTCGCGATACTCCAGATGCGGCAGCTCCCACTCCCGCTTGCGGTAAGTGTAGTAGCGCTCGGTGTACCTCTTCAGCAGGGAGAGGGCAATCTCCTCCCAGAGCCGCACATTCTCGAAGCTCCTGAAGGCCAGCTCCCCGGCAGGAATCAGCAGCTTGTACCAGCTCTGATCGGCCAGCAGCGCCTCAATGGCAGCACGGGTGAGGTTGAGGTTAGACCAACCACGCTCCGCCTTGAAGCGCTCCAGCTCAAAGGTGATCCGGTCGAGGTCAAGAAAGGCAACATGTTTCGGCGCAAGATGGGCCTCATTCGGCAAAGCCTCCTCATCTCCCCCTTGCAGACCGCGCGACCGCATTGCCTGAATTTTGGGGTACCAGTTGAGCACCACCTGATTTTTTTGCAGATACTCTTTGCTTGAATCGTCCGGTTTGGCAACAGTCGGAACCGGGCCGAGCTTGCGGAAAGCATCAACAAAATCAGTGCTCATCCCGTTAATGCTCCTCTTGAGACGAACCATCCTGAGCTTCTGCGTCCCGAGGTTTTTGATCACCGGCAACAAAAATTCGATGCGATCATCGTTTGTGGGCAGCCCCTCCTCTTCAAGAAAATCACGGAACTGTGCCATATAGTCCGCATGAATACCAAAGATAACGAGTGTCTCCAAAAGAGCGATGTGCTTTGGCCGTTCAACGCCCTCCGGCAACGGCGCCCTGTTGCTGCGCTTCAAACTCCGCCCATACCCCTTCAGACGCACCCCGCGCCCGAAGAGCTGGATAATCTGCGACCCCTCCCCTTTGCCGACATTCATCAACCCCATTGTCGAAACCCGCCAACTGCTCCACCCTTCAGAAAATTTCTTGGAGCCAATCAACAGATTCACCGGCGAATGTGGCTTGTTGATGTCATGGAAGAGCGAGCCCCTGAATTCACGGTCGGCGGTGGCAATACCATGCTCCTCGCAGAGCTTCAGCAGTTTGGCATCTTCGCCCACATTGATGACACCAAAGGGCTCATGTTCAGCGCCCAGCCGCAATGCCAGCTCGCCGGTAGCCCCCTTCAGGTTTTCCAGAGAGAGATGGCCACCGCCCGGCGCATTGAAGAGCGTCGAAAGGGTCTCATCAAACACCTGCGCCGGGGTGAGCCCGCAGGTATTGAGATAGACAAAGCGCCCGGCAAAGAGATTTTTCCCCGTTGCCGTCTCAATACCCTGATGCAGCACACGCTCAATCCGCTGCATGGAGCCCGCACGGTCGGCCACATATCGGGCAAGAAAGCAGAGAATCTCCACAATATCGGTAGCATCCCGCGTGGGCAGCGATGCCGTTACACTGCCGCCGACAAATATCCACAACGGTTTCTCGATGTTGAAAGGGCGAAAGGCCGCCTCATGCTCACGAAAAAGCCGCTGCTGCTGAAAAAAGGAGAGCAGGCAAGCCACCATGTAAAGCTCAAGATGGTTCCGCTGCGTCTCCTCATCAAGATTGAGAATCTGATAATCCTTGCCAAACCCGTCGCCGTAAAAGTATCGGTACGAGTAGTCAAACAGCGTGCTTCTGGCATAGAGCGCAATAAGTTCAGGCTTCCCTTTCACCGCCTGCCCAAAGGTTGCCGAGTACTCAAAAGAGAACCCCTTTTCGCAGAGCGCATTGCGAGCCTTCATCCACGCACCCTCCTCACCGCTGCTGGTTCCCCGATGCCCCTCATCCACCAGCACAAGGTTGTTATCCTCAAACGAATCAACGGCGATAGTCTTCTCCCCCGTCTCCTCACGAAGCCTGGTCACCTCAAGAATCTCGACAGCATGGCTCGAAAAGAGGCCGCGCCCATCCTTGCTGAAAAGCTCCGCATCCATGCCCGCCGTCTCAAACTCGCGCAAATGCTGCTGCGACAACCCCTCATTCGGTGTCAGCAGCAAAATACGGTTCAGCTCCAGACGGTGACCACCCTGCGCTTTGAGGTAATGCTGGTATTGCAGAATATTGACGTGCATCAAGAGCGTCTTGCCACTGCCGGTAGCGCTCCAGTAGGCAAGCTTGTTGAGCTGCGGCCAGGCCTCAAGCGTTGCATCAAAAGGGGTAATCCGGTCAGCATCCGATTTGTCGCTGTTGTAGAGGAACGCCTGCGCATTCAGCGCCATGAGCAGCGCTTCCGGATCGCGAAAATAGCGGTCAAGATAGATTTCAGTGAAGAGCAGGGTGAGATACTGAAAATACTTCCAGACAATCGGCTCCTCACCGCGCGTGATACGTCGCTCGTTCAATCGCTGCGTGTGGCGAACAATATTCTGGTCGTACTCCAGCAATAATTCAGCCGTAAGCAGCCTCACATCAAGATGCTGAGCAGTCAGCGCATGGTGAAAATGGTGAACATTATGCTCATCAAGCCCCTCCTGCGTTTCACTGCGCAACTGGTCGGCCAACTCCTCAAACCGCTTCACACCAAAGAGCGGAAGCAGCCACTGATTGACCACAAGCTTCCGGGCAAAAGGCACCTGCGGCTTATTGGTCGAGCGCCCTTTTGACGTAGCGCCCTTTGCGGCTCCAGCTCGCGCCATCAGTTGCCTCCCTTGTTGGCTGGCGTGTCAAGTCCAGGTGTCTGGCGCAGCTCGCTTTCACCAACAGCTTCCGGCGCCAGTTGCTCCTCAATAAAGCGAAGCATCTCCTCTTTCTTTGGTAGTTCAAGCAGATACTTGGAGACAAAGAGCTGATTATCAATGCCAGCCAAAGCGAACTCGACCAGCGAATGTTTCTTGTGGGTACACAAAAGAATTCCTATGGGTGGATTGTCACCCTCACGCATCATCGTTTTCCTGTACCAGCTCACGTAGGTATTGAGCTGACCGATATTTTCATGGCTGAACTCAGCAAGCTTCAGCTCCACCAGCACATGGCACTTCAAAATACGATGATAAAAAACCAGATCGACAAAGTAGTAATCGTCGCCGATCAAGATGCGTTTCTGGCGGGCCTCAAAACAGAAACCATGACCAAGTTCAAGCAGAAACTCCTCAATTTTGCTGATAAGTTGATCTTCTATATGCGACTCGCTCATCACCTCCCGTGGAGTCAAGCCAAGGAACTCGAAGAGATAGGGGTCACGCACCGTCAGTGTCGGCAATGCCTTTTCAGCATTTTTTTGTGCCTGCTCCATCAGTTTTTTCTTGTCAATCGAGAGCCCGCACCGCTCGTAGAAGAGGCTGTGAATCTGCCGCCGCAGCTCGCGGACTGACCAGTTGCCCTGAATGCACTCCACTTCGTAGAAAAATCGTTTGGTCTCATCCTCACATTGCAACAGTTCAGCGATATGAGTAAATGAGAGCTTGCCTAAAAGTTCAGCAGGAGCAATGCTCAAAACGGGAGACACCGTCTCCCGAAAGTTGAACGTATCGGCAGGCAAAAGTTTGTTCTTCAATTCGGGAGTCAGCGACTCCCGAATTGAAGGGTAAGTCAAGTAAAATTGGCGATAGCGCCTCAGTTCCCGCATTTCCGATCGACTGACACCTGCCTGCATAAGGCGTTTCGATAACAGCTCAAAGATTTTATCTCCATATTGGGCGCGATCTGCCCCCCGCAGCTCGTACTCGGTGATATAACAACCAATGAGCCAGTTGCGAAGGGTGAGGCTTGTGTTGACCGCCCGCGAAGCTTGTGCCGCCAGTTCGGCATGAACTTGCCCGATTGCGGTGACCAGTCGTTCAAACGATAGTACTGGCGTAATGGGAGTTACCATCGTTACACGCCCTCCTTTGCTTCAAACATGAGGCGGTGAAAGTCCTCTTCGATCAGGCGCACTTTCCAGATGTCGCCAAGCTGCTTGAGGTTTTCGAGGTTGTTGCCGCCGTTGACGTAGATGAGGGCAAACACACTCTCCTTGCCTGCGTAACCCTGCAGGGTGAACCACTCGTCGAGCACAAGGTTGTCCTGCTCCGGTTCACCGGTGAGTTTGCGCCAGATAATGAGGATTTTGCGGCCATCGGACACGGTGCCAGTAACGGTGCGGAACCAGTACGGAGCATCGGCCTCCGGCTTGAGGGGGCCATGCAGGCGAAGACGCTTTTCGCTGTCGCGCTCGAACAAGGCGCTGAAGCTTTGCGGGGCGGCAATCTTGCGAACAGTGAGACCGACAAGCCAGTTGAAGCTCTCAAGGAGATCAATATTCATCTCGCTGCTCTCATCCGAACCGGGACGCTTCACTTTAAGCTTGTAGGCCGTTGGGTCAGTGAAGGCCTGCACATTGAGCAGCGACTGACTGCCGCGTGTCTCCACGTCAAGCATGTAACGCAGGATATACTGCTCCTTGAGGCACTCCGCCCCCTGAGCTTCAAGAGAATCAAGCGTAAGTTGCTGATGGCTGGTGCGGCGTGGCTCAAGGTTGTTGAGGGTGTCTTCGTAGGATTCAAGTTTCAGCACCTTGAAGGCATGGGAAATGCCCGTCTGCGGGGCCGTAGCTTTGCCATCTTTCCAGTCGGAGGAGTAGACAACTTTCTGGATGCGGGGTTTCAGGACAGTGTCGAAGTAATCGCCTTGTTCGACGAGGATGTATTTGCGTTGGCCGTTGTCCTGACGATTGAGGGAGATGACTGCGTGACCGGTTGTGCCTGAGCCTGCGAAGTAGTCAAGAATAACTGGCACATTAGTCCCCCCTGTCGAAAGATAAATACAGCGCTTGACAAGATTAATTGACTTTGGAAAATCGAACTTTTTTACACCAAGAATATCAATAAGGAGAGTATTTCCATAATTGCCAGCATCAAATTCACCTCCTGTCCAAACAGTTTTCGGAACTGTCTGTTCATGAGTCACAAATAGATCAAAAACACCATTAGCCTCAATGACCATAATTCGGTCAAGATTACTGTTTATCGAATCCAGACCGAAATTCCATCGCCGTTCCACTCCATCTTGATCAATTGGCCAAATCTCAATTTCACGATTATCAAGTCTGATATTTTTCCCCGACGGATGGAACTCATCATCAGGAACAGAACCAACTCGAACAATCTTTCCTTGCTTCACATATATTGGATAAAAGGAGAGCTTCCTTTCAGTTCGCAATGAGTTTTCACCCCACCTTCTCATTTTTCTTGGCTTATCATTCTCCTCTGATGTTCTGGTGATATAACCCTTACTGTCCGCTTTTGTCAAGAACAAAGAATACTCATGAACTCTATTAAAATCTTTTGTAATCGAGCCCTTTGGATTATGAACAACAGAAATCCGAGAAAGCTTATATGCTGGTGCAACATCTTCAAGAATTATCGACAAATTCACCATCTCAGAATCATCAATAGCGACTACCTTTACACCATCTTCATTCAGCAACTTCATCGAAAGGGTAAGGCGATCCATCATCAGACTTACCCACGATGAGTGTTTATACTCATTTTTATAAAGAATTGGAGTTGAATTCGTGTTATACGGCGGATCAATATAAACACACTTCACCTGCTCCCGATACCTCGCCTGCAACAGATTCAATCCATGAAAATTATCCCCATGCATCAGCAACCCGTCAAGGGTTTCATCCAGATTTTCAACGGTCGAGAGTAATCTGCTCTTGAACGCCTCATCAAAAAGCGCGGTATCGGCCATCAAAAAGGGATGCGCCTCCAGATACCCAACGCTGCCAACTTCAGGCTGACTGAAGAGGTCGGGCTTGTCAACATTGGGTGTTTCAAGCATCCCAAGCGTTTGCCACTGCTCCCACTGCTTCGGGTTGGCGGCAATCTCCCCATAAAACTCCGCCGGTATGCGGTCGAGCGTCATGCAGTAGCGGGTTTCGACAACAAACTTTTTCTTCAGCCAGAGCCTCTTCTGGAAATTCTCCAGTTGAGCCAGAAAATCGATGATCTTGCCTGCGATTTTGCGGATCACCTTGATCTTCGAGAGGTACTGCTCAACACGGGGAGCGCTCTCATTTTCGATGTCGTCGAGGTGCATCACCTCATTCTTGATGAAAAAGTCGAGCTCGCGGCGCAAGAATCCGCCAAGATCTTTGTGAATGAAATAGTCAAAGGTGTTGCGTGCGGTGTAGCGATCGAGATGGAGGCGCAAGCGCGTGCCGGAAGAGCTGCCGTCACTCCTGACGTTCGGCTTGCCAAGCTCGGTGATCCACCCTGTCAGTGAAGCATCGTCCATAGCGGCAATGGCCTCTTCTGCCGCTGCATTCAGCTCCTTCTGCTTTGCCGTATCGGGCTGGTAGGTGAAGCGGATCATGAGTTCGCCATCCTCAAGGGTGACTGGGTTCTCTTCAGCAAGTTTGAAGCGCCTCTCCTTGCCTTCGGAGGCTTTCACGTTGCCATGCTCGCCCTCGGTCACATCCGCCAGCCGGAAGTGTACGCGCATGGGCATCTCCTCTAGGTCGGGACGCAGACGGAAGGCGTAGTCGCGCAGGTACTCGCTGGTTTTGATGTAGTACTGATCCTTGTTGGCCCAGTGGAGCATCACCTCCTCGCCTTCGTAAGGAATGGCGTAAACTCCCGGCTTGTAAACCCGTTTGGCCAGGAAGTCGCCCTCGGAGTAGTAGCGGCGGAAAAAGCTGAAGAGGTGGTCGTACACCTCGCTCTCAAGCCGCCCCACATCCACGCCATCGTTTTTGAGCTGCTCGCGCAACGCCTGCACCTTGGGCGATTGCTCAGGCTCCATGCCCGCCGCCTCCACGCCCGCGATGACTTTGTTCAGCTCCCGCTCCATCTCAGCCTTGTCGGTGCTCCTGAACTGGCCAAACGCCGCCGTCACCTGCGGCAGCAGCTCCTTGTCGAGAAACTGCGTCACCTCCGCGCTTTTGGCGTGCATGATGCGGTAGAGACCAAAATCGAGGTCAGGCTGGTCGAGCTGAAACAGCTCAATCAACAGGGTCTTCAGCTTGTCGTAGTTCCGGGTCATAACACAATTTTATTCTTTGTTCTCCCCTGTCGGGAGATTATTCGACGGCACTTCGGGTGGTAAAAAATTTTTTCAGCCTCACCATGTTGGTTCTGCCTTGTCGAGTGAGTTTTCTTTTTCAGGGTTCCAGATATCAGGGGATCAGATTTTCAGGAAGAAAAAGACTGGAAAGAATCACTCGAAAACCAACATCGTAGCCGTAGAGCCACGGAACGAGGCTGCCCCGGGAGGAGCAGCGCAGAGCATCAGCTTCGTCATACCAGCAGCCACCTCGTATCGCAGGATAATTTGCATCTTCGTTATACCAGTTCTCCATCCACTCATCAACATTCCCCGCCATATCATGCAAACCTTCAGGTGTTGCCCCCTCAGGATAACGACCAACTGGTGTTGTTGCCCCTATATTTTTATTATAGTTAGCAAGTGCTGCACTTGGCTCGTCCTTCTCTTCCTTCCAGGGATAAAGACGTACTTTCTCTCCCGCTGTCCCTTGCTTTCCTCCAGCAGCCCACTCCCACTCTATCTCAGTCGGAAGTCGGTAACGAGTGGTATCTCCTTCAAGCAGCGAAAGCCAGAGAGCGTAGGCACGGGCGGCATACCAGGTGACACCAAGTACCGGCTGATCCTCTCCATTGTATTTGCGATCGTCATCATAGGAAGAACGAAAGTGACTGGCAAGATTGTCGTTACCCTCCTTGAGATAGTCGCCAAACCCCTTTCCCCAGGTATTATTGCTCGCTATGGCATGTAGCTCAGCGATGAATACTGAAAGCACTTCCGGCGACTTTTTTGCCTCCAGCCAGGATATGAATGAGCGGTAAAGCCTGTTGGATACCGGATATTTGGCAAAGTAAAGATCACTGACACGCTCTTCTTTTTCCGTCAGGGAGTAGAGGTAGCTTCCGCCCGGTATCAAGATATATTGCGCATTCTGCTCATGGGGATTCTGCCATACTTGCAAAAAAGTGGTGCTTGCTGACGCAAGAAGGGCATCGCCGGTAACGACGGCCGCGAGCTGCAGCATATCGGCATCGCGGGCAACTCCTGAAACGGGAGTGACGAAGGCCCGGACGGCATCACGAGCTTCATCACTACCAATGCTTTTGAGGCATTGCAGGATGTAGCGCTGGCGGTTCTGCGTCGTTTCAGGATCAAGCAACTTCCGGCGCAGTGCATCAATTTTTTTCTGTGGAGCTTCACGGATAAAAATATCAAGCAGGGTTTGCTGTTTCTGATCCATCTTCTCGCTCACCGGAGAGTCGAAAAGCTTCTTCATGAAGATGTCGAAAAGCTTGTCATCAATCTGGCCTGCAAAAAAACTCAGGGGCTCATTCCACCAGTCATCACCAAAATTGAGGATAACGCTGTCAAGCGAGTTGGCACCCGACAAGCTCTGCCTGGCCAACTGCCCGCCAGCCAAATACTCCCGGAAGGTCTTGTGGCGAAAAAGATATTCATTATTGCCATAAGTGACCAGCACACCCGCCCGGTCAACCAGGTTCATGCAAAACTCTTCGGCTGTTGGAGGAGAATCAAAAGTTTTCAGAGTTTTCTGCATCTCAGTATGCATGACATCTTTGAGGGCCTCATCGGCATGCAAGCTCTCCTGCATCCAGAGTGACACCGGTGATAGCACCAGTCGTGACTTAAGCGCTGGCAGCAAGGGTTTCATGTTTCGCTGTTTATCCCTGAACTCCAGCAGGTAGTCGAGCGCCACCCGATAGAGATCAACCCTGTTTTCCGGTAAAAAATCCCGCGCTCTGAAGAGAATTGCCATAATCTGCAACAACATGGGCACTGCCGCCATTTCACGCAATCCTCTGTTTTTAGGCTCCTGCAAACAGGCTACAATCTTTTTGGTGCACTCGGCAGCTTTTTGCTTCTGCTTCTCCCTCCAGCTTTCCCGTTTTACCCCGACTGGTGGCAGCTCCCGCTCAAACGCTGCCCGAAACCATTTGTCGAGAAACTCCTCCTGCTGCTTTTCGGTGAAATCCATCACATCAACCCGCTGGTGATCAGCCCTCAGCTCAATACCATCAACCTTGCGGTAGCCGGTAAACCGGGAAGTCACCACAAAAGCTGCATCAGGAAAGCTGTTGCAGGCACGATCGATCCAGCCACAAACTGCCTTGCGCCGCTCAAGATCGCTGATCTCATCAAGACCATCAAGCAGCACCAGAGATTTCCGGTTTGTGTCGCGCAACCAGCCATCAAACACTTTGCCATCAATGGGAAGCGAGTGCTTCTCCGCCCAGACGGAAAGTTGCTGAGGCAGCACGATCGCTGGCAGCCAATCATCCGCACCAAGCTCACGCAAGGGGAGGTAAAAGACCCTGGCCGGAATATCCTCGCCAAAGAGCCGCGTTGTCTGCTGTTCAAGGCAGCAAAGCGCGTAATATTTCATCAACGTCGTTTTTCCTGAACCCGGATCGCCAATCACCAGCAACAGGCGATACTCCGGAAAAACCAGTTGCATCACCTCGTCAGGCGTGCGGTGATGTTTCTCCTCATGCAGCATCAGCGCATGTTTCGCCTCCAGACGCTTGTCGCTGCGCCACAATTCCGACATTCGCAGGGGAACAAAGGTGTCGTCAAGCTTCACCTGCACCCCATCAATATCGGGTGAACCCAAAATCTTGATCCTGCACAGCTCCTCCTTCAATGTGGAGCAATAACGCTGTTCAAGCTCGACGTTGTTCTCATCGCCAATGTCGCCACCACTGCCGCCACCAAAGCGGGCTTGCAACTGCTGCCGCAGTTCCCGCTCAAACATTATCTCAAACTCCAGGACATTATGATAGGTTTTTATAAGTCCGCGCTGGCCGTCATGCAACGTTTTTTTCCACGTACCCAAACGAGCAAACTGATCGTAATCAATTGCATCAAGAGATTCAGGGGGAGCCGTCGAAAAATAGAGCATTACCAGTTTTCCGGCCTTCACCATCAACTCAAGCTCTTCAACTGCACCGCCGGGGGCACTATCCGTTGGCGTACCAATCCTTGTCCAGAACATGCAAACCGCACAGTCACATTCATGAACAAGCTGACGGTTGATAATATCCTGTGCCGGTTTCCCCATTTCGGAAGCAGCGTCAAACTCCCATCGTTTCGGTATCAGCCGCAAAAGCCTCTGGTGTTCATCATAAAGCTCCATACGGTGGATAACCTGTTCAGCACACTCACGCTCCGCCTTAACATCACCCGGTGAAGCAATCAGAATCTTTATGTCACGATACCGTTTGTCACTCATTGTTCAGTTGTAGTATACTCGTGATGATGAAAATCCGGATACTGCCAATATTCAAACAGAAATTGTCTTGCTGGATAAGGCAACCCATCGTCTCGAAGGAGGATTTTCGTCTTTGCCCTTCTGCACTGCGTTCATGATTACTCGGCTATCTCTCAAGCCAATATGATGGATGCCGCTTCACATGCATCACCGCAAGGATAACCACTTCATCGCCAGAAATCTTGTATAAAAGCGCAAAAGGAAATCGACGAACAAGACAACGGTGAACTGCTTTGTTGATTTCAGGATATGCTTCCGGATTATTTTCTATGCGACGAACAGCCTCAGTTACCTGGTCAAGAAAATCATGCGCAAGCCCTTCTGCCTGATGTTGATAATACAACATGGAATCAAGCATCTCATGTTCAGCCGGCAGTAAAAATCTTGCTTGTTTCATCCAAGTCGTTCCCGTGCTTCCCGAAGCACCATTGTGGCAGGACGTCCATGAACACGCCCTTCAAGATATGCCTGATACCTCCGTTCCGCCTCTTCAACCCATAAAGACTCAATCTCTTCCCCTGCCAGATCATCAAGAGTAGATAAAAGATACTCGGCAAGTTCAGCACGAGCACCAACAGGCAAAGCCATAACCTCCCGCTTAATCGCCAATAAGTTACTCATAATCAATTATCAAAAATTCAACTGCCAAACCAGATATTCCAAATTTATCATTTTTTTCAAGTATGCTTGACTATCGTCATTCATATAATTCTTACAACCTCTCGATCATGACAACTCTTTCTCCACAAGAGAACCCGCTATGTTTTTGTGGTAAAAGATACCTGTTCACCCTCGTCCCGCAATCGTTTCCAGATTGTTCTGAAGATAATCCGGTACTTTCAATTGCATTGCTTCTCCGCCAAAATTTTTTCTAGCCTCCCCATGTTGGTTCTGCCTTGTCGAGTGAGCTTTCTTTTTCAGAGTTCCAGATATCAGGGGATCAGATTTTCAGGAAGAAAAAAGACTGGAACGAATCACTCGAAAACCCACATTGTAGCTGTTGCTCCACGGATCGCAGATGAACCGGGAGGAGCAGCGCAGAGCATCAGCATTACTATAATAATACGCACCCCGTAGCGCACGCAGGGCGTAAAAACCATAGAAACGTTTGTCGGCTATACTCCAAACAACTGCAGCAATCACAGAAACAACCATCGGAAGCAAACCAAAACCATAGTCATTCTCCATCCACTCCCACACATTACCGGCCATGTCGTACAACCCTTCCGGAGTTACACCTACAGGATAACGGCCAACCGCTGTTGTAACCCCTTCGTTTTTCCCGTAATTGGCTCGGGTTGATGATGGCTCCTCTTCACCCCAGGGATAGCGTCTGCTCTCTTTACCACCTGCGGCATATTCCCACTCCACTTCCGTTGGCAAGCGATAGAGGCCAGTGTTTCCGCCATTGCTTTCAAGCAGCGAGAGCCAGAGGCAGTAGGAACGTGCTGCATACCAGCTTATGCCAATCACCGGCTGTTCATCCCCGTTAAATTTTCTGTCGTCATCAAAATAGGAACGAAAGAGCTTTGCCAGATTATCCTTGCCTTTCAGATAACGGCGAAATCCCCCGGCACCTTGCGCCATGATGCTCAACTGCTCTTTATAGCGTTCAAGTGGCAGAATAGTGGCAAAGTGAGCCTCATTTCCCTCAAGGTAAGCAATAAAGCGGCGGTAAAGCTGGTTGGTCACGATGTATCGGGCAACGTGGAAGTCTGGCACCGTCCGTTGCTTTTTCTTGACTGAGTAGACAAACGAACCGCCTTCGATCAAGACATAAGGTGCGCCTTGCCTATCGACCACACCTGTTACCGTAAAGTCAGCGGCACGGCGGCGAATGTCGTCGCCTTTGGCAAGATTCTGCTCAATAAACTGCCGCACAACATCTCCGGATGCCTGATGCCTGCTTATTTGCAAGCATTTCAACAAATAACGCTGCCGGTTTGCGGTTGTCGCAGGGTCAAGCAGTTTGTCATAGAGAACTCCAGGCTCTTCCTTCGGCCTTTCCTGCATAATAACGTTCCAGCAAATCCTGCTGCTCCTGCGAAAAATTCAGGCTGACCGGCGAGTCAAACAGTTGCTCCAGAAACGCATTGAAGGTAACAGCGTTCGCCTTCGCTGCAAAAAAGCAGATCGGCTCTTTCCACCAGGCTTCACCAAAATGTGCGGCCAGCTCGCTGAGATACTTCCTCACTCCATTCATCTCCCTGTCGAGAGGATCCACCTGGAGAAGCTCAATATTTTTTACAAGCTGAACCGCCGCCATATACTCGCGAAATGATTTATGGCGGAACAGATACTCCTTTTCGCCATACTCTACCAGCAATCCTGCCCGATCAACAAGGTTTTTGCAGAAGAGCGATGGTTTTGGGAGATAAGAATGCTTGATCAATTCAACCTGCATCTGCTGATGCATTGTCTCTCTTTCCACTTCATCTTTTTTCAGCTTTTCCTGCATCCAGAGCGACACCGGCATCAGTACATCGAGAGCCTGTTCAGCGGCAAGCAATGGTACTTTATTGATCTGCCTCTCCCGATCATCAAGAATGTAGTCCAATGCTTTACTGTACAACTCCACACGACTGGTTGGCAGATAGTCCTTGTTTTTCCAGAGCATGGCCATCATCTGCAACAACAGAGGATTACCTGCCAGCGACTGTAAACTTTTATTCTTCTCTGCCGATAAAACGGCTATAATTGCTTCTGCTTTTACTCTCGCTTTTTCTTTCTGGTTTTTTTCCCATAGGACGGTTTTATCAACAAAAGGCGCATCAGCCTCAAGAAATGCAGCTTTAAACCACTGGTGTAAAAAACGCTGCTGCTGATCAGGCGTAAATTCCCTGATGGCAACCAGTTCAAATTTCTTCAACTCAATCTTGTCAACCTTCCTGTGCCCGGTTATTCTTGAGGAAACAACAAAATATGCCTTTGGAAAGCTGGTCACAGCAACCTCAATCCAGTCGCACACCTTAATTCTCTCCTCAATATCACTGATTTCATCAAGTCCATCAAGCAACACAAGAGTTGTCCCTGAACGAAGCCAACCACTGAAAACCTCTACTGGAATATCGTGACAATGCTTTTCAGACGATGCCCAGAGATTGGCAGGAAGAGTATCGTAACCTTCTCCTGCCTTGTTCAATTCACGCAGCGGCAGATAAAAGACCTGCTCGGGCATGCGAAAACCACGCTTTTCGGGGGGCTTTGTTTCAAGACACAACAAAGCATAATAGTACAGCAGTGTTGTCTTTCCAGAACCGGGTTCACCAATAACAAGAAGCCTGTGCAACGATTTTTTGAAGGCCATTCGCAGCACCTTTTCCGGCGTCCGAATACCATCGTTATTTATCTCGTTATAGCCTTTCCACGGCATAAATCCTGTTTCGTTGCTCGATGTTTTCGAGAGGTGTAATGGAATGAAAGTATCGGCGAGTGTCACCGTAACACTTTCAAAGGCTGTCGATGGAAGTGATTGCTTTGCAATCTGCTCTTTGAGAGTATCTTTATAACGTTCGGCGTACTCTTTAACCGTTTTGCGTTCATCGGCCTTCTTTTTCCTTTGCGGATAAAAAAAAGTAAAAAAATACCAGACTCCAATAATGACAGGAACAAGTGCCCCGCATATTATTTTGACATCCTCCAAGCTCAAACCCATCTTTTTGATGAGGTTCGCTACTACTCCACTGGCTGTAGCCGAAGGTTCCTGCGCAACAGCAATGCCAGCATATCCAAACCAAAAAATCACAAGAACGACAAAACCGATATGGCAGTTCATACGCTTCATACGCATCGCCAGAGAAAAAATATACTGCCAGATAGTATCAACCATAACACAGGTGCCGTGAATTGCATAGAGAAAAGATGCGTAAGTGAATATAGTATAATCGGGCGTGAAGAGAAACAGAAGAGAGGTTGCTGTTGGACTCAGACTGACAATCACTCACCTGTTCGCCACATTATGTTAGCCTGCCCTCCACCCGACTGACTGCATTGCTCTCAGTTCGACAACCTTCGGATGAGCATCTCTTGGTTTGAGCAACTGCTGAAGTTTTTGCTGGAGATGAACTGAATTGATTGCACGGGGAAAAAGCCTCGAATGCTTTCCCGGCTGACCTCCCAACCCTCAGGAAAATCAAAATTCAGGCCATCAACATTATACTGCTGCATCAGCGTTCCTCATCAGCAAGAAACCTGTCGGATTGCGCCAGTTCTTCGTCAAGCGACGCAATATCGCCAATAGCATCGGAACAACTTCCCTGCTGAACCACAACGCCATCGTCACTGTTGTGCAGCCCGAAAAATGGCGTTTTAACCTCTTGGCACACACTGGCAGACAACAATATTTCAATTTCACGAAGGAGAAACAGGCTATGCGTCGCTATAAAAACCTGAACCCCGGATGCACTAAGGTCAAGGATGCTTTTTGCCACCTTTTTGATGAGAAGCGGATTTAGATTGGCTTCAGGTTCATCCCAAAAAAGAGAGCCTTTATCGAGAAGTGCGCCTGTTGCAATCAATCGGGAAAGCATCCCAAGTTTACGATATCCCTCTGCTACCAATGGCATTTCAACGCGTCCACTTCCATTCGCTCAAATAAAAACGACCATTGTTGTCAAGCTCTATCGCTCCGCCCATGGCCGTCTCAAGAGGCTCCAGAAGCTCCTTTATGCGCTTTTCCTTCGTGCCCCGTTAAACAAGAGCGCCAAGCAGGTGTCGCGCCAAGTCTCTTCAAATTCGAGATAGTGACCCTCATACACCGCAATAAAATTGGTTAACACAAACAGAAATTCTCCTCCAAAAAGAGAACTTTTGATGATAAAAATCTTCTGCTACTTTGATGCTGAACACCTACGGCACCACCACCTGCCTCGTCTTGCTGCGCACCTCAACCCCGGGATTCACCGCTGCAAACCGCTGCATTGCCAGAAGCTGCTGATGCGAAAGAAATGAACCTGGCACAAGAATACAGCGCTTAGGCTTCGCGTAGTTAAGCCATAAAAGAATCTGTTGCTGCTGTTTATCTCCAAAACGATAGAGCCAGAGCACTGCACTATCAGCTTTGTAGAGTTCCTCCTCTTTCAGACGGCTTGTACCCGAAACCATAAGCATGGAGCGATTGCGACTCCAGATTTTGACCACCTTCTCTTCGGGACGAACAATAACCATAGAGGACAAAACAAGAGTCGTATCTGCCTGAAGAAGGTGTTTGCGGGCAGGCACCTGCGCAATGAGGGAGTCGGGAGTATAAAACTGTACAACGGCTGTTGGTGCATCAAGTCCATAAGCATCAATCTGCAGGGCAAGACGCTTCTGATCGCGCGGCACCTTGCCAGCATCAATCAGGATGGTTTCAGTGCCTGAAGAAAAAAGTATGGCAAGGTTTTTACCGAGATTGACGGTCAGCATAGAGGGAGCAACAGACCGGGGTTGCAGGAAAAAAGAGTACCAGAAGAGCAGGTTCGCTCCAAGAAGAAGCGTCACAGCAACCTTGCCCCATACTTTTCGATTGATGAGATAGAGAGTCATGCCGAGCATGGCATAGTAGATCCAGACCTCTATCGAATCAGGTTTGATCGTGATGGAGGCATAGGGTACCCGGCTGAACCAGAGTGCTGACTGAAGGGTAAGCTCAGCAAGAAAAAAGGAGCTGGCAGCAAAAAAGGAGGCGACAGAGCCCGAGACAAGATTCACCAGCAGCATTGGTACAAGGGCGTACATCAGCAGGGTGGAAAAGAGCACAACGGGAATATTGGCAAGAATGCTGATCACCGAAAAGGTGCCGAAATAGTAAGCAATAACCGGCGACACCCCGATAATGGCCGCAAGAGTAATCATGACGCTGCTGAGCAAGGCTCCTGCCAAGCTCCGCAAAAAACCGTCCCCCTTTTTTTGAGACGGGACAAATACAGGGTAAATCAAAAATATTGCCAGAACCGCCCCGTTGGTCATTAAAAATCCGGGATTAAGCAGGTCGAGAGGATCAAAAAAAAGAATCAGGATATCGGCAAGGGCCAGCGAGTTAACTGGCCAGGTTTTTCTGCCGAGCGTCTCTCCACCGATCAGCACCAGAGACATAAAGGCTGCCCGTTTGACCGAGGCTGAGTTGCCTGTTACATAACAATAGACAAGAAGAATAAAGATAAAAAGCACAAAAGAGAGCCATCGACCAACGGTAGTAACCTTCATGCGTTGAAGAAAAATCTGGATGACAAGGGCAAGCAACCCCACGTTCAGCCCCGACACCGCAAGGATATGGGCGGTACCAGTTGCTTTGAAAGCATCAAAGACCTCTTCCGACATAGTCTCCCGTTCACCAGTTATCACTCCTGAAGAGAGTTTGCGCTCCTGCCCCTCCGGAATCAGCTCTTCAAGGCTCTTCATGATATAGTCGTAGATGGGCTGTACTATGAACCGTTCAAATCCATTGAGCCTCGACTCCCCGTCGGAGAGCACCTGCCAGGGGCCCGAACAGTAAAGCTGTACCGAAAGCTGCTTCATACGACCTGCTTTTCGGGGATCAAATTCTCCCCTGTTTGAAGCTTCCGGAATCAGGTCGAGCTTCCCTTTTACCCGCACCATATCGCCATTCCGAACCTTGATGCCACTCTGCCCTCCGTTGCGCATGAAGACCTTTGCCCGGTCTTGCAGTTTCACTGTCAGGCCATTCTCAAAAATCTCCTCGACCTCCATGATCCAGCCAGCGCCCGATTCTGAGAAATTTGGTCGTCCGTCAATGCGTCCATAGATCAGCACGTTTTTGCCACAATACTTCAAAAGTCCATTACGTGGTGTATAGTCCAGCCGGTAAGAACTGAAAGCCGCAAAGCAGAAAACAACAAAAAGAGAGTAGCTGATGGCACTAAAAATGAGCGGGAAGGGAGAGCTGCACTTGATCTTTTCATAAAGAAGGCTTGCCAGAAGAGCGATCAGGGCAACCGCGCACAAGAGCATCCACCCCGCAAGCGGAAGATGAAGATTCACCCCTGCAAGAATCCCCGTAACAACCGCAAAAAGCAGCCGCACCGCAGGATAGGGTGCCACGGAGAACTCCCCGGGCAAGCGCAGATCCTTTCTATTTTTTACGTTAGGCACATCATTGTTTTTGTATATTCTTTTTTTTTATTCAAGCCTTTAAACTTCACGCTCTGCATGCTTGTCAAAGAAATACTGAGTTCTGCAGCAAAACCTGTCTTCAGTTTCGAGTTTTTCCCTCCGAAAAAAGATGATGATTGGGAAACGCTCTTTGAAACAATAGCTGCCCTCTCACCGCTCAACCCCTCATACGTCAGTGTAACCTACGGAGCTGGAGGATCAACCCGTTCAAGAACCCACAATCTGGTGACCAAAATTCAACAGGAGACGGGGCTCACCGTTGTATCGCACCTCACCTGCATCTGTTCCGATACCGGGGAGACGGGAACAATTCTCCAGAACTACCAGGAAAACGGCATCAATAACGTGCTTGCCCTGAGAGGCGATAAACCTGCAGGAGTGGCGTCGATTGAGGAGGCCGTCAAGGACTTTCCACACGCCATAGATCTTGTCCGCTTCATCAAGAACAACTATCCCTCTATCGGTATCGGCGTTGCAGGATTTCCGGAAGGACACCCCGAGACACCAAATCGAATGAATGAGATTGAATACCTGAAAGAGAAGGTGGATGCAGGAGCAGACTATATTGTGACGCAGCTCTTCTTCGACAATCGTGATTACTTCGACTTTGTGGAACGCTGCCAGATTGCCGGGATTACGGTGCCGGTGATTCCTGGAATCATGCCAATCAGCACAAAAAGAGGGATGATCAGAATGTCGGAGTTAGCCCTCGGAGCGAGAATTCCGGCACCGCTTCTGAAAAAAGTATTGGCGAGTGAGAATGATACCGACGTCGCATCAATCGGTATTGAGTGGGCAACAAAACAGGTACAGGAGCTGATCGACCATAACCTCAAGGGAGTTCACTTCTACACCCTGAACATGGCCGATGCGACTCTCAGAATCTTCAAAAACCTGCACCCATAAACTGGTTTCCTCTCAGAGCAGCTCATTCTGGACGAGCTGTTCGAGGGTTTCACGTTTGCGGACAAGTTTCACGTCACTTCCGTTGACCATAACCTCTGCTGGTCGAAGCCTGCCGTTATAGTTGCTGCTCATAACCGCAGCATAAGCACCGCAGGACATTACCGCAAGCAGTTCCCCCTCTTCAGCCGCATCAATCTCCCGCTGACGGGCAAAAAAGTCGCTCGACTCGCATATCGGCCCGACCACATCAGCAACGACGGTTTCGTTATGCCGGGTTACAGCCTGAACCTCATGGTGCGACTGATAGAGCGCAGGACGAATCAGTTCCGTCATCCCGGCATCAACCACAAAAAACTTCTTGCCTGCGTGGTTGTGCTTTTTATACAAAATCCTGGTCAGCAATACTGAGGCATTGGCCACAAGATAGCGTCCGGGCTCGAAAATCACGGTGACACCTGCAGGCAAAAGCATGGGAACAAGCTTTTCTGCAAACCTCTCAATCGGAGTGGCCGGTTTAAGAGGATCGTAGGTTACCGGAAAACCGCCACCAATATCAAGGAATTCAACAGAAAATCCCATCGTTCTTGACAAATTGAAAAGAGCAAGGAGCTTCACCGTCGCTGCAACGAAATATTCTGGATCGAAAATCTGCGAGCCAATGTGCATATCAAGACCGACAAGTCGAAGGTTCGGCAACTGACGGAAAAGAGCAAACACTTCTGGAAGCTCCGCCTCATCAATGCCGAATTTCTCCTTACTGTCACCCGTTGTAATGTAGGGATGGGTTTCAGCGGTCACATTCGGATTGATCCTTAACGCAACAGAAGCGGTTTTGCCAAGCTCTCCGGCAATCCGGTCAATAGCCTGAAGCTCAGACTGCGATTCGGCTTTGAGCATAAGCACTCCAACCTGAAGAGAATACGCAATTTCTTCATCTTTTTTACCAACTCCTGCAAAAATAATTTTTTCAGAAGGTACACCGCCTTGAAGTGCCCGATAAAGCTCCCCGCCTGAATTGACATCGCACCCACACCCAAGCTCTGCAAAAGTACGGATGACACTGAGATTATAGTTCGCCTTGACTGAATAGCAGGTAAAATGAGGTAACGCCGCAAAAGCATGCTCGAAAGATTTGTAGCTGTCGACAAGGCTGCTTGTGGATGTCACATAAAGAGGAGTTCCAAAAGTGCCCGCAAGCTCTTCGAGCCTGACTTTGTCGCAGATGAGCGTACCACTGGTATAATGAAAATAGTTACTGTCAAGCACGGCTTCGTTACCTTTTTTAAAGTGTTGTAAAGAAACCAAGAATAGCTATTTTCCCGTTATCATGAAAAAGAAAAAACCCATGACTTGCAAAATTACCTTATAGAGCTTATATTTGCAGTTCTTTATTAATACATACTCTGAGACTTTACCATGGCAAAAGGAAAAGAAAATAGAATCGTTATTACACTTGAATGCACCGAGGCAAAAAAAGAGGGGAAAACGGTATCAAGATACACCACGACGAAAAACAAAAAAAATACCACCGAACGTCTTATTTTGAAAAAGTATAATCCCAATATGCAACGTCATACCCTGCACAAGGAGATTAAATAGGATTACTGTTCTGGTACAGGCATAACGCAAGGCCCGAATGGCGGAATTGGTAGACGCACGCGTTTCAGGGACGCGCGCCGCAAGGTGTAGGAGTTCG
>Ga0194037_1000711_pt1 | contig 25767 bp, 21 predicted proteins | sample JunL306m_MetaG_FD_148653 | JGI IMG/M metagenome (GOLD analysis project Ga0194037, IMG submission 148653) | Anoxic zone freshwater microbial communities from boreal shield lake in IISD Experimental Lakes Area, Ontario, Canada - Jun2016-L304-6m | ecosystem: Environmental > Aquatic > Freshwater >...
GAACGACCACATTGGCCCGGGTTGGTGCTTGTTTGTGCATAACACCCTACCGAGTGGCAGGGATTTCAGATCAGCACCAGCCCATTTTTTCAGCCTCAGTTAAGCCATCCTGTGGGATGGCTGTGACATAATCTCATGGGACAGCATCGGCGCGCCCCGTCGGCAATATATCAATCTATCTGGAAAAAGTCGCAATCGCCATCCCCCGAAAAGCCACTCCAAGCCTAGCGAAATCAAGGCTCAGGCGGCTTCATGCGCAGCCTGTGGGATGACAGTGAATCTCATTCTCAAACAGGAACACGGCCGCCAGATCCTGTTTGGCGACATCGGCCATGCCGAACTCGGCCCCGAGAACCTGCGCACCGGCTTCAAGTGCGACCGGCTCTATCGGATCGGCGTTGCGATCATCCCGCAGCCCAACACCAACGCCATCGCCATCGCCGATGAGTTCCACAAGCGCCTGGCCCAGGTTCGCAAGGAAGTGCCGCCGGATGTGACCCTCGAACTCGGCTATGACTTCACCCGCTTTGTCCGGCGCTCGGTGGCGGAAGTCGAGGACACGCTGGCGATCGCCTTCGGGTTGGTGGCATTGATCATCTTTTTGTTTCTGCGCGACTGGCGCTCGACGATCATCCCGGTCATTGCGATTCCGGTGAGCATCATCTCGGGATTCTTCATCATGTATGTGGCGGGCTATTCGATCAACGTGCTGACCCTGGTGGCCATCGTGTTGTCCATCGGCCTGGTCTGTGATGACGCGATCGTGGTGTTGGAGAACATCTACGCGAAAATCGAGCAGGGCATGACGCCGCTGGAGGCCGCGCTGAAAGGCTCGCGCGAGATCTACTTCGCGGTGATTTCCACCACCTTCGCGCTGGCGGCGGTGTTCCTGCCGCTGATCTTCCTGTCGGGCCTGACCGGCCGGCTGTTCCGGGAGTTCGGCATCACCCTGGCGGGCTGCGTGATCGTGTCGGCGTTCGTGGCGCTCACCCTCTCGCCGATGATGTGCCGGTTCCTGCTCAAGCCGCACGGCAGCCGGCCTAACATCTTCTACCGGTCCAGCGAGCCGATGTTCCGGATGATCACCGCGGGTTACCGCGCGTGTTTGACGCCCTGCCTGCGCTGGCGCTGGCTGGCGCTGCCGGTGCTGCTGGTCAACGGCGCGCTCATCGCCTGGCTGGGCGGCCACCTGCCGCGCGAACTCGCGCCGCTGGAGGATCGCGAGAGCATCCGGATCAGCGTCACCGCCCCCGAGGGGTCCAGCTACGAATACCTCGAGAGCTGGATGGATAAGATCTCGCTCTATGTGGATGACCACGTGCCCGAGCGGTTCCGATCGTTCAGCAATCTGGGAGACATCGGGTCGCAGAGCATCTATCTGAAAGCGCCGGCCGACCGGAGCCGCAGCCAGGCGCAGATCGCCGCGCAGCTGGCCGCGGACATGCAGGACTTCACCGGGGTGCAGGCGTTCGTGACCCAGGCGCCGACCATCGGCGACCGGCGCAGCGGCCAGCCGCTGGCCTATGTCCTGCAGGCCCCCGATTTCGCGGCGCTGGTCAAGGTGCTGCCGAAGTTTCTGGCGGAGGCCAACCGCAGCCCGATTCTCCGCCAGGTCGATGCCAACCTCAAAGTCAACCGCCCGGAAGGCGTGATTTCCATCGACCGCAAGCGCGCCGCCGAGCTCGGGGTGTCGGTGGAGGAAATCGGCCGGACGATCGAATTCGCCTACTCCGGCAGGCGTTATGGCTACTTCCTCAAGGCGGGCAAGCAATACCAGATCATCGCCCAGATGCAGCGCCAGGACCGCAACGACCCGGGCGATTTGAAAAAGCTGTTCGTGCGCACCGCCGCCGGCGCGATGGTTTCGTTAGACAACCTGGTGAGCTTCGCCGAGGCCGCCAGTCCGGCGGCGATCTATCGGTTCAACCGCGCGGTGGCGGCGACGATCCAGGCGACGCCGGCGCCGGGCCACACCCTGGGCGACGGGATCGCGGAGCTCGACCGGATCGCCAAAAAGGTGCTGCCGGAGAATTTCCGCACGACCTTGGCCGGTCAATCGCGGGACTTCGCCGAAAGCTCGTCCTCGCTGTTGTTCGCCTTCGTGCTGGCGCTGCTCATCATCTATCTGGTTCTGGCCGCGCAGTTCGAGAGTTTCCGCGACCCGTTCATCATCATTCTAACTGTGCCGTTGTCGGTGGCCGGCGCGCTGCTCTCGCTCCATCTCACCGGCCAGACGCTCAATGTTTTCAGCCAGATCGGCATCATCATGCTCATCGGCATCGTGACCAAAAACGGCATCCTCATCGTCGAATTCGCCAACCAGCGCAAGGCGGCCGGCCTGCCGAAATCCGCCGCAGTGCTGGAAGCGGCGATCGCGCGTTTCCGCCCGATCCTCATGACCAGCCTGGCCACCATTTTCGGGATTCTGCCCATCGCGCTGTCGTTGGGATCCTCCGGCAGTTCGCGCCAGTCGCTGGGCATCGCGGTGGTTGGCGGGCTGATCTTCTCCGGGCTGCTCACCTTGTTCATCGTGCCGGCCGTGTATGCGATCTTCTCGCGCGCCACGCCCGGCAGGCCGGCTGTGGCGCGAGACCCCGAGGGGTGAAACCCACGGCTACCCTGATGAGGTCGCTTGGCGACCCGGAGATGGCGATTCCGCAACCGTTAGTTCCACGGTCGGCCGCCAGCATGCCCGAGTGGCCGGCGGTGACATTCTCATTCTCGATATCCGGCATGGCAGCGGGCGTGAACGGGGATGGAGTTTGAGCCATCGAATGCACACGCTCCAGTCGTTGGCCATTTCTCCGTTTCAGTTTCAGCCGCTCTGGGAGCGCTGGCTCTCCTGGCGGGCAGCGCGCACGCTGCAATCGTGTGCCTGAGCGTGAACCAGACTGAGACGAGTCTACCTATTGAGTTTTACTACAATCCGATCTCTCAAACGCCTAACGTGGGCCATGCAGACAAGGACGCATACTTGGGGCATGTGTCTTCAACGGCCATCGGCAACTATTACGGGGGTTATAGTGTGACATTATCCCCTGTCCCCTTCGATACCGAATTGGATTCGTCAACTGTTTGGGGTGCCGCTGTGGGAGTAAATGACGGTTTGATTAATGCCTATTATGGGATTCGGGCTGACGCAGGAGGCGGCAACTACAACTATGGCTGGGCGCAGGTCTCAACGACCCTCTCCAGCGCGACCCTCGTTCAGCTGGCGTTTGAGACCACCGCCAACACAGCCATCAAAGCCGGGGCCGGGGCCGTGCCGGAGCCGTCAAGCCTGGCGCTCGTTGCCCTCGCCGGGGGAGGGGCGGCACGGCTCCGGACACGGAAGAGAAGGTCGGCCTAGCTGCCCCGTCGGTCTTAAGGCCCTGGCCGGGGCGAGCCATGAGATGACTCCGGCCGCTGGCGCAGTGTCTGGGCATGAATACCTCCGGCCAGTTGGGCAATGGCAACACAACCGAACAACATACCCCGGTGTCCGTGGCGAGCAACGTGGTGGCGGTGGCGGCGGGATACTACCACTCCCTGTTGGTGAAGGCGGATGGCGCTAACTTTGGAATCCCTGGAGACGGGCCAGGAGGATTCAGAGTCCGGCGGAAGGCGGGACTACCTACGCTGGAATCAACGGTGCTCGGGGAGGTACGTAGTTCCGCCTTCAGGCGGTTAAGTGAGCGCCATTCGGATCAGTCCCCACCCGCTTCATACAATTCCAGCGGCAACTGGTCGGGATCGGCGAAGAACACAAACCCCCGCCCGGTGAATTCATCGACACGGATGTCCTCGACTGCGACGCCCGCGTTTTCCAAGCGGGCTTTCCACGCGGCGACGTCGGCAACCTCAAACGCCAGATGGCGGAGTCCCAGGGCTTCCGGATACGTCGGCCGGGCCGGCGAGTCCGGGAAAGAAAACACTTCGAGTTGCGAGCCATCGGGCAGCGCAAGATCAAGTTTATACGAATCGCGCGCGGCCCGGTAGTTTTCCGCCACCACCGCCAGCCCCAGGATCTCAGTGTAAAAATGTTTGGAGCGGGCGTAGTTCGAGCAAATCACGGCGGCGTGGTGGATGCGGAGCAACTCAGTCTTATGTTGTGGCCTCATGGAGGGGAGATGTCTGATCGCCCTCGCCCATGTGGGGCGGAGGAAAAGCGATTTCTCATTTCATCGGTTTTTAATGGGCGAGGGCGGACAGATTCCGCCCCTCCGTGGAATTCATGACTGCTCCTCGGCGGCGGTCACTGGCTCGGCCTTTTGCTTGCGGTCGGAAAACCGCTGGACGAAGACATAACAGACGGGAATCAGGAACAAGCCGATGGCGGTGGAGATGGTCATGCCGAAGACCACGCCGGTGCCCATGGTGCTGCGCGAGGCGGCCCCGGAACCCTTGGCCAGCATCAGCGGCACGCAGCCCAGGATGAAGGCGAACGAGGTCATCAGGATCGGCCGCAGCCGCAGCTTGGCACCTTCCAGCGCTGCTTCGAGCGTGGGCACGCCTTGGTCGCGTTTCATTTTGGCGAACTCGACGATGAGGATGGCGTTCTTGGCGGCCAGGCCGATGAGCATGACCAGCCCGACCTGGGCGTAGACGTTCATCTCGAAATGGCGCACCAGCAGGCCGATCAGGGTGCCCAGCACGACGGTGGGCACCGACAGCAACACCGCGAAGGGCAGCGACCAACTTTCATACTGTGCGGCTAACAACAGGAACACGAACACCACCGCCATCCCGAAAATCAGCCCGGCCTGGCCTTCCGATTTCTTTTCCTGGAGCGTGAGGCCCGACCATTCGTAGCCGATATTGGGTGGCATGGCGGCCATGACTTCCTCCATCGCCTTGAGCGCCTGCGCCGAGCTGTAACCCGGGGCGGGGGAGCCCATCATCTCTGCAGACAGATAGAGGTTGAAGCGGGTGGCGAAGTTCGGCCCGGACATCTTGCTGACGTGGACCAGCGTGCTCAGCGGCACCATCCCGCCGTCGTTGTTGCTCACAAAGAACTTGCCGATGTCCTCCGGACGGTTGGTGAATTCCGGCTCGGCCTGCAGGAAGACTTTGTAAACCCGGCCGAATTTGACGAAGTCGTTGACGTAGAGGCCGCTGAGGTAGGCTTGCAGGGTTTGGAACACGCTGTCCACCGGCACCCCCAGGGTGCGGGCCTTCTCGCGGTCGAGCTCGACTTTCACCTGCGGGGTGGACGGCTGGAAGGTGGTGCTCACGCGGCCGATTTCCGGGCGCTTGGCGGCGGCGGCAATGACCTGGTTGGCGTAGGCGGCGAGTTGCTCGACGCTGCCGCCCGAGCGTTCCTGGAGCTGCATGGTGAACCCGGAGACGTTGCCATAACCCGGCAGCGGCGGCGGGCCGAAGGCGAACACGCGCGCGCCGGGAATGGCGTAGAACTGCTTGTTCCATTGCGCCACGATGTCCTTGGAGTGCAGGCCGGGGCCCTTGCGCTTGTCCCAGTCGTCCAGGCCGATGAACATCATCGCGGAGTTGGGGAAGTTGAGCGAGTTGAGGATGCTCATGCCGGAAATGGCGAGCGCCGAGCGCACGCCCTTGGTGTTGCCGACGATGGTCTCGACCTGTTTGAGCATTTCATCGGAGCGTTGCAGCGAGGCGCCTTCCGGCAGCTCGACCGCCACAAACAGATAACCCTTGTCCTCGTCGGGGATGAACCCGCCGGGGACCACCTTGCCTAGCAGCCAGATGCCGCCGCACACCGCGACGAGCAGCAGCATCGAACGCGTCGCCTTGCGCGTGAGCCCGCCGACGACCGAGCCGTAGCCGGCGGTGATCCAGTCGAAGAACAAATTGAACTTCTTGAAAAACCAGGCGACCGGGCCCTTGCCGGGGGTGGGCTTGCGCAGCAGCATGGCCGAGAGCGCCGGACTGAGGGTCAGCGCGTTGATCGCGGAGAACACCACCGAAACCGCGATGGTGATCGCGAACTGCTGATAGAGCCGGCCGGTCACCCCGCCCATGAAGGCCACCGGCACAAACACCGCGCACAGGATCAGCGCGATGGCCACCACCGGCCCGGCCACTTCCTTCATCGCCTGGCGCGTGGCATCCACCGGCGACATCCCGTGCTCGATGTGATGCTGGACCGCCTCGACCACCACGATCGCGTCGTCCACCACGATGCCGATGGCCAGCACCAGCCCGAACATGGTCAGCGTGTTGACGCTGAAGCCCAACAGCGGGAAGGCGATGAACACGCCCAGCAGCGACACCGGCACGGTGAGCATCGGGATGATGGTGGCGCGGAAGCTTTGCAGGAACACATACACCACGATCAGCACCAGAACCACCGCCTCGAAGAGGGTGTGGACGATGGCCTCCATCGAGGCCTTGATCGGCAGCGTGGAATCCAGCGTGATGCCATAGATCATGTCCGGCGGAAACCGCAGCTTGGCTTCCTCGAGGATCTTTTTGACGTTGTCGGCCGTCTGGATCGCGTTGGCGCCGGGTGCCAGATAGACACCGAGCGCGCCGGCGGGTGCCTTGTCCATGCGGGCGCGGATCGAATAGGTTTGGGCGCCCAGATCGACGCGGCCGACGTCCTTGATTTTGACCTGCGAGCCGTCGGGATTGGCGCGGATGATGATTTCGGCGAACTCCTTGGGGTCCTTGAGCAGGCCCTGGGCGCGGATGCTGAACTGGCTTTCCTGGCCCTTGGGCGCGGGTTCCGCGCCGATGGTGCCGGCCGGTGACTGCGCGTTTTGTTCCTTGATCGCGTCGGACACATTCTTGGGCGTGACCCCCAGAATCGCCAGCTTGTCCGGGTTGAGCCAGACGCGCATCGAGTAATCCTGGGCGGTGAAGTTTTTCACGTCGCCCACGCCGGGCACGCGCTTGATCTGGTCGACGAGGTTGATGTCGGCGTAGTTGCCCAGAAACACCCCGTCGTAGCTGCCCTTGGGCGAGGACAGGCCGATGGCTAACAAAATGTCGGGGCTCGAGCGGTTGACCACCACGCCCTCGCGTTTGACCGCATCCGGGAGCTGGGCCTCCGCCTGGCCGACGCGGTTCTGGGCGTTGACCTGCATGATGTCGACGTCGGTGCCGACGTCGAAAGTGACGTTGAGCGTCATCTTGCCGTCATTGGTGTTATACGACTGGAGGTAGAGCAGCTTGTCGACGCCGTTGACCTTGGACTCGATGGGAGTGGCCACCGATTCCATGACCGCCTCGGCGGCGGCGCCGCGGTAGGTGGTGGTCGCCTGGATCAGGGTCGGGCTGACGTTCGGGTATTCCGAAATCGGCAGCCGGGACAGCGAGATCAGGCCGACGATGACCGTGACGATCGAGATGACCATCGCCACGATGGGCCGGCGGATGAAAAATTCAGCCATGGTCGTGTTATTCCTTGGCGGGTTTGGCGGCGGCGGCCGGGGCGGATTGGAGCGCGGCGAGTTGCGCGGCGGTGAGCGCCTGGACCGGGGCCCCTTCGCGGACTTTCTGCAAGCCTTCCACCACTACCCGCTCGCCGGCTTTGAGGCCTTCGAGGATGAGGAGATTGGACCCGTTCTGCTCGCCGACCTTGACCGGTCGTTGGCTGGCCTTGCCATCCTGGCTGATGATCCACAGGAAGGCCCGGCCCTGCAACTCCACCACCGCGCGCTCGGGCACTTCCAGGCAGCCCTTGCGGACTCCCAGGTCGATGCGCGCCCGTGCGAACATGCCGGGCCGCAGAATCTTTTCCGGATTGGGAAACTCGGCGCGGATCCGCAAGGTGCCGGTTTTCACGTCCACCGCCCGGTCGATGAACACAAACTTCCCTTGGTTGGGGTGCTCCAGCCCGTTGGCCAGCACCAGGGTCAGCGGCAGGGTGTTGATGTCGCGCCCGATTTTGCGGCTCTTGGCTTCCGCCTGGATGTAGTCCACTTCGCTGATGTTGCAGTAAAACCAGATCGGATCGAGGGTGGACATGGTGGCTAACAACGTGGGCTCGCCCTTGCCCACCAGATCACCGATGGACACCTGCTTGGCACCGATCAGGCCGGTGATGGGGGCCAGCACCTCGCAATAGCCGAGATTCAACTGTGCGGTTTCCACCTTCGACTGGGCGGTGAGCACGCTGGCTTTGCCCATGTCCACCGAGGCCAGCGAGTTGTCGAGATCCTGCTGCGGCACCGCCTTTTTTTCGACCAGCGGCAGCAAGCGCGCGACATCGGTTTGATACTTCAGCAGCGCGGCCTTGGACTCGGCCAGCGACCCCTGGGCCGCCATCAGTTTTTCCAAAAACGGTTTCTTATCGAGCACAAACAGCACGTCGCCCTTCTTGACCTCAATGCCTTCCGTGAAGCGCATTTCATCCACGAACGCCTCGACGCGCGCCCGCACCTCGACGTTCTGCGGCGAGTCGAGCTGGCCGATGAGCGTGGAATTCAGCGGAACCTCGCTGGCGGCGATTGCCATCACTTCCACAATCGGCGGCGGCAGCACGGTGGCGGCGGGCTTCTGGCAGCCGCAGAATATGACGGCAAGCAGCGTGGCTGGGAGGGCGCGGCGGCCTGACGCTCCGGCTCGGCCGGACTTGGAATTGGGGTTGGGTCTCAAGCGGGTGGGGATTGGTGCTGGTGCCAGGATGGCGGAACGGGCATGGTTTCCCGGGATCGCCGGGACGAACTGCGCGTGACGCAGTCCGCCTCATTCCTAACCAGCGACGGTTTTGCTGTCAAACAGGAAAGTCGCCGCCGCGGCCGGCTCGTTCTCACAGGAAAGCGCTTGCCGCAGTTCCACGGCTGCGCTTAACTCCATCTAAATTCCGACCCTTATGCGCCCGTTGTTCCTTCTGCCCACTGTTTTGTTAGCGAGTTCCTGCGTCATGGGCCCCGAGCCGGGATCGCCGGACATTAAGCTGCCCGCGGCGGTCCGCGGCGACCAATCGCCCCACGGCGCGTCGTTCGGTGACAAGGCCTGGCGCAAGGTCTTCACTGATTCCACCCTGCGCACGCTCATCGCCCGGTCCCTGCACAACAACCCGGACCTGGTGGCCGCCACCTATCGGATTGAGGAAGCCCGCGCCCAGGCCGGCATCGCCCGCGCCGCGTGGTTTCCCATGCTCAATGGTGCCGCCGACGCCGCCGCCAACTACGGCTCGGTCAATGGCGGCCAGGTCGCGGCCGGTGCCAGCCGCCATTCCGAATCCTACAGCCTGACCGGCCTGCTGAGCTGGGAAATCGACCTGTGGGGCGGCATCCGCCGCAACAACCAGGCGGCCCGCGCCCAACTGCTGGCGTCCGAATCCCAGCGCGACGCGGTGCAGACCTCGCTGGTCGCGTCCGTGGCCAGCGCCTACATCGACCTCAAGAACCTCGACGAACGGCTGGCCATTTCGCGCCGCACCACCGAGAGCCGCAAGGCCTCGCTCGATCTGGTCACCGCCCGCAGGAATGGCGGGGTCAGCTCGGATTTGGAGGTCGGCCAAGCCGAGGCCTTGCTCTCCCAGGCCCGCATCACCATCCCGATCACCGAGCGCGGCATCGCCGCCCAGGAAAACGCCATCCGCGCGCTGCTGGGCGAATATCCCGGTGCCATCACCCGCGGCGGCAACCTCGACTGCCTGGAGTCCGCTCTCCACATCGCCGGCGGCTTGCCCTCCGCCCTGATGCAACGCCGGCCCGATCTGGCCGCCGCCAATCAGGAGTTCCAGGCCGCCACCGCCCAGATCGGCGTGGTCGAGGCGCTGCGCTTCCCGACCCTGTCGCTCACCGGTTCCGGCGGCCTGGCCAGTTCCGAGCTCAACAATCTGCTCCAGGGCAAATCGGTCGCCTACTCGATCGGCCCGCAACTCGCCGGCCCGATCTTTGACGCCGGGCGCATCGGCTTCGGGGTCAAAGCCGCCCAGGCCCGCGCCAAGCAGTCGCTGGCGGCCTATCAGAAGGCCGCCCAGCAGGCGTTCCAGGAAGCGGCGGACTCGCTCAACTCCTATCAGAAGGCCGGCGAGATCATCGCCGAGCAATCCAAGCTCGTTGTCTCCCAGAAAAGCGTCTCCACCCTGGCGCTCGACCGCTTCCAGGGCGGGGCCTCCAGCTATCTGGAAGTGCTCGATGCCGAACGCGGGCTGTTCACCGCCGAGCTCGACCTGGCCGATGCCCGCAGCAACCGTCTCAAAGCCGTGGTGCAGGCCTACCGCGCGCTGGGCGGCGGCTGGAAATAACGCGGCCCCGCGCCCGGTGTTCAAGAGGTTCCTCCCCATGAAAACCATGACCATCACCACTCTCGGCGAGGCCGCCTTCAACTCGCCGCTGACGGCAGTCGATACCTCGGACATCCTCGTGCCGGCGGACATTCAATGGACCGGCGGAACCCCGCCGGCTGACTTGATCCTGTTCGAGAAGGCCGGGCCGCGGGCCCGGCTGTTTTTCGCGCCGGCCACCACCCGCGCCGCCATGGTGACCTGTGGCGGGCTGTGCCCCGGCCTCAACAACGTCATCCGCTCGGTCACCCGCGAGTTGCGCCGCGGCTACGGCGTGCCCTCCGTGCTGGGCATCCGCGGCGGTTACCGCGGCCTGGATCCCGCGCGCGGCAAGCCCCCCGTCGAACTCACCGAGGAGCTCGTCGGGGAAATCCACCAGAAGGGCGGCACCGTGTTAGGCACCTCGCGCGGCCCGGTGGACACCACCGTCGCGGTGGATTTCCTCATCGCCCATCAGGTCAACATCCTGTTCACCGTCGGCGGCGACGGCACCCAGCGCGGCGGCAACGACCTTTATCAGGAAGCCGCCCGCCGCGGCCACCCGCTGGCCGTGGTTGGCATTCCCAAGACCATCGACAATGACGTGCGCTTCGTCACCCGCACCTTCGGTTACGGCACGGCGGTGGACGAGGCGGCGCGGGTCATCGCCGCCGCCCACACCGAGGCGAGCAGCGTGGACCACGGCGTTTCGGTGGTGAAGCTCATGGGGCGCCATGCCGGGTTCATCGCGGCGGCAGCCACCGTGGCCAGCCAGGATGTCAACTTCTGCCTGGTGCCGGAACAACCCTTCGCCCTGGACGGCCCGGCCGGGCTGTTAGCCGCGCTGCAGAACCGCCTGGAGCAAAAAGGCCACGCCGTCATCGTGGTGGCGGAGGGCGCCGGCCAGGATCTGCTCGGAAAAAGCGCCGGCCAGGACGCCTCGGGCAACGCCAAGCTCGAGGACATCGGCCACTTCCTGCGCGACGCGATCGGCGCGCACTTCCAGACCCGCGGCCTCGAGATGGTCATGCGCTACTTCGATCCGAGCTATCAGATTCGCGGCTGTCCCGCCAATACCGAGGACTCGCTGTTGTGCGACCGGATGGGCCGCCACGCCGTGCATGCCGCGATGTCCGGTCGCACCGGCCTGGTCATCAGCTTCCTCAACGGCCAGTTCGTCCACGTGCCCATCGACGTCATCGCCGCCGGCGGCAAACGCCTCGACCTGACCGGCGAGTTGTGGCGCGCCGTGCTCTCGTCCACCGGCCAGCCGCCCCAATTCCGTTAACTGCCCGCTCACGCCGCAGGGCGTGTGGCGGGACCGCTGGATTGACAATGGCCGTCAGAAATGATTGATGTGCTATCACAGGTCCACGGCGTGCATGAGCTGGAACCTGGCTGAAACCTCACGGCTCGCGCGTGTGAGGAACCACATTCACCCCCCCGGAAGTCATTATGAATGCTGAATCACTACGTCTCCAACAAGCCCGCGAATCTCAAACCCCGTGGAAACAATGGGGTCCTTACCTCAGTGAACGCCAATGGGGAACCGTCCGTGAGGACTACAGCGAAGCGGGCGACGCATGGAATTTCTTCACTCACGATCATGCCCGCTCGCGCGCCTACCGCTGGGGCGAGGACGGCATCGCCGGCATTTCCGATGACAAGCAGCGCCTGTGCTTCGCGCTGGCGCTGTGGAACGGCAAGGATCCCATTCTCAAGGAGCGCCTCTTCGGGCTCACTAACAGCGAGGGCAACCACGGCGAGGACGTGAAGGAGTATTACTTCTATCTCGACAGCACGCCGACCCATTCCTACATGAAGTATCTCTACAAGTATCCGCAGGCCGCATATCCCTATGCCGACCTGGTGGAGACCAACCGCCGCCGCAGCCGCGACGAGATGGAGTATGAACTCCTCGACACCGGTGTTTTCAATGACGACCGCTATTTCGACATTTTCGTCGAGTATGCCAAAGCCGGTCCCAATGACATCCTGGTGCGGATCACGGCCGTCAACCGGGGGCCGGATCCCGCCGAACTGCATCTCTTGCCGACCTTGTGGTTCCGCAACGACTGGGCCCCGTGGATCGCCGCCTCCAGCCGGGCCGCCGACAAACCGTCTATCCGGCAGATCGCGGCCGCGGCGGGTACCAGCGCGGTGGCGGCGGCGCACCCGCTGCTGGGTGGGTTCACCCTTGCCTGCGACGGTGAGGTGCCGTGGCTCTTCACCGAGAATGAGACCAACAACGCGCGGCTCTTTCCCTCCCAGCTCAATCTCAGCCCGTATGTCAAGGACGGCATCAACCACTGTGTGGTGGATGGCAATCCGGATGCCGTCAACCCCGCCACACAGGGCACCAAGGCTGCGGCGCACCACCATGCCACCCTGGCTCCCGGGGAGTCGGTCACCATCCAGCTGCGCCTGACGGGACAAACCCAAACCGCCGCCGCCTGCGGCGGTGCCGAGTTTGACGCGATTCTAGCAGAGCGATTGCGGGAGGCGGACGAGTTCTACCGCGCGGTGACCCCGCCAGGCGTTACCGCTGACGCCGCCAACGTCATGCGCCAGGCCATCGCCGGCATGCTGTGGAGCAAGCAGTTCTACTTCTTCGACGGGGACAGTTGGCTCGACGAGCACCACTCCAACCCGCTGCACGTCGGGCATCGCCCCTCGCGCAACTCGGAGTGGTTCCACATGCTCAACGAGGACATCATCTCCATGCCCGACAAGTGGGAATACCCGTGGTATGCGGCCTGGGACCTGGCGTTCCACACGCTGTCGCTGTCCATCGTGGACCCGGACTTTGCCAAGCAGCAGATGGAACTGATGCTGCGCGGGGTTTACCTGCATCCCAGCGGCCAGTTGCCCGCCTACGAGTGGAACTTCAGCGACGTGAACCCACCGGTGCACGCGTTTGCCACGCTGTTTCTGCACCGAACCGAGTTGGCGTTGCGCGGCGAGACCGACGTGGATTTTCTCAAGGCGGCATTCAATAAATTGCTGTTGAATTTCACCTGGTGGGTCAACCGCAAGGACCGCTTCGGCAAGAATCTCTTTGAGGGCGGATTCCTCGGTCTCGACAACATTGGCGTCTTTGACCGTAGCGCGCCACTCCCCACCGGTGGCTACCTGGAGCAGGCGGACGGCACGGCATGGATGGCTTTATTCAGCCAAAACATGGTGGAACTCGCGGTGGAACTCGCCACCCACGACTCCACTTATGAGGACATGGTGTGCAAGTTCGCCGACCACTTCTACTACATCGCCGCAGCCATGAACCGGCCAGGGCCGGATGGCATGTGGGACGAAGAGGACGGCTTCTATTACGACCTGCTGCAGCTTCCCGACGGTAGCGCCACCCGGCTCAAAGTGCGCTCGATGGTCGGGCTCCTGCCGCTGTGCGCCACGACGGTGATCGAAAAGTGGCAGCAAGAGCGCGTCCCAAAGGCGATGACTTTAATCACGGACCGTCTGCGCCGGATGCCCGAGTTGCTGGAGTCCGTCCACCCCACCGGCCCGGGACACTTGGGAGTGGCCGGTCGGGGCATCAGTGCTCTGATCAACCCGGAGCGCCTGCGCCGGATCCTGAGCAAGATGCTCGATGAGAACGAGTTTCTGAGCCCCTATGGCATCCGCTCGCTGTCCAAGTTCCACGAGCAGCATCCCTACGTCTTTCAGGCACAAGGCCAAGAATACCGGGTGGACTACCTGCCCGGGGAGTCCAACACCGGCATGTTTGGCGGCAATTCAAACTGGCGGGGTCCGGTCTGGATGCCGGTGAACGTGCTCATCATCCGCGCACTCCTGAATTTCTATTTATACTATGGTGACAACTTCAAAATCGAGTGCCCGACCGGTTCAGGGCGGATGATGAACCTCTTTGAGGTGAGCAAGGAAATTGCCGATCGGCTCAGCCGCATCTTTATGCGCGACCGGGATGGCCGCCGCCCCGTCTATGGCGGCACCGAGAAGTTCCAGGCCGATCCCCACTGGCGCGACCACATTCTCTTCTACGAATACTTCCACGGCGACAATGGCGCGGGGCTCGGCGCCAGCCACCAGACCGGATGGTCCGGGCTGGTGGCCAAGACCATCCAGTTGTATGGCCAACTGGACGCCAAGCAAGTCCTGGAAGCTGGCAAGCAGGTGGCGTTCGCGGCAGCCGCGCCATGAGCATGCGACGCAGCCATCCATGGAGTCAGCACGCCCCCCACGATCATGACCACCGAACCCAGTCCCATCCCCCCGGAATCCACCACTCTTCAGCCCAGCGGCGGCACACGCTGCGGCATGAGTGTCGTGGACCTGAAACAAGCGTTCCTCGACAACCTGCTGTGCGCGCTGGGACGACTGCCGATGGTGGCGACGCCCCACGACCTGTATGCCGCGCTGGCGCTGACGGTGCGGGACCGCCTGCTCAAGCGCAGCGTGCGCACCCTGGAGACCTATGCGCAGCGCGACGTCCGGGTGGTCGCGTATTTATCCGCCGAGTTTCTGCCCGGGCCGCATCTGGCCAACAACCTGCTCAACCTCGGCATCGTCGAACCCACCCGCCAGGCGCTGGCCGAACTCGACATCGATCTCGACCAAGTGATCGCACAAGAGGAAGAGCCCGGCTTGGGCAACGGCGGCCTGGGGCGCCTGGCCTCGTGCTTTCTGGATTCGCTCGCGTCGCTGGAAGTGCCCGCCGTCGGGTATGGCATCCGCTATGAATTCGGCATCTTCGATCAAACGATCCAGGATGGCTGGCAGGTTGAAAGCACCGACAAATGGCTGCGCTTCGGCAATCCCTGGGAAATCGCCCGCCCGGAAATCGCCTATGAGGTCAAGTTCGGTGGGCGCACCGAGACCGCCACCGACGAGCAGGGCGACTGCCGCGTGCGCTGGATTCCCAGGACCGTGGTGATGGGGGTGGCCTACGACACACCGATCCTGGGCTATCAGGTGAACACCTGCAACCCGCTGCGCTTGTGGAAAGCCGAGGCGGTCGAGTCGTTCGACTTCGCCGCCTTCAACCACGGCGACTACTATCGCGCGGTTCACGACAAGATCTCGTCGGAGAACATCACCAAGGTGCTGTATCCCAATGACGAGGTGCTTCAGGGCAAGACGCTGCGCCTCGAACAGCAGTTCTTTTTCGTGAGCTGCTCGCTGCAGGACATGATTCGCCTGCATCGCCTGCTGCATCGACCGCTCGACACGTTTCACGAGAAATGGGCCATCCAGCTCAATGATACCCATCCCTCGATCGCCGTGGCTGAATTGATGCGGCTGCTGGTAGACCAACACGCGCTGGGCTGGGACCAGGCCTGGCGCGTCACCCGCCACACCTTTTCCTACACCAACCACACGCTCCTGCCCGAAGCTCTGGAAAAATGGCCGGTCGGCTTGCTCGGCAACCTGCTGCCACGCCACCTCGAAATCATTTACGAAATCAACCGGCGCTTCCTCGACGAGGTGCGGGCGAAATTTCCGGGGGATGACGCCCGGCTGGCCCGGATGTCGCTCATTGATGAAAGTGGCGAGCGTTATGTGCGCATGGCCCATCTGGCCACCGTGGGCAGCCATCATGTCAACGGCGTGGCGCGCCTGCATTCGGAGTTGCTGGTCAAGACGGTCATGCACGACTTTGCCGAGCTGTGGCCTGAGAAGTTTTGCAACGTCACCAATGGCGTCACCCCGCGCCGGTTCATGGCGGTTAGCAACCCGCCGCTCGCTCACCTCATCACCCGGCGCATCGGCGACGGTTGGCTGCGCGATCTGCGGCAACTCCGCCAATTGGAGTCGCTGGCGGACGACGAGTCCTTCCAACAGGAATGGCGCGCGGTCAAACTCACCGCCAAGCGGGCCCTGGCGGTGCTCATCGAGCAGCGCACCGGCATCACGGTCAGCCCCGACTCGCTGTTCGACATCCAGGCCAAGCGCCTGCACGAATACAAGCGCCAACACCTGAACGTGCTGCACATTCTAACACTCTATCGGCGGCTGCAACGCGACCCGCAGACCGACATCGCGCCGCGCACGTTCCTCTTCGGCGCCAAGGCCGCGCCCGGCTACTTCATGGCCAAACTCATCATCAAGCTCATCCACTCGGTGGCCGCCGTGGTCAACCACGACCCCGCCGTGCGTGAGCGGTTGAAGGTGGTGTTCTTCCCGGACTTCAACGTGAAAAACGCCCAGCCTATCTATCCGGCAGCCGATTTGAGCGAGCAGATCTCCACCGCCGGCAAGGAAGCCTCCGGCACCGGCAACATGAAGTTCGCCATGAACGGCGCGCTGACCATCGGCACCCTCGACGGCGCCAATGTCGAAATCCGCGAGGAGGTCGGCCCCGAAAACTTCTTCCTCTTCGGTCTCACCGCCGGGCAGGTCGATGCGGTGATAGCCGGCGGCTATCGGCCATACGATTGCTACGCGCACAACGCCGAATTGCGCGACGTCCTCGACTTCATCGCCAGCGGCGCGCTGGCGCAGGGCGACGCGAATCTGTTCCGCCCGCTGGTGGACAACCTGCTAGGGCGCGATCCGTTCCTCGTGCTCGCGGACTATCCGGCCTACCTCGCGTGCCAGCAACAAGTCAGCACCCTGTGGCGCGACCCGCAGGCCTGGACCCGCCAATCGATCCTCAACACCGCCCGCATGGGCCAATTCTCCTCCGACCGCTCGATCCGCGACTACTGCGCACGGGTGTGGAGCATCCCATCGGCTTACTCCAGCAAGCGGCTTTGAAAGACCTCGTAGATCCACTTGCGCGGACCCGCGAAAACGCAGGTGATCACCCGTTGCGCGGCGATGATCTCGTATTCGAAAATCACCCGGTGGGAACCGACACGCAGCCGATAGAATCCTTCAAGTTCGTCGGTGAGCGGCTTGATGTCTCCCTTCTCGTCAGCCAGTGCCTTCATGGCCAACCGCAGCGCATGACGCGGTTGCGGTGCGAGCCGCCGCAGATAATCCACCACCTCGTCCTGAACCCGGACCGAGATCATAGGTCGTCAAGTGCGGAGACCTCATGATAAACCGCCCGTCCTTCACGGTGCTTGCGGATGGCGGCCATCGCCTTGGGATCAGCCAGCAGTTCCATCGTCTCGCCAATGGCCTCCATGCGCTCGATGGACACCAGCACCGCCACCGCCCGGCCCTGCTTGGTGATGGTCACCGGATGGTCTGCGGACTCCTGCACCAGTGCGGAGAGTTTCTGCTGTGCCGTTTTGATGGTGTAGCTGTCAGCCATGCCGTAATGTATTCCCTTTTATTGAGAAAAGGAAGCGATTATTGCGGGCGAGGGCGTTAAGATTTTGAGTTTTCTTCCAGCAGACGCTTGAGGCGGTTTTTCATCGAGACCTTGCCCACCGCCGAGAGTCGGTCCACGAACAGCACCCCGTTGAGGTGGTCGATTTCGTGTTGCAGGGCGCGGGCCAGCAGGCCGTCGGTTTCAATGACGAGCACCGAGCCGTCAAGCTGCGGCAGGGTGGCTTTGATGGTGAGCGGGCGTCGGACTTCGGCGCGGATGCCGCGGATGCTCAGGCATCCCTCCATGGCGGTGTCCTTTTGCTGGCCGAAGACCAACTCCGGGTTGATGAAAACCAAGGGCATGATGGATGCCAACTCCGCATCCTCGCCGTTGACCTTGAGAAACGTGATGCATTCGGGATCGAAGGCCACATCGACCAGCGCCAGGCGGAGGTCTTCGCCGACCTGCGGCGCGGCCAGGCCCACGCCGTGGGCCTCGATCATGGTGTCAAGCATGTCCTCGACGAGTTGCAGGAGAGCTTCGTCCACCTGGGTGACCGGGCGGCAGCGTTGGCGGAGGACGGGGTGGCCGTATTGAACAATTTCGCGGATCATGGGCGGGTGCAGCGACTTCTTAGCGGAGCAAGCGGCAAAGGTCAAACGCCGGAATCCAACCAATTCGAGGCGTGCGTCGCGGAGTTCGGTGTGATTGAATTCCATCATGCGCCAGACTCTGTTGCGGAATCCGGTATTTGCCATGGCGGCGGAGCAGTTTGACCGCGTCGCGGATTTCCTCGATCTCAGCGCCTTCGCCAAACGCCACCACCTCTCCCACCGCACCGCCGCCCAGGCCATCGCCATCCAAACCGTCGCCGACGCCAAGTCCGCCCGCGGCTTGTTCCCGTGAAGGAGATGGCTGCCGCCACCGCAGGGGCTGGCGGCCAGGGGGCTGTGCCCCGTTCCTTATGCACGCCACCAGACTAACTGACGCCCCATTCTCTAGACGCCAGTAGCGGTGAGTTTACGAACGCTACACTTTATTGCCGACTACGTCCTGAACAGTCCGAAGGCGGGGTGGCGCTTCTCGTGTTTCACGACGGTCACCCGGGTGGCGTCATCGCCGACGATTCGAAACAGGATCACATAGGGAAACCGCTTCATAAGTGATCTCCGGATGTCGTTACTGGCAACCATCCAACGGGTTGGCATTGCGGCGATTATCAAAATCTGACGTTCAAACTCATCCACAAAACCACTCCCGAGACCGGGGGAGCACGCTTCGTAGTGATCACGAATCTTCTCAAGATAGTCCGCAATCGCCGGGTGGTAGTCGACTCTCATTTCATCAAGCGGGTCATCAGTTCGCTGTGGGAGATCGGCGCTACCGATCCGGATTCCAATTCAGCGTCCCGTGCCAGCGCATCGTCATCGCTGGGGTCCCCCGCAAGAGCGTAGGGATCCTCCACGCTTTCCCATAGCGATGCTGCCAAGAGTGCCCGCTCCCTTGCTGGGAGGCGAAGTGCTGCCGGGGCGATTCGGTCGATGCTCACACTATCTTCCTACGCTGGAATCACCCTCGTGCAAAGCGGAAATCTTCCTCGTCACGCTCATCAACGGCCTATCCCCGAAGCCGCACGCGGAGATGGCAGGGCGGGAAGTCTTGGGCGCGCTGCGGCAAAATCCTGGCAAATCGGGCGGGATGATAAGATCCGGCCTTTGCCGGCGTATCCTCCCGCGGCTGCTGCCAAATTGAAGCAGGCCAGCCATTTGCCGATCACTCATTCGACCACAGAAATCAACGATGCAACATCAACCTAAAGGACCCATCTCATTGAACCGCCGTGAATTTTTGGTCGCGGCGGCGGCATTTTCGCTGGTGCCCCGCCACGTGGTGGCCCGCTCAGGGATGCGCGCCCCGAGTGACAAGCTCAATATCGGCTGTGTCGGCGTGGGCGGCATGCAGGGCGGCAGTGACGTCCGCAGTGTGAGCGGCGAGAACATCTATGCCATCTGCGATATCGACGAGAATTTCCTGAACAAGGCCGCCGCGCTCTACCCGAACGCGAAAAAATACCGGGATTTCCGTGAGATGCTGGACAAGGAGCACCAGAACCTCGACGGCATCACCATTACCATCCCCGACCACATGCATGCCACCGTGGCGCTGTGGGCGATGGAGCGCGGGGTGGCGGTTTACTGCCAAAAGCCGCTCGCCCAGAGTTTGTGGGAAAGCCGTTTGCTGGCGCAGGCCGCGGAGAAATACAAGGTGCCCACCCAGATGGGCAACCAGGGATATTCCTCGGAAGCCACCCGCATGGCCTGTGAAATCATTTGGAGCGGCCACCTCGGCGATATCACCGAAGTGCACGCGATGAACGGCGGCGGATTTGCCCGCGGCATCACCTCATGGCCGGATGTCGAGCAAGTGCCCGCGACGCTCGACTGGAACTTGTGGACCGGCCGGGCCGCGGAACACACCTACAGCTCGAAGATCCATCCGTCGAACTGGCGCGGCTTCCAGGCGTATGGCACCCAAATGATCGGTGACTGGGGGATCCATATTTTGGGGCCCGCCAACTGGGCGCTGCAACTTGGCAGCCCCACCAGCGTGGAGTGCACCGCCGTGGAGGGTGCCAATCCCGTCACCTATCCCCACTACATGTGCAAATTCGAGTTCCCGGAACGCCCTAACAAATTTGTCCCGTCGGGGAAGATGCCGCCGGTGACCATTCATTGGTATGAAGGGATGATGGCCGGCAGGTTCCAAGTGCCTAACGGGCTGACCCGCGAGGATGTGAAACCCTACAACGAAATCTTCGTGGGCAGCAGGGGATTCATGGGCACGAGCGGACGCGGCGAAGGGGTTCGGATCATTCCGCAAGCCAGCATGAAGGATTTCGTCAAGCCGCCGCAGGTTCTCAAGCGCTCGCCCGGACATTTCCAGGACTGGATCCGCGCGTGCAAGAGCAGTGATCCAACCTGCTCGAACTTCGGCATCGCCGGACCCTTCACCGAGTGGATGCTCCTCGGGGCTATCAGCTGGCGCTTCCCTAACGAAAAACTCCTCTGGGATGGCAAGGGCCTGCGCTTCACCAATAATGACAAGGCCAACGAGTTCATCAAGCCCGACTTCCGCAAGGGCTGGGAACTCAAACTATAAGTCAGTCGCGGTGGTAGGGCGAGCCGCTTTGCAGCGACGCTACCCGGTAGAGTTGTTCGAGCAAAACCAGCAGCGCGAGTTCATGTTGCAGGGTGAACGGCGAGAGCGTGAGCACCAGGTCACACGCGTCGCGCAAGGCGGGGCTGTGGCCGTCGGCCGCGCCGATGAGAAACGCGACGGTTTTGACCTCGCCGCGCGAGGCCAGCGCGGTGAGGCGGCCGGCGAAGGCGCGGGTGTCCAGGCTGAGGCCGCGCTCGTCCAGGGCGATGCGGAAGCACCCCTGCGAGCGCTCCAGCAGCCGGGCGGAAACCTCGTCGCGGGTGCCGGTTTTGACCGTGACCCACTCGTAGTTGCCGGCGCGCACCAGGCGTTTGAGATACTCGTCGACGCCCGCCTTGGCGTAGGCGAGGGCGGGTTTGCCGGCAACAATCAGTCGGATATTCATGCGCTGCATCGGAGCTTGCCCGGTTCCGCGGGCTGCGCCAATGTCATTCGCACAGGAAGTCCCGCCTGTTTTAATCACACCGCGATGCCATCCATCTACGAATCCGACAAGCTGCTGGCGGAATACCTGCTGTTTCACTATGGCGCGGAAACCGAGATTCTGCCGCCGGAGCGTGCCTGGCCTGCCGGGATGCGTGAGGCACTGGGTTTCACGCAGCGCACGGTGGGGCATTTCGCCGCCGGCAAGGTGGCCCGCGGCTTGGACCTCGGCTGTGCCGTCGGGCGCTCGACGTTTGAAATGGCCCGCACCTGTGACGAGGTGACCGCCCTCGATTTCAGCCACGCCTTCATCCGCGCGGCAGAATCCCTGCGCCGCGGCGAGACCCTGGCCTACCAGCGCCTGGAAGAGGGCTCGCTCCACACCAAACTGTTAGCCCGCCGGCCGGTGGGTGTGGCGGGCGCAAACGTGCGCTTTCTCCAGGGCGACGCGCTGCAGCTGCCCGCCGACCTCGGGAGCTTCGACCGGGTGCATGCCGCCAACCTGCTATGCCGCCTGCGCGAGCCGCAGCGGCTGCTCGACCGACTGCCCGCGCTGGTCAAGCCCGGCGGCGAACTGGTGCTGGCCACCCCGTGCTCGTGGCTCGAGGAATTCACCCCGCCGGAAAACTGGCCGCCGTGCGCCACCTTTGACTGGCTCCAGGCCGAGCTGGGCCCGGCGTTTTTGTTAGTCCGGCAGGCCGAGGAACCGTTTCTCATCCGGGAAACCGCCCGCAAGTTCCAGTGGACCAGCGCCCTAGTGAGCGTCTGGCGGCGCGCGGAATGACACGGCGCTTGGAGGGGGGACATTCTTGTCCCCCTCTTCTTTACATTGAAGACGCGACAAGAATGTCACGGCTCCTTATTGAAGACGCGACAAGAATGTCGCGGCTCCTTATTGAAGACGCGACAAGAATGTCGCGGCTCCTTAGCTGATGGCGATGCGTTTAAGGTCTTATCCCTTTCGCACCCAACACGCTTGCTTGGCCGGGGTGATGTGCGGGGGCTTGAGGTAGAGCGGTTGCGGGATGGTGGCCGTCCACTGGCGGCGGGTCTCCGCGTCGGTGTGAACCCAGGCCTGCCACAGCCGCGTGGCATCCGGGATTTCAAGCGCGACCTGAGCGGCGAGCTCGGCCGCCAGCGGAAATCGCCCGGGTTCTTCAAAGGCAAAAACCGCGAGCCCCGCAGCCGCCGCGACCACGGCATCCAGTCCCGCGGCGTCACACAGCGCGGGTTCTGCGGTGAGGCGGCCTGCTGCCACGTGGGCGTGCCAATAGCTGCCGCGCCGCGCGTCGCCGATGGCGACGCAGGACGCGCCGCCATCCGCGCAGGGCACGGCGAGAATCGAGGGCACTGCCACAGCCGGGCAGCCCAAGGCGATGGCCACGCCCTGTGCGGCGGCGATGCCGACGCGCGTCCCGCTGTAACTGCCGGGTCCGCTGCCGACGAGCACCAGGGCGATTCTGGCCGGCCCGCAAGCGTGCAACAATGCTTCCAGCGGCTCGAACAGCAGCGCGTTGTGGTTGCGGTCGCTGCAAAACCCCCGCTGCTCGACCACCCCCTCCGGCCCGACCAGTGCAATCGAGGCGTGGGGGGTGGAAGTTTCCAGAACGAGAGTGAAAGCACCGGGCATGCGAGGGAGCGTATGGCGGGATCACGCGGGTGGCAACTGGAACTGCCCTGCCGGAACGGAGGCTTGGGGGCTCTTGCCGCAGGCGTGCGGGTGACAGCACGCGGGATGCCGGGTTCTGACGAACGCGCCTACGGCGTCACCATCTCATGACTTGCCAGTGGACACCCGCCCGGGATTCCGCGAAACTCGCCGTGTGCAATCCACGCAGGCCATCGTCATTCGGCTGACCCGGCTCACCGACACCAGCCTGATCGTGCATTGGTTCAGTGCGGACCACGGCCTGCTCAAGACCGTGGCCAAGGGTGCCCGCCGGCCGAAAAGTCCGTTCGCCGGGCAACTCGATCTGTTTTTCAGCGGCGAGATCACTTTCCAGCGCGCGCGGCGGGGGGACCTGCACGCCTTGCGCGAGGTGTTTATCAGCCGCTGGCGTGAGGGCTTGCGCAAAAATTACACCGCCACCTTGATGGCGGCCTATTGCGGCCAACTGGTCGAAGCCGCCGTCGAACCCGAGCATCCGGACCCGGCCATGCATGACCTGCTAGGACGCGCGCTCGACCACATCGACGCCACCGGCCCGAGCCTGCGGGCGCTCCGCCACTTCGAGCGCGAGTTGGCGCGCCAGCTGGGAATGGATCGCCACCCGCAGCCCGCGGAACTGACGCTGCGCGAGCTGCTCGGGGCGTTGCCCGCCTCGCGGGAGGCCCTCCTCGAAAGACTTCTCCCCGCTGACGAATTCCGCTCGTCACCGGAGCAAAATCGGCAATAATGCATTCCGTAACGCACCACTTATCTTATTTCATGGACTCCCCGACCGCAACGCTGATTGGCATCTTACAGGACCGTGTGCAATCGCTGCGCGCGGCCGGCGACCTTGACGAGGCCCTCCACGCGGCCTCCGCCGCCGTGGAAAAATGCCAGCAAACTCTGGGGCCCAACCTCGATAGCATCGACGCCTTCGCTTCCACCCTCGAAATCCGCGGTGACATCTACCGCGAACTTGGCGAATTTGAACATGCTCGTGACGATTATCGGCAGGCCATTGACCAATTGCCGGACCGCCCTGACCGCTTGGGCCAGATTGGCCGGCTCCACGCCGCCCTCGGTGCGGCCTATGATGGACTGGCCCGCCAGGATAAGGCCGGTGAACACTGGCTGCTCGCCATTGATTTCTTCGAACGCCACGAGCCCCCGCTGATGCTCGACATCGCCGCCATGGCCAACAACCTTGGCTTCCTCTACAAGGCATCCGGCCAACTCGATGCCGCGGAAAGCTATTTCCTGCGGGCGCTGGAAATCGTCCACTCCCAGCTCGGCCAGGAGCACGAGCAAACCGCCACGGTGTCCAGCAACCTGGGCGCCCTCTACCAGACCGCCGGCTTCCACGAGCAGTCGCGCGAGATGCACATGATGGCGCTCGAAACCCGCCGCAAACTCCTCGGCGAGGAGCACCCGGACACCGCCCAGTCCCATAACAACCTCGCGCTCGCCCTGCTCAGCACCGGCGACCGCGCGTGGGCGCGCCGCCACTTTGAAAACGCCCTGGCCGGCTTCGAAGCCCTCGGCCCGGAATCCAGGGATGACCTCGAGGCCGTCGCCGCCAACTATTGCGACTTCCTGCGCCAGGAAGGCGAAAGCCAGCTCGCCGACTTGATCGCCGGACGGGTCCGCGAGGTGATCGAGGGCGGCCCGGTTAGCCGTTAGCCTATAAGGAAAAATGGAAACGGTAGGCTCATTTTCCCGTCTAGGGTTAGAGCATCTGGCGGTCGACGACCGTCGCCCGCCAGATTAGACCGGGCAGGCACGCTCCACCTGTGCGACGGCCATGGCGGCGATGCCCTCGTGGCGGCCGACGAAGCCCATGGTTTCGTTAGTGGTGGCCTTGACTCCGACGCGTTCGGGCGGGATTCCCAGCGCGGTGCCGAGGTTGTGGCGCATCGCCTCGCGGTGGGGCAGGATTTTCGGGGCTTCGGCCACCAGCGTGGAATCGACGTTGATGATGCGAAACCCGAGCTCGGCGGCGAGATCGCGGCATTTCTCCAGGATTTTCAACGAGCAGATGTCCTTGCAGGCCGGGTCGCCGGGTGGGAAGTAATGGCCGATGTCGGGGAGTCCCATCGCACCTAACAGGGCATCGGCAACGGCGTGGCACAGCACGTCCGCATCGGAGTGCCCGTCCAACCCGTGGGTGTGCGCAATGGTCACCCCTCCCAGAACGAGCGGGCGGTTTTCCGCGAAGCGGTGGACGTCATAGCCGATGCCGGTCATATCAAGAGTTTCAGAGTATTTCCTCCACCGGGAGCTGTCCGTTGCTCGCGACGATCGACCAGGCGTCGGCGTGGCCGGGCACGGCGGTGAGCACGACCTTGCCGCCGGCGGCCTCGACCAGGAGCTGGCCGGCGGCGATGTCCCAGAGCGAGATGCGCGATTCGATGTAGGCGTCGAGGCGTCCGCAGGCGATGTAGGCCATGCCGAGTGCGGCGGAGCCCATCATGCGCATCTTGCGGGCGCGCAGGGACGCCTTGTGGAAGCGTTCGATGCCGGTGCGCAGGGATTCCTCGTCCTTGCCGCAGCCGACAAACAGGATCGACTGCTCGAACGTGTCGCGCTTGCTGGCGGCAATCGGGTGGTCGTTGAGCATGGGCACGCCGCCTTTTTCGATGGTCCAGGTTTCCCCGACCATCGGGTCATGGATGACTCCGACGACGATTTCGCCGTCCACCCGCAGGGCGATGGAGACGCAGAAATGCGGGATGCCGTAGAAGAAATTCACGGTGCCGTCGATCGGGTCGACGATCCACTGGCGGTTGGACGCCTGGTTGCCGGCGAGGCCTTCCTCGCCGTAGAGGGCGTCGCCCGGGCGGGCGCCGAGCAGGATGGCGGTGATGAGTTCCTGGGATTCCTTGTCCAGCGCGAGTTTGATGTCGTGATGGGTGGCTTCATCGACCACGGCGTCTTTGCCGAAGTGGTGGCGGAGCAGGATGCCGGCGGTGAGGGCGGCGTGGGTGGCGAGGGCGAGGTCGGTCATGAGGAGTGGGGATGAGAAGAAGACGCAAGACGCAAGACACAAGACTTCAAGACTCA
>Ga0194037_1000712_pt1 | contig 25757 bp, 19 predicted proteins | sample JunL306m_MetaG_FD_148653 | JGI IMG/M metagenome (GOLD analysis project Ga0194037, IMG submission 148653) | Anoxic zone freshwater microbial communities from boreal shield lake in IISD Experimental Lakes Area, Ontario, Canada - Jun2016-L304-6m | ecosystem: Environmental > Aquatic > Freshwater >...
GATTAACCGCTTGTTGTGTATTACTAAAAGAGAAATAACACATCAGATTATTACAATTTTTCTTCAACCAACTATACATGAACAAGGATATACAATCAATCACGGAGCTTATTGAGCAATCAAAAAATATCAGTGAGGAAGAAAAAAAAGCATTGTCGCAATTTCTGAAAGCTGCAAACAAAGAATTAGAACTCATCCAATTTAAATTAGAGCGTACTGAAAAAGTAAAATATACTACAGGAATTCTATTAGAAGAGACGATTGAAGAGTTAGAGCAAAAAAGGAAGTCAATCGAAAAACAAAAAAGGGAGCTCGAAATCGAAGCTGCATTAGAAAGAGTGCGAAGCAGAACAATGGGGATGCAGAAAAGTGATGAATTGGCAGATGTTGCAGAAATACTTTTTAAACAGGTTAGAGAACTTGGAATACATCCATGGACAGCTGGCTTTAATATTTGGCTGGAAGGAAATGAAAAATATATCGATTGGATTACAGATCCTTCAGGGGGCTTCGTAGAACCCTATACCGTAGATCTGACTTCGCATCCCGGATTCCGTCAAATAAGTGATGCAAAAAAAAGTGGGGAAGAATTTAAAGTATTCGAAATATCAGGAACCGAATTAGAAGAAACTTATGAACTGCTCTCGAGCTTTGCACCCAAACAATTTGCAAAAATGAAGGCGCTTACAAATTCATTTCCTACCAGACAGTTCAACCATTATTTTTTTGGTGCACAGGTAGGCTTAATGTTTATTACTCCTGAACCACATCCGGAGGACTGGGATATTTTCATAAGATTCGGACAAGTTTTTGAACAAACATACACCCGTTTCCTTGATCTTAAAAAAGCCGAAGCGCAGGCAAAAGAAGCAATGATTGAAGCAGGATTGGAAAGAGTAAGAAGCAAAACAATGTCTATGCATAATAGTCAGGACGTTGGTGAAACAGTTGCTTTGATGTTTGAAGAGTTGGTAAAACTCGAAGTGAAAACAAATCGTTGCGGTATACTCATTTTAAGTAATTCGATGACTGCTGAAGTGTGGACTGCAAAATCAAACCCCAATGGAAAGGCTTCATTAATCATTGGTAAGTTAGACTTAACTATGCATCCACTGTTACAAGGATTTTATCATGCTTGGGAAAATAAGGAATCTGTATTTACCTATCCAATGATTGGCGATGATTTAATTTCCTATTACCAGGCAATAAATAACACAAAGCTTTACCCAACACTTTTTGATCTGAATGCATTACCATCAAAGGAATTTCATACTGACTTCTATTTTGCTGAGGGTTCTATTTTTTCATTCACTGATGAAATATTAACTGAAGAAGCCATTATTATTTTTAAGCGATTCGCAGGCGTGTTTGGACAGACATACAGACGATATCTAGATCTGCAAAAAGCAGAAGCACAGGCAAGAGAAGCACAAATAGAGGCAGCATTAGAACGTGTAAGAAGTAGAGCTATTGCGATGAGCACTTCTCTTGAATTAAAAGAAGTGGCACTCGAGTTGAGAAAACAATTGGGTTTACTGGGACAAAAAGACCTGGAAGTTTGTGCCATTCATTTATATGATGATGAAAATTCTTTTGAATCCTGGAGTGCTATGAAGATACCAAACAAAGCAGGCGACATTTTGCAAACGCAGACCCGCTTTCCAAATAAAGGCATTCGCATTGTTGATGAGTTGATGCAACAATATAAAAAAGGCAGCAGGGACTATGTATTGATAAATGAAAAGGAAAAAGTTGTTGAATGGTTGGAAATATTGAAAACGCATGCACCTGAAACGCGCGCAATGATCATGCAGTCTATTGGCAAATTACCATTGAAAAATATAAAAGCATATTGGTCTATTGCTGATTTTTCAGACGGTGCATTGGTAATGGTTACCTATACTGAACCCGATACCGCATCCAGGAATTTACTACGCCGCTCTGCCAATGTTTTTGAGCAGGCTTACATCCGCTTTCTTGATCTAAAAAAAGCGGAGGCGCAGGCAAGAGAAGCTCAAATAGAATTGGCCATGGAAAGAGTTCGTGCCAGAACGATGGCCATGCAAAATAGTGAGGAACTCTCAGAAACAGTTTATATACTATTTGAGCAGTTTAAAAAATTAGGCCAGAACCCTGATCAGGCAACCATTGGTATCATAAATGAAGATGAATGGGTAATTGAATATTGGGTTACGATGTACGGTAAGCAAACCAACCAAATGTTTAGATTCCCAATTGATGAACCCAATGTCACCAATAAGATCTTTCATGCCTGGAAAAATCAGCAAAAATCATTGGTGATAGAACTCAGTGGAAAAGAACTTTACGACTTTTCCACTTTCAGACAAAACATGGGGGGAGCTGCTTATAACGAAAATGAAAAAAAACGTGTAATCAATGTGGCTTTTTTTTCAAAAGGTATTATCAATGTACAGTCTAATGAATTGCAATCAGCTGAGAGCATCCAGCTGCTTGAAAGATTTGCAGGTGTTTTCGAACAAACCTATACCCGATTCCTTGATCTGCAAAAAGCAGAAGCCCAGGCAAGAGAAGCACAGATTGAAGCTAGTTTGGAAAGATTGCGTTCCCGGAGTCTGGCCATGTACAATACTTCCGAATTGCAAGAGGTTATTCACACGGCACATAAAGAATTACTCAATTTGAATATTGCAATTCACGGAGGATCATTTATTGCTATTAATAATGATATTGAAACAACGCTCCGCTGTTGGGGATCAGGCGGCACTGCCAATACTTCAGAAGAAATACTTCTTCCACTTTATGAAAAACCATTTTGTACTAATCTTATACACAGAATAAAAAATGGTCCCGGATTTTTTACAGAAGAATACACACAGGAGGAGAAAAAAGAATTCTTTACATTTTTATTTGAACATGAGCCCTGGTCAAAGCTTGATGCTGAACAGAAAAAAGAAACGCTTTCAAGTCCGGGCGGATACACTCGATCATGTTCCATATCTCCGAATACAAGTATTTTTATTATCAACCATTTTGGTGAAAATTTTTCAGCGGCAGATAATGATATTCTTAAACGATTTGGAAAAGCATTCGAACAAAGCTATACCCGCTTTCTCGATATTCAAAAAGCAGAAATTCAAGCATTAGAGACATTGAAACGCGCATCGGTTGACAGGGTTCGTGCAGAGATCGCTTCAATGAGAACAAGTAATGATTTAGAAAGAATTACCCCTATCATCTGGAATGAATTAACCACACTTGGTGTTCCTTTTATTCGCTGTGGTGTTTTTATCATGGATGAAGAAAATCAGCAGATCCAAACGATGTTATCTACAGCCGAAGGAAAAGCCATCGCTTCTTTTCAGTTACCTTATGAAAACTCGGAGCCTTTAACTGAATTGCTACCACACTGGCGTAAAATGGAAATTTATTTGGAAAGCTGGGATGAAAAAACTTTCATTAAATCAACTAAACTCTTATTACAGAGGGGTGCTATTTCTTCTACTGAAACCTATGCAACAGAACATCCTCCCACTAACCTCCATTTACATTTTCTCCCTTTTTTACAGGGGATGCTCTATGTAGGAAATGAAGCAGCATTGAACAAAGATGAATTGCAATTGGTGCAAAATCTGGCAGATGCTTTTTCAATTGCCTATGCACGCTATGAGGATTTCAATAAACTGGAATCTGCCAAAGAACAGATCGAGAAAACATTGAAAGATCTGAAAGCCACACAATCATTACTCATACAATCAGAGAAAATGGCATCGCTTGGTGAGCTTACTGCCGGCATTGCACACGAGATCCAGAACCCATTAAACTTTGTGAATAATTTTTCAGAAGTCAATAAGGAATTATTGATGGAATTAAAAGATGAAATTAAAAATGGAAAACTGGATGATGTAATGGCCATTGCCGATGATGTAATTGCTAATGAAGAAAAGATCAATCATCATGGTAAGCGTGCCGACTCTATTGTTAAAGGCATGCTGCAACATAGCCGCAGCAGTAGCGGACAAAAAGAGCAGACTGATATCAACGCATTGGCAGATGAATACCTGCGTCTCGCCTATCATGGATTGCGAGCTAAGGATAAATCTTTTAATGCAACTATGAAAACCGACTATGATACGAGCATTGAAAAAATGTATCTCAACCCACAAGATATTGGAAGAGTGATTCTGAATTTAATTACCAATGCTTTTTATGCGGTGAATGAAAAAAAGAAAACGAATAGTACTGATTATGAACCAACAGTTACTGTAAGTTCAAAGAAATCAAAATCTGCTATTCATATTTCAGTAACAGATAATGGAAATGGAGTAACTAAAAATATACTGGATAAAATATTTCAACCATTCTTTACAACAAAGCCTACTGGACAAGGAACAGGTTTAGGATTGAGTTTGAGTTATGATATTGTAAAGGCACATGGCGGGGAAATCAAAGTAGAAACGAAAGAAGGTGAAGGAACTGAGTTTATTATTCAATTACCAAGTTAAAAATGTATGAAGTCAATTAAAGTATTCCTTTTCTTATTCCTGGTGGGTACTCATTTTTGTAGTGCACAGGATACCACTTTAGTTTTAAAGCCGAGTATGCTTGATAAGGACTCTATGCAGATCTATATCACCGAAATGCATGGATGGTTGTTTAAGCAAGGATCTGATACTAACTGGTCTAAAAAGAATATAGATCTCACTGGTTGGAAAAAAATGATGCCTACCGAGCTTTCAGAAAAACTGGCGGATAAAAATGGTAGAATGGAAGGCTGGTTCAGAATAAAAATAAAACTGGATTCTACATTTAATGAATCCTCTTTTCGTATTCGGATCAGCTCATGGGCAGCTTCTGATTTGTATTTGGATGGAAACCGGATTGCTTCTTTTGGCAACACGGGTCTTAATGGTGCGCCATATCATGAAAATATTTTTATCAGTAATCTACTCCCTATTCCAGCGAATTTAAAACCTGGAACTGAATACAGCATTGCCCTCCATGTGGTGGATTATGTATCTCCCTATCCACCCTATCATTTAAAAGCAAAAGAATCTAGTTTGAGCAGCTTAATCAGAATCACAGTTCCAAAATATTATCAATCGATATCTGTGAATACAACTACGGGAGTCTACTTTAAATCCATCCTTGCTAGCGTTAGTGCTGTATTAAGTCTTTTTTTCTGGTTGTTACTATTTCAAAATCGAAGTGAAAAGAACCTGCTGCTATTTGCATTGGCTTCTACTTTTCTTTCTATGAGTTTGATCAGTGCTATCCTAGCAAACAATTTTGGTGCTTCATACGGTGGAATCTCTTTTGCTAAGTATTGGGTTTTGGAAAGAGTTACTGCTTGCTTGATAATACTTTTTTTTGCAACCTCTCCATTCGTTCTTGCTAGTATTTTTAATCGAAGGGTATACCGATTATTCAAAATATTTTTAATACTCCTGCTCATTTTAAATCTCAGTGAAAATTTAAGATTTATTGATTTTGGAGAAAAAATTTCGATTGCACTTATTATAATTTTTATTGCAACAACTGTAATCGCAGGTATCTATTATGTGGTTTCATCCTGGAAAACACTCAAAGGAGCTCAATGGGCAGTAGTGGTTGGATTGATGCTGATGCTTTCCATTTTTTTATTCGCATTTATTTTCCAGTACTTTTTATCAGAAAGCACTATTGTGAATGAAGGAATATTAGAATCGATTGTATCCCTTTCCTTTCCGGTATCATTGATGGTTTATGTGGCCATGCGTTTCAAGGAAATCATAAAAGAAGTGCGGGAAAATGCAAAACAAGTGGTGCAGATGTCGGAAGAAAAAAAAGAGCAAGCCTTAAATCAGCAAAAGATCTTACAGGAAGAAGTGAATAGGCAAACAGCGGAAATAAGTATCACATTGGAAAACCTAAAATCTACCCAGTCTCAACTGGTCCAATCCGAAAAAATGGCTTCATTAGGAGAACTCACAGCTGGCATTGCGCATGAAATTCAAAACCCATTGAACTTTGTGAATAATTTTTCAGAAGTAAACAAAGAGTTATTGGCAGAATTATGTGTGGAAATTGAGAAAGGTAATTACGAAGATGTAAAAGCAATTGCCAAAGATATAACTGCCAATGAAGATAAAATCAATCACCACGGCAAACGTGCCGATGCCATTGTAAAAGGAATGCTGCAACATTCAAGAAGTAGCAGTGGCACCAAAGAACCCACAGATATCAATGCATTGGCAGATGAATACTTACGCTTAGCCTATCATGGATTAAGAGCGAAGGACAAATCATTTAACGCCACAATGATCACAGACTATGATAGTACTATTGGGAAAGTGAACCTGGTACCTCAAGATATGGGCAGGGTTATTTTAAACTTAATCACTAATGCATTTTATGTGGTAGCTGAAAAAAAGAAAATGGAAGCTTCCAATTATGTGCCTACCATCACAATTAATACCACAAAATCATCAAAAAATATACTAATTTCCGTAAGGGACAATGGAAATGGGATACCAAAAAACATATTGGATAAAATTTTCCAACCCTTCTTTACTACCAAGCCCACAGGGCAAGGTACTGGCTTAGGGCTGAGTTTAAGTTACGATATTGTAAAAGCACATGGTGGGGATTTGAAAGTGGAAACAAAAGAAGGGGAAGGGTCTGAGTTTATCATTCAGATTCCTGTTAATTAGTGTAGATCATAAATACTGAACGAATTTTAAAATGGCTTCATGAAAAATATTGTTAGTCTAATTATTGCTGTGTTCCTGATAACCACTTTGCAAGCTCAAATCAAAGTGACCTTCTTATTAAAAGAGAAAACAGCCATACAACACGATAGTATATTCATTACCGGCAGTTTTGCTAATTGGGATTCTACTGCTAATAAAAACTATTTGATGCATGCAACCGGTGATCATTCAAAGTCCATCACTTTGAATTTAAAGACTGGAGAAATTAAATACAAATTTCATAGAGGCAGTTGGCTTACAGTTGAAAAACAGGATGGAGGTGATGAAGTTCCAGATCGAATTATTAATATAAAAAAAGATACCACCCTTTCCGACAGCGTTGAAAGATGGCGGGATCAGATGTTCGTTGATAAATGGTATGCGCTTAAAATGGCACAAGAAGATAGTACCCGCTTAAAAGTATTAACATCGATTGCCTATTCTTATGCATTTTATACAGAATATTATAATGCAGATTCTGCCTTATATTATGCACAAACAGCACTGCAGTTACAACAAAGTATTAAAGCTTCTGGCAAACATAATTCAGGAAAAGAAACAAGTACTTTAATCCAATTGTTTAGTCTTCAAGAAGTAGTAGCAACGCTGATGCATTCTCTGGGAAATTACCCTAAGTCATTAGAACTTAGATTTGAAAATTTAAAATTAGCAGAGAAAGCAGCTGATAAATTTTTACTGTTACAAGCTATTAATAATATTACTTATGATTATAAAGCAATGAAAGATTATCAGCATGAACTAGGATATGGGAAACTTGCTGACTCTATTTTACATACATTGAATCCAAAAGATCCAAGTTATCCTTGGATTAAGTGGAGAGTAAAAAATATCATTCTAAATACTTTCTTAAACTTGCATTTACCTGATTCTGCATTGATTTATGCAAATCAATTAACGAACATAAAAGGATTGCCTTTAGAACAGGCATATATAGCATCCAGCAATCAATTACTTGCAGATTGCTATGCAGCAAAAGGGGATAATAAAACTGCTCTGAAATTTTATAGATTATCCCTCGCCCATCCAAATGACTATTGGTTAACAAAAACTTATTTTGGAATGGCAAAGACATTTCAAAACGATGGCCAACTAGACTCTGCTTTATTTTATGCAAAAAAGGCATTAACATTTTATCAAACAAATAAAAAAACTGTACAATCCTGGGGTGAAAATTCTAACTATTTTATAGCAGAAATCAGCCCTATCATTGCAGATCTATATAAATCAAATCATCAGTTAGATAGTGCCTATAAATACTTACAACTTTCTGTTACATTAAAAGACAGTTTATATAATACCGATAAGATTCGTCAGTTTCAAACGCTAACTTTTAATGAATCTTCGCGACGCCAGCAATTAGAGCAACAAAGCAAAGATGCTAAACAAGATTATGATAACCGGGTGAGGATGTATGGTTTGATCTCCATCATTACAGGAATCCTGGTTGTAGTATTTCTCTTATATCGTAATAATCAACACAAACAAAAAGCCTATAGTTTATTACAAAAACAAAAAAAAGAACTGGAAACTACTTTGGGTGAATTAAAAACCACTCAAAAACAATTGGTTCAATCCGAAAAGATGGCTTCACTTGGGGAGCTCACCGCAGGTATTGCCCATGAGATACAGAACCCTTTGAACTTTGTCAATAATTTCAGTGAAGTGAGTTTGGAATTGATAGAAGAAGTCAAAAGTGAAAAGTTAAAAGTGAAAAGTGAAAGGGATGAAAAAATAGAAGATGAATTACTAAATGATATAGCTGCTAATCTTGAAAAGATCAATCATCACGGTAAACGTGCCGATGCCATTGTAAAAGGTATGTTGCAACATAGTCGAAGCAGTACTGGCATTAAAGAGCCTACTAATATCAATGCACTCGCAGATGAATACCTGCGTCTGGCTTATCATGGTTTACGCGCAAAAGACAAATCATTCAATGCAACTATGGTCACCGATTTTGACCCTTCCATCGGAAAAGTAAATGTGATTCCTCAGGATACCGGAAGGGTGATCCTAAATCTCATTACCAATGCTTTTTATGCTGTTAATGAGAAGAAGATGAAAGGTATTCAGGGATATGAGCCAACTGTAACAGTCATCACAAAAAAAGAAGGAAATAAATTATTCATTTCTGTAAAAGACAATGGTTCGGGTATACCAGAGAAAGTAAAAGAAAAAATATTCCAACCTTTCTTCACTACCAAGCCAACTGGAGAAGGAACTGGCCTTGGATTATCCATGAGCTACGATATTATCACAAAGGGACATGGTGGTGAATTATTGGTTTATTCTGAAGAAGGAAAAGAGACTGAGTTCAAAATAATTTTACCCATTTAAAAAAATATTAAACACTTAATATGAAAATACTCGTAGTAGACGACGAACAGGATATGCAAACCCTGTTTCAGCAAAGATTTCGCAAAGAGATCAGAGATGGGATTGTTGATTTTGCATTTGCTATTTCAGGCGAAATGGCTTTAGAATATTTAAAACACAATCATCATGAAGCAGTACTCATTTTATCTGACATCAATATGCCGGGCATGAGTGGATTAGAACTTCTCGATAAAATCAAAACTAAATATCATACTCCCCCTCCCATCGTAATGATGATCACCGCATATGGTGATCAGGAAAATTATAATCAAGCCATGAAATTAGGTGCAGATGATTTCTTAACAAAGCCGGTTGACTTTACTCTCTTAAAAGAAAAACTCAAAATCTAACGAATGTCAAAAATACTTGTAGCCGACGATGAGATCGATTTGGAAACGCTGATTAAACAGAAATTTCGTAAACAGATCCGTGATGAAAAATATGAATTTGTATTTGCGATCAATGGTAAAGATGCCATTACTAAAATGGAAGAGCATCCAGATATTTCTATTGTGTTAAGCGATATCAATATGCCAGAGATGGATGGACTTACTTTATTAACTAAGATCAATGATTCAAATCCTTTGATGAAAACAGTGATGGTTTCTGCTTATGGGGATATGGAAAATATTCGAAGTGCCATGAATAAAGGTGCATTTGATTTTGTTTGTAAACCAGTGAATTTTGAGGACCTGGAATTAACCATCGAAAAAACCATCAAGCATGTAGCTCAAGTAAATGAAACTCTGAAAGCCATCAAGGAAAATAATATCCTTCGCATGTATGTTGACGAAAACGTGCTCAATTTCATGGCTAGTCAACAGTTCGAAGATTCTTTATTGGTGAATGAAACAATTGAAGCCACTGTAGCTTTTATTGATATTTGTGGATTTACAGCAATAACCGAAAATGCACCTGCTAATACAGTTGTAAAAATGCTGAATACTTATTTTGATGTGATGGTGAAAGAGATCATTGCTCAAGATGGACATATTGATAAATTTATCGGAGACGCGATCATGGCAGTCTTTAGAGGTAAACATCAATTAGACAGGGCCATCGATGCTTGTCTTGCTATTCGTAATTTATTAGATAGGCTTCCTCTATTAGATAATGGTCTTAACTTCTTACCAAAAGTTTCCATAGGAATTAATAGTGGAGAATTGATCTCAGGAAATATCGGATCTGGAACATTAAGAAGACTTGATTATACTGTAGTGGGCGATGTTGTAAATACTGCTTCACGTTTTCAATCTATTGCGAAAGCCGGTCAAATCGTAATCTCAGAAACCGCCTACCAAAAAGTAAAAGAATCTTTTAATTGCATTAGTGTTGGAGAAGTAAGTCTAAAAAACAAACAATTCCCCATCAATATCTATGAAGTAATTGATTAAAGAAATCTAGTAAGAATTTTAAAACGGAATACCAATATTCACATAGGTCTGCAAACTATTTGTTTGTTTGCTGTACATCGTACTAAATTCTATAGGGCCAATGATTGAGTTATAGGCAAATGTAAGTGCGGACCCGGTAACCCATCTGGGGTTTGATGTAAGATTTCTATTGGTCATAAAATCGTTGACCAAAATATTACTCTTCGCAATAATGTAAACTCCATTCCAAATTCTGGCTCTTAACCCAATCATACCTGCAACTACATTCTGCGCTCTTAAAGTTGCATCTTGTAAACCTGCAAACACAATTTGATTGCGGTATGTTTTGTTTAGCCCCCCTATAAAAAACCCATTAAATTCATTTTCGCCCTTATTAAAGTTAATACCCGCTTGTAATTGTGTAAGAATCGTAAATCGGTCATTTAAAGAATGATAAGATTCCATATTAAATACAACTCTATTATAATTTGAAGCATTGATGGTTGTAGTATCCGGACTAGTAATAGCCCTTCCATAAGATGAATAGATCAGATGAGGATCCTGTGAAAATACATATCCAAATTCTCCGTATAATCGAATTCCTTTTTTAGGATAAATAGGCCGATCGAGAGTATTGATATTTAAATAAGCATAGGTTGTTGAATAATTATCAGTTCCCTTTAACTCCAAAGCAGATTGTAATTCAGGATCATACCTTTCGGATTCGTATTTAAATCCTAGCCCAGAATTAATCACGCGTTGATTGGCCAATTGAAATTTTATATCACTCAAAAAATAGTTCATGCGATATAGACCATCTTGTTTAAAATTGCTATAGGTGTTTACTTTAAAAGATTCAAATTGAAAAGTTGGTATAACAACTAAACTTTTTTCTCCGCCAAAAAATTGATAATGCTCTGCCTTGACTCTAATATTATCTCCAAGGTTGAAAGTAATAAGTGATTTGGAAGTAGGTGTTAAGTAATTCCGGGAGGTTAGGTTGGCTACCATACTAATACCCGTAAAAGTATTGTAATGAATTCCCATTTTCGCAGTAGTAGCTTCCGCCTCGTCTACATCAAAAATAATTCCAAAATTACCTTCTGGTAAGGGCTCTAATGAATAATGAATAAATTGATACTCTCTGGTGGCATAGGCCCTTCTTACCATTTCGGATAACTCATTTTTCGAATACTTTGTATTCTCTTTATAATTGGCGCTATGTAAAAATGACTCTTCTGAAATGGTAGTGAGCCCCCTAACTTCATGTCCACTGATAAAAACAGAATCAATTGACTTTTTATTTAAATTCAGTTCCTTTTGCTGACCATAAATTTGATTCAATGAATCCGCCAACTTTTTAAACCTTGGATAAAGTTGTATTCCTTTCTTAATTCCAGTATCAATAATTTCATTTGCTTTTTCAAAGCCTGCTATACTAAACTTACTGAGATCATGATGGATGTATAAATCAGTCATCTCTATTTGTTTCCTATTATCCTGATCTTCTTTCAAAAAAGCAATTTGCAATAAGATCTGAATGGGATTACTTAATTTTTCTTTTTTCAATAAACCCTGCGTTACATTACTGCCAATGGTATAATTTGCGCCCATAGCAATCGCATCTGAAACAGGAAAATTTCTAATAACTCCTCCATCTACTAATCTTAGTCCCTTATATTCTACCGTAGTAAAAACGCCAGGGATTGCCATACTGGCTCTTACGGCTGTTACAATCTCTCCACTATCCTGTACCACGGCCTCTGCGTTTGTAATATCAGTTGCGATACATACAAATGGAATTTTAAATCGATTGAACTTTTTAATATCGCTCACATTGAAATATAATTCTGATAATTTGATCCATAATTCTTCCGACTCAATGGCTCCGGAGGGTAATGTGAATTTCCCCTGTGAAAAAGGAAGTTCAAGCGCATATTTCCCATACTCTCCTTTCTCTTCTAACGAGAATGATCGAAGGGGAACCAGATTAGAGAACATGAGATTCCAATCTGTGGCACGAGCAATTTCTTCAATTTTATTTCCTGTATTTCCAATGGCATATAAAGATCCAATAATGCTTCCCATACTGGTACCCGTAACATAATCTATTTTTAATCCTGCAGAATCGAGGGCTTTTAAAATTCCAATATGAGCTAACCCCTTAGCGCCGCCCCCACTTAAGGTTAAACCAATTTTAGGGCGCTCCTTTTGTTGTGCAAATGAAATTGTAAAAGACAAGAGAAGGCCAGCACTTAAAAAAAATACAAGTATTGCCCAACCCTTCCTCATAAAAATTGATTTGTTAAAAGTTAATAAAAATCATTCACTATTCTTCAAAGTTGGAGTATTTAATGGGGATTCAACTATAAAAAAGGCGATTTGACCGAAATCTAATCTTAGGGGTTACTGCTTAATGTGTTGTTTGATTATATTGAGTCAAATTATTTATATATGATATCAACGCACAGAAAAAAAATCAACCTGCTACTTGCCTTAACAATTGTAGGTGCACTTGTTAGTCAATCTTTTAATATTCAACAGCCCAAGCCGAAAAAATTAACAAATATTAAAGTATTTCCTGCAACCGCCACTTTTGATGAAGTAGACCATGCAATGGATCAATTTAAAGTTGATTTAGGGGTTAAATGTAATTATTGCCATGCGCCTGAGAAAGATAATCCCAGAAAAATGGATATGCCAAGTGATGCAAATCCTGTGAAATCTATTGCAAGAGATATGATCCGTATGACCAATGAAATGAATCAGAAATACATAGCTACTATAAAGCATACTGAAACAGACAGTACTAAAATTCAATTAATTACGTGTAATACATGCCATCGAGGTGCACCAAAACCATTTGGCAAACCATTACCTGCTCCACCACCACCACCACCAGGTCAATGGCCTAACCAAGCCCCAAAACCAAATGGCGTTGTTGGAAAATAGTATAATTTTGAAGCTCCTAGAAATGGGAGCTTTTTTTTTACCCAAGCTTGAAATTGATCCTATGTTTTTAAAATTAATGAAAGAATTGCCCCAGATGTTTATCATAGGTGCAATTATCTGGTTCTTTGTGATCGTTGTATTCATTAAAAATAATCGAAAGCAAAATCTGGGATTTTTTTATAAGCATCATTCAACAATCACTTCTATTGTAACTGCAATAGTGCTAACCATTGCCAATATCTGGTTATTTGTTTCTTACATTCCTAGCCATTTTAAAAAGGTTACAACAGAGGGAAGTGCATTACCAAATTTTGAATTATTAGATTCCACTTATGCAGATCATAAAAATTTAAAATTGATTGATACGCTCAAAAAAGATAGTTCCAAACAATCTAAAACTGCGATAGTAGTACCTGCTGAAAAGATTCTGATCACACGTAAAGCAAGCATCCGATTTTATTCTAAGGGTTCTGCGGAAGATATAGAAGCAACCAATTCAGATGTTGCCTGTTCTTTTAACACAACAACTGGTCAATTAAAATTCACTGGACTAATCAGGGGTTTTGTTTTTGAAAATGGATTGATGCAGGAACATTTTAATGACCCCGATTATATGAATAGTGCGGCGTTTCCAAAAACGAGTTTTACAGGAATCATCCAAAACATAAAATCAATTGACTTTACAAAGGATGGAAATACAAAAGTGACTGCTGAAGGCTCCTTATCCATTCATGGAGTTTCCAAAAATATTATCGCAACTGGTTCTATTTTAATATCTGGTGGTAAGGCTACATTAAAAAGTATTTTCAAGATCAAAAGAATTGATTTTGGGATCAATACTGACGAGATCGCGGATGAGCTAGAGATCACAGTTATTAGTGAGTTTAAATAATTCTGAGCAATCTTGATTTTATGATTAGGGTCATAATTGAATAAATTAGCATGTTCTAATTTTAGTTATCGGGTAACATAAAAACCACCCTAACTATATGAAAAGAGCATTCACCGTTTTGAGCTTATTATCGCTTGGGCTTGGATTTTCAGCTTGTAGCAATGATACCAGCAAAACAGCCACAAGCACAGAAACAGCTAGTCCAGCTGCAGAATCAAAAGGTCAATCCGGAGTACAAGACGATGTATCAGCAAAAAATGTAGTTCAAGTTGCAGTAGGTAGTAAGGACCATACAACCCTTGTTGCAGCTGTGCAAGCTGCAGATCTTGTTAATGCCTTAAGCAATGCTGGACCATTTACCGTTTTCGCCCCAACCAATGAAGCATTTGCATTATTACCAGCTGGAACTGTAGAGGGATTATTAAAACCCGAAAAAAAGGAAACCTTAATTGATATTTTGCAATACCATGTTTCTGTTGGCGTATTCAAAACTGAAAATATGAACGATGGTCAAACCATCGGACAAGTAAATGGTGGAAACATCACTATCAGCAAAAAAGATGGCAAAATCATGATTAACGGCATCGCAGAAATTAAAGCAACGATTCCTGCATCAAACGGAATCATATATGTTATCGATAAAGTGTTACTCCCACCTCCAGAGAAAAAATAAAAAATTCCCCCTCCCAATAAAAAAAAGCATGAAATTGATTCCTGCTTTTTTTTATTTTTTGTCTAGATTATTTATGGTCTAAAATTTTTGATTGTAATACTTCAGATATTTTAATGGCTCTTTGTTTTGCGAGTAAGGCTTTTTCGCCTGTAAATAAATGGTCAACAGTATTGATAAATAATTGATTCCATTTTTGGAAATGTAATTGTTGTAAGGGCATTGCCTTATGCAGATGCGTGTGAAGATCCATTGGGTTTCCTTGATACGATCCAGTAAACAGAATGGCATTCTCCCAAAAATCACACATAAGCGGCATGTGTTTCTCCCAGTTGATTCGTACAACCTCTGTAAATACCGGACCCAATAGTTCATCTGCTTTAACCTTAGTATAAAATTCAGCTACAAGCCTTTCTATATCTATTCGGTTGCAGATATCTTTTTTCACATTTTTCATTCTTAGAGCAGTTGACATTGAAAAAGATTTTATTATAAGTCTTTTGTTTTAAACTTTCTGATTGAAAACCAAATTGGAATAATCGTCCAGCAAACCAATACAGAGAATGAAAGCGTCAAGCCCATCCCTGTTCCGAAAAAATCTTTGAATACAGCACCCGTATAACCCATTAAAGCTGATATATCCATTTTTAAAAGGATCATAATTCGAGCCAGGTCGAGTGGATTTAACATGCTTACTGCTACCATTAATTTTTCAACAGGGTAATCTGAAAATTGAAAAACTAAGAAAAGAACAAAGCCATCGAACAATAAAGAAAAATATAGCCATAGCAATACAGCTATACCAATACCTTTTGCCTTGTCTCTTGTTTTTACAGCAGCCAGCATCGCAATAGCAACAAAAATGACTGACAATAAAATGCCTATAACCATCATCATCATCCCAGTGATATCAGATTGATAAATCAGAATAGGGATTCCCACACCTACAATAAATGCAAGTACCATAGAACTTGTAAGTCCGGTAAAGAGGCTCATCCAAATAGTTTTTCTTTTAAGTGGCTGGCTTACCAGCAACTCAATAAATTCTGAGCTATTGTAAACATAGATAGTAGAAAAAACGATACTTACAAGTGGAACTATAATTAAAATTATATTTAATAGGCCCAGTAAGCCTTTCGCTGAATTATCTTCTAAACTAAAAATGCTAAACGATAACACTAAAAGAAATGCTGTATAAGCCAGCATGATCTTATTGCGAAGGATATCGATGATTACGTATTTAATAACTTTTTTCATTCTTATTTATTAAGCATTACTTGAGCAATGGCTTTCGCAAGTTTTGTTTGTCCAGTATCTTCTTTCAACTGTTCAATAGTCTTATGGAAACATAGGCAACCATCCTGCATATATATTACCTGTGTAACCAGATCATCTAGTTCGCTAAGTATATGCGATGTAATTAGAATGAGTTTACCCTTCTTTTTTTCTTCTATGATTTTTTCTTTCAGAATTTCAGAAGAAAGAGGATCTAAACCAGCAGTGGGCTCATCAAGAATCAATAAATCAGGGTTGAATAAAAAAGCTAATGCAGCGCTGATTTTCTGACGGGTTCCACCAGAAAGTGTACGCATTCTTTTATGTAAAATCGATTTGATTTCAAACTGATTAATGAGGTCTTCATCTAACTCGTTACTATTTTTTTTACCTCTGATATCTTGCATCATTTCCAAAACCTGGCCAATCGTCATATTTTCTGGGTAACGACCTGTTTGCGGCATATACCCAATATTAGAACGGTATTGCCAATCGTTTTTAATATTAAATCCATTTACAGTAATAAAACCGCTATCACACACAACCATCCCTAAAATAGTTTTGATAAAAGTAGTTTTCCCACTGCCATTAGGACCAATCAGTGCAATACACTCGCCCTTATTGCAGTTAACAGAAAAATTATTTAATGCAGTAAGGCTGCCAAAGTTTTTTGAGACATTATTTGCAATGATCATAATCTTAAGGGTTTCATTAGTGGGAATGCATCTTTAAAATTCTCGGGTGTAAGTGATGGCAATACTTTTTCCGTTTCATCAAGAAGTGTTGTAATAAAACTTCTGAATAACATCATTGCAGGTGGATTTTTTTCAATAATTACAGAGTACATACTAACTGGTCTGTATGGCACATCTCCCACATGGTCTTTATTAATATCATACCCTTCGTATTTATCCCAATAATTTCCATTAAAAGTATTCAACACCAGGCTTCCATTGGTAGCCATATCGAAAGTATTATTAATGAAGTTGTTTCCTGTAACAGTAATATCCATACAACTTGCCTGAATTTTCATGGCCCATCCATTTTTTTCAAAAACATTTCCATTCATCTTAATCCTACTGGTTCCTTCCATATAGATCCCAACTGTATTCTTCACAAATCGATTATTTTCTATATAACCATCAGAGATTTCTTTTAGCAAAATGCCATAAGAGCCATCTCCCCAGTTTTCTTCAAAATAATTATGAATCATTTTAACATCGTGCGAGAACATCACAGAAACACCCGCTCCATTGTTTTTAAAAATATTTGCGATATATGCATCATTACTAGAGAACATAAAATGTAATCCGTAACGAAGATTTTTTTCAGAATCATTTCTCCAGATAATAGAGTTGGTTACAAATTCAAAGTATATCCCGTCTCTATGACCAGTTATATTGTTTCCAATAATTCGCATACTATCACTCTTCCAACAATGTATTCCGTTTCCACTTTGTTGTTCTTCTGTGTTCGATGCAGACAATTTGTTTCCTTCAATAGTACAATTGATTCCATACTGAGAATAAATACCAAAGAATGTGTTTTCCAAAATATTGTTTCTAATAATCACATCTCTGCATTCATATATTTTAATACCGGCAAAGTCTTCCATACTGGAGATGCCAGACCTGATAATTTTAAAACCCTGTACAATTGTACCTGAGGCTTTAATAGAAATGATCTCATATTTAAACTCACCATCTAATACGGGATAGTCTATCCCTATTAAAGTAATCTGTTTATTTACTATTATATTTTTTTCATGATAGTTTCCTCTTGAAACAACAATACTATCCCCTTTTGAAGCAAGTAACATTGCTTGTTGAATGGTGCTACATTTCTTAGATACACCAACAGCAATTGTTTTTGCCTCACCCAAAAGCATCAGGCAAAAACTAAAAAACGTTATAATAATTTTACGTTTCACTGTTTAATAATTTCTGACCAAAGCATGTGATTGCCGGGAAATTTATCTTTCATTTTGTTAATGCTATCAATCTGGTCAGCTGCAGCTATATTTCCTCCCATGGGTCCTCTTAACTGATCGCTTTGCAGCATCACGGCTTCATCTACATCAATTAACTGATGGGTACCCGTAAAATTGGTCATATAAATATGCTTAATTTCTGAACTGGCAAGCTCCTTAGTTTTTAAATATGCAATCATGCAAAAACTATCATCAAACTTATATACTCTACCTTTTTTTGTTACAATCTCTGCTCCAAATCGGATATCACTGATTGTCATTTTACAGGAAAAACAATTATCTGATCCATATTTTAAAGCTTCAGGCCCCATATTACAAGAACTAAATAATGTGGAAGTGAAAATTGTGATCATTGTTACAATTGCTGTAGATGAAAACTTTTTTCTTTTTGTAACAATTACTGCGTATAAACCAATTAATCCAACGCTAACAAAAATCCATCCTCCAATGTCTGGAATAGAGTATGCTCCAAAGTTCAATAATTGTTTAAACCCAATTAATGGGGGCTGATAAGACATGCCAGGAACAATAATTGCAGCATCAGGGTTAAGTTCATGACCATAGTTATACTCCCATCTCCAAAAATCAACCATCGATATAATGGCAAAAAGCATAAAAAGAATAAAGAAAGTATACAATAGTTTTGGCCTCGCAAAAATGGCAACAAGTAATGCCAACAAGGCAAAAAATGAAATAAAATAAGGCAGTAATGTAAACTCCAAAAAATCTGAAGCATGTAAAGTCTTCATTCCGATATAGTGATTCAACCCATTCACAATATCAACGTTCCCACCTAATTTATTGGCATAAATAAGTAAAGTAAGTCCTTCGGGATATTGTGGTGCATCTAATTCAATTCGCCACATTGGAACAAATAAAACCAAAGCCAGTGCGGCAGAACTAAGTAATAGAAGTATTCTAACAAGACCAGAAAGCTGATTGTTTTTCATTTGCGTAATTTCAATTTCGATAAACTTAAAACGTGGCAGTTGTTTAAACCTGCCACGTTTTATAGGAAATTATTTTTTCCCATTAGCTGTAGCAGCTTCTATGGGAGGCATATTTTTACCTGTACTAAACATCAGTGGTGTATTACTTCCAGCTGGTGATACTCTCAAATACCCCTGCATTTCTTGGTGCAATGCACTGCAGAAATCTGTACAATAGAAAGGGAACATTCCAGACTTTTCAGCAACCCATTTTAATGTTTGGGTTTCACCAGGCATTATTAAAAGTTCAGCATTGTTGGCACCTTTAATTGCAAAACCATGTGGCACATCCCAATCTTGTTCCAGATTAGTTACATGGAAATAGACTTCGTCGCCAGCCTTAATACCTTCAATATTATCAGGAGAAAAGTGTGATCGAATACAAGTCATATTTATATCTACTCTATTTCCATTTCTTACAACTTTGGTTTCGCCTTCCCCTTTTGCTACATATGGATTAGCATTATCTTCTATTTTGAAGAACTTCACAGAATTATTTTTGATTACATCTGCACTTACTGCCTGAGCATAGTGTGGTTCACCAATTGTTGGGAAGTCAAGTATCAACTGCATTTTATCTCCTGAAATATCATACAACTGTGCACTCTGAGCTAACTCAGGGCCGGTTGGTAAATATCTATCCTTAGTAATTTTGTTATAGGCTATCAAGTATTTAGCATTTGGTTTTTTTGTGTCTCCACCAGGAATACACAAGTGACCAACACTATAATAAGTTGGAGCACGATCTAATACTTTTAAATCTTTAATATTCCATTTAACAACTTCAGATGATACAAACATGGTGGTGTAGGCATTTCCTTTTCCATCAAATTCTGTGTGCAATGGTCCGAGTCCTGGTTTTTTTACTTCACCAAATAAAGCAGACTCATATTTAATAACTGGTATCCCATCATACACTCCAGCATAATCTTTTGCAGCAATTGCTTTTTGCAATTTTGTAAAACTAAACACGGGAATTAAAGCTGCTAATTTTCCACTACCCACTATATATTCACCAGAAGGATCTACATCACAACCGTGTGGAGATTTAGGGCAAGGAATGAAATAACATAAGTCTTGAAAGTCTTTCGCATCCAAAACAGTTACTTCGGTTTTAATTTCTGAAGTAGCGCTATGCGTTTTCTCGTTCCATTTATTGTGTGCATATTTTACAGTCTGTTTTCTTCCTTTCCCAGCTTTAATATATTCCTCTGCTTTTTTCCAGTTAACTGCCATGATAAAGTCTTTATCACGTTGAGATGCATTTACTTCTAACAATGTATTTGCCTGCTCTGTATTATAACAAGAGAAAAAGAACCATCCACTTGATACATTTTTACCAGAGTGACTCAAATCAAAATTCACTCCAGGGCATTGAATTTGAAATGCGATATCCATTTTGCCATCTTCTTTTCCAACACTAATAAAGCTAATTGTTCCTTTAAAATTCTTTTTGTACGAATTGATAGGAACATCCCCATTTACATTATCAGGAGGCACACTAAATCGAGTACCAGCAACCACATACTCCGTATTCTCAGTAATGAAAGGAGAAGAGTGATTACCAGAACTATTAGGTAATTCAATAATTTCAGCAGTTCTAAATGTTTTCAAATCGATTCTGGCAACACGAGGAGTGTTATTGGCATTTCCGAATACCCACTTACCATCGATCTCACCATTGGTCTGTGAAAGCTCAGTGTGGTGAAGATCATCCCATGGAACAATACCATGAGAAGTGTTCAACATTGGTTTAGTTTCTTCACTATAACCCCAACCCTTCTCTGGATCAACTGAGAATACTGGTATTACACGGAGTAAACGTCCAGAGGGTAATCCGTATACACTCATTTGACCGCTGAATCCACCGGAAACAAAATTGTAAAACTGATCGTACTTACCTGGTGCAACATAGGCTTTGGCAGCAGCATCTGAACTAACTGCATCCCCAACGTTTTTCGGCTTGCAAGCATTAAAGCTAATCGCAATACCGAGGCAAGCTGTTGCGAGTAACTTGATGTGACTATTTTTCATGTTTTTTTGTTTTATCTAAATAGAATGAGAAGCATTATTATTTTACACCATCATTTTTACGCATAAACTCTAAAAGCGCTCTTGCATCTGAATCTGCCAGATTTTGGTTTGGCATTCTTACCAAACAAATTTCTAACTGCGCCTGCGCCTTAGGATCTTTATTGATCATTTCATCTGTGTTAGTAATGAAATTTAAAATCCATGGTGCCTGATGTCTGGATGTAACACCTTTCCATCCGGGGCCAACTAATTTTTCTTCGGTAACTTTATGGCAAGCTCCACATTTTACTAAGTAAATTTTACTGCCATTCTCTGCCATTGCTGCATCCAGTGAACCGCTTATATCAACAGTTTTAAATTTTCCCTCCCCTCTATTGGGGTCATAAGATGGGTTTGAAGTTTCAGAAGAAGCAACATCTGATTTTGTGGAAGCATTTTTTGAATTATCGCCTCCACAGGCAGAGATAAATATTACCAGGAATACTACTACCAACATTTTTTTCATAGTGATTTGTTTACTTTTTAATTGATAGTGCAAGTGTACAAAGCCCACGAACCTTATTTTATGCGTTGAATCATAAGTGTAAAGATTTCTCATCTCTAAGCGGAAATACAGTAAAAACATGATTTATATCATGGTTTAGGTTTCAACATACTGATAGTTTCACGTTGGAAATACGATTAAACCAGATTCATGATAATAGATATCAATACCTTATTAGCTTGGGGAGCCACCTATAAAAAAGTAGCTAAAGGCGATATCATCTTTCAGGAAGAAGGAATCTGTTCATTTTATTACCAATTGATATCCGGAAGTGTACGTTGGTTAAATATCAATGAAGATGGGAAGGAAATATTGCAGGTAATGATTGAACCAGGTGAATGTTTTGGTGAATTACCTCTTTTTGATAATGGGGTATACGCAGCTACAACAATTGCTGATGAAGATTCTATTTTAATAAGATTGAGTAAGAATACTTTCCATCAAATGATTCAGGAAAACCCTGAGATCCATTTTACATTTAGTAAGCTTTTAGCTGAAAGATTACGATTTAAATTTATGATCGTTAAAGAAATAGCTAATCATAATCCAGAACACAGTATCAGTAGTCTTTTTAAATATTTCAAGGAGTCAAAGAAAAATATCTGCACAAAATGCAACAGGGTTAAACTTACACGTCAACAAATTGCAGATATGACTGGCTTAAGAGTTGAAACAGTTATAAGAACAATCAGAAACATGCATAAAAATGGTTCTGTGATTGTTGACAAAGGAAAAGTATATTGCTAGTTGTGATTCAAATCATAAGTTGAATGCCGCTCATGCTTTTATTTTGCCCTAAACGGCAATTATGATTTCTCGTTTATTTTATTGGCTCAGAATATCTCTTTTCAACCTTTTATTGGTTGCGATCATAGGTTTAGTACTCCGCTATAAAATTGCTTTCAGTCTACCATTTATTGATCAAAAGCATTTATTACATGGCCATTCCCATTTCGCATTTGCCGGCTGGATCAGTATGGCTTTAATGGCATTCATGGTTGATTATGGAAGTAGAAAAAGGGGCATTGACTTATTTCCTAAATACAACTGGCTTTTATGGGGGAACTTAATCACTGCTTATGGCATGCTATTTAGTTTCCCAATTCAGGGTTATGGCCTTGTTTCCATCAGTTTCTCTACTCTTTCTATCCTTAATAGCTGGGTCTTTACGATACAATTTTGGAAGGAATTAAATCGAATTTCAGAAAATAAAATTATCGGTCATTGGTTTAAAGCAGCTCTATTTTTTAATGCCATTTCCGCATTGGGTGCTTTTAGTTTAGCCGCTATGATGGCAAATAAAATTGTGCACCAGAATTGGTATTTACTGGCAGTATATTTTTTCTTACACTTCCAATATAATGGATGGTTCTTTTTTGCATGTATGGGACTTTTTCTCGACAAAGTAATGGAGCTTATTCCTTTTATTAAAAAGCAAACTAAAGTATTCTGGTTATTTGCAGGATCCTGTATACCAGCTTATTTTTTATCAGCATTATGGTTACCCATGCCTGATTGGGCCTACAGTATTATTGTTATTTCAGCAATATTGCAACTGTTTGCATGGATCTTGTTTTTAAAACAAATAGTTCCTAAATATAAAGAGCTGTCCGTTAAATATTCAAAACCCGCGAATTGGCTTATTTTATTTTCGGGTATTGCACTTACAATTAAATTTACTTTACAGGCAACATCCACTCTTCCCTCCATAAGTACACTGGCATTTGGTTTCAGACCAATTGTGATTGCATATCTTCACTTAATTTTACTTGGAGTAATCACTTTATTCCTGATCGCAAATTTTCTCTCTTCCCAATTGATTCAACAAAATAAAACAGTATTAACGGGGATCTTAGTATTCGTATTCGCAATCATATTTAATGAATGTTTACTAATGACACAGGGCGTTGCCGCCATTTTCGAATACTCGTTGAACTATATCAATGAATTATTATTAATGGCAGCATTTCTATTAGTTACAGGGATGCTATTGTTGAATTTGGGAATTAAATTTAGAAAGTGATTTGAATCATAATTCGAAATTTTATATCGACACAACTTTGTGATATAAAATAAATCAAATGGAAAATATCAGTACACAAACGCTTGCATCAATTGTTACTAAGAGCAGTTCCTCTGTTCCGGTTTTTGAAAAATACAGTCTCGACTTTTGTTGCAACGGTAAAAGAACATTAGAAGAAGCTTGTAAAGCTAAAGGACTATCTGTTAGTGAGGTTGCCACAGAATTAGAAATACAAATGCAACCCAGAACTTTAAATCAACTTCCTTTCGAAGAAATGAGTGCAGAGCAAATGATCAGTTACATTTTAATTCATCATCATTTTTATGTAAAACAATCGATGCCTCAAATTATATTTCACGTAGAAAAAGTTGCAAATAAACATGGGGAAAGGTTTCCGTATATGGTAGAAGTGTTAGAGTTGTTTAAAGAAATTCAGGAAGAAATGACAAGCCATATGCAAAAAGAGGAAGTCATATTGTTTCCAAGAATTAAGCTATTAGAATCTTTATTTAATGAGGGTAATTTAAACGAAGCAGCCAGAACTGCGATTGAAGGACCTATTGGAGTAATGATGGCAGAACACGACCATGCAGGTAATATATTATACAAAATTCGCGAGCTCACTAATAATTATGAAGCACCAGATGGGGCTTGCACAACTTTCAAAGTGAGCCTGATGGAGTTGAAAGAGTTTGAAGAAGATTTACATAGACATGTGCACTTAGAGAATAACCATTTGTTTATTAAAGCCTTGGAAATGATGGAGCATTCAACAGTTTCATAATGATCTATCTGAATTATTAAACAAGCTAAAAAAATCCTTTCTATTATTTGGAAGAATTTTTTTAGCTTTTTGCATGGTATAAAAATTAATTTAAAGCCTTCCTTATTTGAGGTACCACTTTCGTTCCAAACAATTCGATCGATTTTAAAACTTTATCATGGGGTACAAATCCTACACTTGCCTGGGCGAGAAAACGGGTGTTGCCAAATATCTCATGCTCATATAAAATCTTATCAACTACTTGTTGAACACTACCTACCATTAATGCACCTCTTGGTTGTCTGAGATAATCAAACTGTGGTTTAGTAAGTGGTTGCCATCCTCTTTCTCTTCCTACCCGATCCATCATGGTAGCATAATATGGATAAAATTCATTGGCAGCGATCTCTGAATCTTCTCCCACATAAAAATGGTTATTAACTCCCAGCTGGATATCACTTTTGTCTTTTCCTAATTCCAGGCAACTGTCTTTATATAAATCAATAAAGCGAACAAATTGTTCTGGTTGGCCACCGATGATGGCAAGCATCAATGGTATATTTAATTTTGCTGCTCTTTTTGCTGAAGCAGGTGTACCTCCCGCAGCTAACCAAATAGGAATTTCTTTTTGAAATGCTCTTGGATATACTCCTAAATTATTGATAGGCGCTCGATGCTTCCCTTTCCAGGAAACCTTTGTTGTTTGATTTATTTTCAACAACAAATCAATCTTATCGGTAAACAAACCTTCATAATCTTCCAGGTCATATCCAAAGAGTGGAAAAGATTCTATGAAAGAACCTCTTCCTGCCATGATCTCAACACGACCATTTGATAATTGATCAACTGTTGCAAAAGCCTGATAAACTCTTACTGGATCATCAGAACTCAAAACAGTAACAGCACTTGTTAACTTTATATTTTTTGTAATCATAGCAGCAGCACCTAAAATTACTTCTGGTGATGATACTGCATAATCTGGTCTGTGATGTTCGCCAATGCCAAACACATCTAAGCCTAACTGATCGGCCAATTGTATTTCTTCCATCAAATCTTTGATACGTTGATGTGCACTAATTCCCGAACCTGATTGTTTTTCAGGTTCCATATCTGCAAAACTCATTAACCCTAATTCCATGGCTTTG
>Ga0194037_1000713_pt1 | contig 25726 bp, 18 predicted proteins | sample JunL306m_MetaG_FD_148653 | JGI IMG/M metagenome (GOLD analysis project Ga0194037, IMG submission 148653) | Anoxic zone freshwater microbial communities from boreal shield lake in IISD Experimental Lakes Area, Ontario, Canada - Jun2016-L304-6m | ecosystem: Environmental > Aquatic > Freshwater >...
ATATTGCTTCTTCCTTTTTTACACAGTTCACATTCACCGCAAGGCAACACCGCCGGGATGATCACGTTTTTTCCTAGCCATGCTGCGTCGCCTTCTACTACGGTTCCGCTGATCTCATGCCCCAATGTAAGGGGCAATGCGTGTTTCATTTGTACTCCTTGATGCCAGAAGCTGATATCAGTATGGCATACGCCACATCCTGCTACTTTCACCCAAACCTCTCCGGCGGCCAATTCCGTAAAAGCTTGTTCAACCAATTCAAATGGCTGATCCAATGCGGTCATCTGCCATTGATAAAATGTTCCGTTACTCATAGTTGCGTGTTTTCAAATAATATTGCTGTTCCTTGTCCGCCCCCAATACAGGCAGCAGCAATTCCATATTTTATTTTTCTTCTTTGCATCTCACGGGAAAGGGTAAGTGATAACCGCAATCCTGTTGCTGCCAACGGATGACCGATAGCGATAGCACCGCCATTTACATTTAATAAAGATTCATCAATGCCCAATTCACGGGCGCAACCAAGCACCTGTGCAGAGAAAGCTTCATTGATCTCGATCAATCCGATATCGGCCAGTGACAACCCCGTCATTTCCAGCAAGAGCCTGATCGCGGGAACAGGACCCAATCCCATCAGTTTAGGATCTACTCCGCAACTGGCTCCTGCCACAATTTTGGATAAAGCAGTTGTGTTCTTCTTTGCCATAAAATCTTTTCCAGCCACCACTACAGAAGCGGCACCATCTACAATGCCACTGCAATTACCAGCAGTTAATACACCCACCTCAGAAAAAACAGGGGCTAGTTTTGCTAATGATTCCAAACTGGTATCGCGCAATTGTTCATCGCTGGCAAAATCTTTTACGCCACCCGATAATCTGTATTTTCTGGTCTTCAATCCTTCCCGTTCAAAAGCTCCGGAGTTTACGGTCATGATCTCCTCTTCCATTAATTTATTATTCCTTGCCACCATGGATCTTTGAAAAGATGCTAATGCAAAAGCATCACATTCTTGACGGGTGATCTGATACTGCTTGGCCACATTCTCTGCAGTAAATCCCATCGGGTAACCGGCAGCGGTATCGTCCAATGCTTCCCAAAGCATGTCTTTGAACACGGGCCTTCCCAGCATGTATCCCATCCTGTTACCAAAGCTGGCGGTGGGTGCAAGCGACATATTCTCGGCACCGGTACACAACACGGCGTCGGCTTTTCCCAAACTGATCTGCTCGGCACCGGTGATGATCGTTTCAAACCCCGAACCACAAATTCTTTGCACCATCAAGGCAGGTACTTCAATGGGTAAACCGGCAAACAAACCAATATGACGGGGTAAAAAGTAAGCATCGTAAGAGCTTTGTCCGATATTGGCCACTACCAGCTGATCGATATCTGTAGGAGCTAATCCAGTTTTCTCCAGGGCCGCACGAGAAGCCAGTATACCCAGGTCGGTGGGTGAAATCTGTGATAGCGCCCCACAATATTTTCCAAAGGGTGTACGCATACCCCCTACCAGGAACATATCATCGAATACAATTCCTATTCCTTTCTGTGTTTGATGAAATCCTTTCATAATTATGTATTGGCCAAAATTCCCTGGCCTTCGGTTTCTTTTGATAAACCATTTTCAAATGCTGCTCTGGCAAATAATGCAGCGCCAAATGATACGGTGAACTGTGGCTTATCGATGATCAGTACATCTTTCTGTAATTTTTCTTGCAACAGATTTTTCAGATAAGGATGATGCCCTATCACACCGCCAATGATATACACAGGAGCTGTTGGATCAATCCGCAGCTTCACCACCCGATTCAAAATGGAGATATAGATGCCCTTGGCAATATCTTCTACGGGTAAGCCTTCAAACAACCAACTCATGATCTCGGTTTTGGCAAATACGGTACAAAAACTATTCAGCTCTTTTCCGAAAGATGATTTCGCTGCGAGGTCGCTCATTTCAGCAATATTGATCTCGGCACGCTCGGCCACTTCGGTAATAAATGAACCTGTACCGGCAGCACATTTATCATTGAGATAAAATTGTTCTATATTATTATCTGCATTGCATTTGATCACTTTAATATCTTCTCCACCGATATCAATGATATTTTTAACGCCTGAATGATAACGGGATACCGCCATGGCGGCACAGTTCAATTCAGTTTTGATACTATCGGCCAGTGCCAGATGTCTTCTGCCATAACCGGTAGCACAGATATGATTGATCGGAAATTCTTTTTTCAGGGTTTCGATCACATGCCGAACCGAAATGCGATCGCGGTTCAATGTTTTCAATGCGGTTTGAAACAATACCTGGTCATGTTCATCGATCACTGAGAACTTGGTGTACACCGAACCAAGATCCACACCCATAAAACAATGGTCCGATTTTTTTATACCGGCCGCCGCAGACGAAGCCTGCGTAAAGGGTTGTCCGGTTACTGCCGCTTTTGCGGTTTTAACGGTATTGGTAAAATGCTTATCCGACATAGCTTTTACCATATTTGAAAAAGTCAGGTTCAAAGAAGTACGGATATAATGTTTTCTTCCATACTCCACGATCTTGCCATTCATATAATCGATCTCGGTGGGTCGGTTATTTAACAGATCCACGGCCAGTGATGGAAAATGGTTTCCGGCCTTATGCAGGTAACGCATGCATTTGCGTATAAAATCATCATCAAATTTTATCTTCTCGGCTTCAGCCACTACCACGGCTTCTTCTATGATCTGTTCTACCAGTTCTACTGTATCAGAATTACTCATGGCTTCCTTGATCGTCATACGACCTACGGCACATAAGGCACTCAATGATGAGTTGAGTATGGTTTTTTCCCAAACGCATTTAAGCAATTCAAAAGAGCTGATGGCCTGTGTTTGCATGGATACTTCACCCAGTAAAGCTGCGATCTCATCTGCCTCTGCTCTTCTGGAATCATCAATGGATGCCAGATAATTGGGCGGGTTAAAAAAGGTAACCTTGGTAACATTGGGCGCATTCAGGTTTCCGGCAAAATTGATGACCATTCTGAAGCTGCGCGATTCGCCAATGACATCCGAAACCATTTGTTCCACATCGATCCCATTCATAGCGCAGATCACACCAGCCTGTTTGTTTTCCATTTTATCGATCTCGAGCATCAGGGCCGGCAAATGCGTGGTCTTCACACTTACAATGAACAGGTCAGGCTTATAGGTGTCTAACTCTCCTACAGAAGTACATATATTTTTAAAATAGGTCTTCTTGCTCATGACCCCTTCCAAAACAATGCCATCTGTTTTGATCAGGTTCATCTTGATCTTGTCCAGATCACAGATGATCACTTCCAGTCCTGCCATCTGGAAATGCGTGGCCAGTATAGCACCCACAGGTCCCATACCGATAATGCCAATGCGTTTGATTTTTCTTTCAGACATATGTTTATGCATGCATCATTTTCTGATTTTCCAACTGCTCAATAAAGGTTTCGATCTTGGTGGTTGTTTGCCCTTCTGAATAAAAACGCAGATCACTTAGATCCCCTTCGATCACCAATACAGGGATGCCATATTCTTTAGAGAACCTCAGTGGCAAACCAAAACGGGTATTCGAATTATTGAAACAGGTTTTGGCATCATGAAAGATCATTCCATCGATCCTGAATTCATCTGCCATTATTTTCAACATCTTCATCTTCGCATTTTCACTGCGGTTGATAAAGATCTCTGTATAGGCTTTTGCCGATGAGCCAAATGGATCGCGCTCATCAAAAGCATCAAATACCCAACTATTGCAGTAGGTTGAAGCCACCACGGCTGAGTGATTTTGAATGAACAGGTCCGACATCGTGCGCAGCTTTCCCCACACCGGCATACCATCCCAGAAGATACGGCTACGCTCTTCTGCCATGATCCCTTTTTTATCGGCAATATTTTGTTGCAATTCATTCAGCAGTCCCTGATAATAATCTATTGCAGCCGTAGTACCCCGCATCACCACAATGGGACCCATATGCACGGTTCCATCAAAGAAACTGATGGGAGCCGGAGTAAATTTAGCGGTAGCCAGCACTTGTTTCCAAAGCTCGGTGGCTTCTTTACTCAACAGTAACACTTCCCTGAATTTGTCGATATCAAATTTTTGTCCGCTGGTTTGTTCACAAACCGGAATCATGGCCTTGAACTGTTCACTCACATCATTGATCTCTGTATCAGTGACCTCATCGAGATAGCGAGGCGGAAATATGCCAATGGCAGGACATTTAAATTCTTTTGCAAAAAAATCGAACCAGTCCTGCACTTCTCTGCATTGGTTGGTATTGTATACGATCAAGTCGGGTTTTGGAATTCCCTTCATACCATAATGATCCTGTAAGGGCGTACGCTTATTCATGTATGCTCCAATATCACTGGTGAGATAAGAGCAAATATCTCCGGAGTATCCAAGGTTCACGGAGGATGCAATATGATCGCCCGCTTTACGGGTGGCGCCCAGCAAGGCTCCATGGTTCTCAGGAAAATATACTTCAAAACCAAATGAGCGAAGGAGTTCGGCAGGACCCACACTGGTACACCAGGCTATTTTTTTTGCCTGTTCAAATCCCAGGAAATATTCCTTCATCAATTTGCGCAATTGCTTGGTGGCTTGTATCTCGTACATATTAACCGACGTTTTGATTTTCAAGAATACTTTCAAATTCAGCGAGGCGGATCACATACACTTCATTATCGATCGGGTTATCGGCTCCGTATAAATTCTCCAAATGTGCTTTGTAGGCTTTCACTACATTCCTTGGCGCTACTTTCATGGAAGGCGTTAAGGTTCCTTTTTCGAGCGACAACTCATCATCAATGATCATGGCCGATTTGATCTTGGCAAATTTTTGACCGATACCACAATTGGCATCGTGTAAGCATCCCCGTAAGCAACGGCCTAATTCATTCAGGCTACGCGGACAAAAGCATCCTTCCAATGGCGATACCAGGTAATCCGGGCGTTCCAGTAATTTTTTATTGGGAAACAGGATGGCCACCGGATACTCTTCTCCGCTGCCTACCACCATGGCGAAAGAAATATAATGGCATTTTAGTTCGATGAGTTTCTCCAGATCGGAGGGCACCACTTTTTCGCCATTCGATAATTTAAATATCCGGTCCTTGCGGGTGATCAGCTTCAATCCGTTATCCGTGATCTCACCAATATCGCCGGTACAGAACCAACCATCCTCTGTGAAAATTCCTTTATTCGCTTCATCATTCTTATAATAGCCCTTCATCACATTCGGCCCCTTCACTTGTATCTCTCCATCTTCGGCCAAACGAATGCCTACGCCCGGTATGGGAAATCCCACTACACCAGATTGTCTTTTTCTTGATGGATCAGTGAGTGCACAACAAGGAGAGGTTTCGGTTAGTCCCCATCCCTCGAGCACCGGAATATTCCTGCTTTCAAATTCATCCGAAAGTTTTTGAGGCAGGGCCGCAGCAGCTGTAAAAATGAATTTCAATTGCGAATGAAAGAAAAGATCATTGGCTTCCTGATCGTGCCGCGTAAGATCGAAAAGTGATTGATATACTTTAGGTACACTGAAAAAAACAGTGGGTTGTATCAGCTTCCAATTTTCAAGGATCGTTACCGGATCTTTTCCGAAACCAGATTCAAGTGAGAGTGTGGCGCCATTATATAAAGCAGAGAACAATTCGAAGATGCCGCCAAAACTATGGTGCCAGGGCAGGTAAGAAAGGAACCGGTCGGATGAGTTGATGGTCCATACCTGCGATAGAGCAATTTGTTGGGATAATATATTCTTATGCGATAGCTGTACACATTTAGGAATCCCCATGGTACCCGATGTGTACATATTCAAACAGATGTCCTCAATATCTTCTGCAGTATTCAAGGCAAATGATTCATCAGTTCGGGCTTTCAGCAAACAGGAATAATCATGCTGATTGGGAAAATATTTTTTCTCTACTGATTCAAATACAAAAATCTCTTTCACATCAATATCCACTAGCCTGCTCAATTGAGTATCTCCGGCAACGGCCAGCCATTTGGCATCAGAATGATTGATCAGCAATTCGGCCGTCTCGCGGTGAAAGAAAGCGAATATGGGAACACAGATTCCACCCGTGGCCATTACGGCAAGTTCCAGTTCCAGCATCTCTTTGCTATTGGGCGAAAAGATGACCAGTTTATCACCTGCAGCAAATCCATACTGCTTCAGGTTATATGCGATGTTCAGGATATTGTTATACATCTCCTTCCAGCTGATGCCCGAATAATGATCACCCTGCTTCGATTGAAAAACAATCTTATCCCCCCAGCGTGCGGCATTGGCTACCAGCATACTGGCAATATTCGGAATGGATGTTACCGAATCCTGAATTGGATAGTTTTTGTACTCCATATTAACTGAGCGATGGACTAAGCCATCATTTTTTCTTTTGCTGCCAGTTTCTCATGCCGGAATCCTCCCCACAATGCTGCTCCGATGGCACCGGCATAAGCAGCATCGGGATGGGTTTTGACAATGAATTTTTTATCAGAATCCTTTAACTGTTCTTCCAGTGCCTGCATCATTCCGGTATTCAGTGCCATTCCGCCAGTAAGGATAATGGGCGACTCGGCCCTCAATGAACTCAATAATTTGATGACGCGGTTGGCAATGGACAAATGAATTCCCTTGATGATATTGGGCGTAGTGATGCCGCGCGATACCATATTGATCACATCTGTTTCTGCCAGCACCGCACATATTCCCGAGGATATTTCCGGATTATCGGCTTTCAGTGATACCTCACCCACTTCTTCAATAGATAATCCGAGATAGCGGGAAATATTTTCTACAAATTGTCCGGTACCTGATGCACATTGTCCGGTCATTTTATAATCAAGTACCCTTGCATCTGTTGATATCCTGATGGCCCGCACAAATAAGGCTCCCATATCTACCACCGTCATGGCATCCGGGAAAAAATAATTCGCACCCCTAGCATGGGTGGTCATGCCATAAAAATGTCCGCGCTTGCGTTTCACCAGATCCCCTTCACCGGTGGAAGCGAGATAAACGATATCCTCATACTGGAGATTGAATTTTTTCAGCATCCCCTGGATCATTTCATCGGCCACCTGTGTAGGATTTCTTTTCCTGATCTTCTCGGTTTGCTTGTCGAGGAATTTCGGTGTGGCTCCATATTCCATCAGCACCAACTTGATAAAGTTGCTACCCACATCAATCCCCATCGTATAATTTTTTTGTTCCATGGTATTTTATATTAGTTCATGTCAATTTTTTCTTTTTTTGCGGAAGGCAGATCAGCCTTCATATTTCTTCTGGCAAACATGGCACCACCAAGGGCACCCATGAAGATGGAATCAGTATGAATATTGATCTTGATGGAACTACCATAATTTTCAAGCACCAATTGCGACAGATACTTGATCACCGCAGGGTTACGAGCCACTCCACCCGTGAATGTAAATTCATTGAATACGCCACCCGAGCGGGCGATCAATGACATGGCACGCATGATGATGGCCTTATGTAATCCGGCAAGAATATCTTCACGTCTTTCGCCAAGATTGGTCAGTTCGCGCAACTCGGCACCGGCAAACACCGTGCAAGTAGAACAGATATTCACTTCTTTCTCTGCCTTCATAGCCATCGGGCCCAGTTCATTCAATGAGATACTCATTTCATCAGCGATATAGCCCAGGTATCTTCCGCATCCTGCTGCACAACGGTCATTCATTTGGAAACTGGTAACCAATCCATATTTATCTACCTGTATGGCTTTTGTATCTTGTCCGCCAATATCCAGCACCGTTCTGGTTTCCGGGAAGATGGCATGGGCACCAAAAGCATGACATAATATTTCTGATCGAATACAATCTTCGGGGAAAGGAAGTAAGGCACGGCCATATCCGGTTCCCGTCATATTGGAGATATTGAATTCGATTGTTGCAATTTCATCAATATGTTCGCGAAGCGATTCGGATACATGATCGAAATTGCCTTTCAGCAAATTCATCTCGGCATCAAAATTCACAGAGCTTTCATCATTGGTGGTATCCGGAAGATTTTTATATTTTACTTTCAGTTCATCCATGGCCTTATGGATGAGTTCCTTGAAATCGAATAGAACACGGATATTTTCTGCAGGACTGATACTTTTATCCCAAACCGTCATCAGGGGTTCAAACAATTCGGAACCCAGCTTATTCACTTCCTCATTGTATTTTTCAGAAACGATATCGCGGAAGAACTGATTTTTTGCGCCCAGATCGTTATACAAATAATCGTGTTTTATCACCGGCTTGAACGAACGGCGTATGCTGCGCAGATGGTTGATATAGAACTCCTGGGTTTCTTCATCCTTAAAGAAACTGCGACAGGTCTTTAATAATTCTTCGCCCAGCTTATCCAACCGCACTTTAAATTGTTCATACTGGAAAACACTCTCCAGGTCGTTGATGTATTTTTTATAATGCGGATTGGCAGCGATCTCGGCTTCCAATTTTTTCTTAAGGATGGAAAACCGAGCATTGTATACTGCCTCATCGCGGGCGATATCGGCCGCTACAGAATAATTGGCCCGGGTATTGGTGATGCCCCTACCAATGATCTCATCCTGTTCATTAATGATAACGGCTTTTGATGTAGTAGAACCCAGATCAACACCGAGATAATATTTATTCATATGCTTCGATTTCTTTTTTTATTTTATTATTTGTCATTATACTTCCACGCCTTCCTGCGACAGGATGACCTTCCGCTGCCCCAGCATCTGGAAATAAGATTCCAGTCGGTTCTTGATATTGGCATAAGAGAAATATCGCGGATCAACCAGGTCACTCTCAATGAACCCAACAGGAACGCCTGAACGATGTTCGATCTCGCGCATGATCATGAGCTGACCGGCAGAGAATGAATTGCAACTTTTGATCGAGTTGATGAGAAAACCATCCGCCTTATATTCCTTTACATAATCGGCCAGCAGGTTCACCCGTTGTGGCAGGTTCATATTGGTATAACAACCCATGCAGTATTTGGCCAAACTCTCGAGCGGTTCATCCGGATCATGCCTAAATCCCAGATCATACACCCCTCCTACTTTTGTATAAGAAGAAGCCACGATCACGGCACCCATATCATAAAATATTTTCCAGAACTCGCGGAAATTGGTCCAGTTAGGAGGACCCTCTACCACCAACCTGAATTTTTCTTCCTTCATTTCACCTTCAGGCGTAATGGGACCAAGTCCGAGCCGAATTCTTTCCTGCACCTCATGATACAGTTCGGTATAATATTCAACTGCTGCTTCTGTACCACGGAATGCTGTAAAAATGGGACCGATATAATACACGCCTGCGAAATAAGCATCAATGGGAGAAGGTTTGTGTTTGGCACTTTCCAGGATCTTCACCAACAGGTCTTCGGCCTTGGCAGAGTTGACCATCATCTTCGACAACCGATCCATATCAAATGCCTTTCCTGAAACCTGTTCCATCTTAGGGATCACCTCTTCTTTCAATTGTTTCACCATATACTCCAGCTGTTCGGGTGTGATCTTTCCATCTTCCTGATAAGGAGTATGCAACATGGCTACCGGTACGCCGGGATATAATCTTTCCAGGTTCTCGAACCATTTCATGAAAGTGAAACAGCCTGTATAACTTAAGAGTAAGAGATCGGGTGGAGGCAATGTTTCGCCGGTTGGACCGATATTTCCTTTCAGCATCATGCCGATATCGCATTTCACATAGGTACACACATCTTCACTGAAACCAAGCTTCTCTGCTTCACGGATATATTCTGCCGATTTTTTTCTCATACCCGATTGCAGGGCATTGATCTCGGGATATACAGGTAGCATATCAAACGATAGGATCAGTTCGGTTAAATTTCCCGGCACAAAAGTGTACACCACTTTTTTACCGGTTTCCTTTGTGTTACCGAGTTCTTTGAAAAGATCCGCCAGCATATCCTTTTGGATCACCATGCTTTTTTCCTTGATCGCATCTTTTATATCTGCCATAATCTAAATTTTAAACCGCAGCATTCATGCACTGCGGGATGAACAAAATGGGTTAGGCCCATAATTTTATTGAATCAGAAAAAGTACCCGCCTGTTCTTTGATCACTTTGAACTGACCGGTATTTTCATGAAATTGAAAATTGATCTGTGGAATGCCTGCTGCGTCACATGCTTTTTGCATCTCGGGTTTATCGAGCAATGCCGGATCGCAGAAGCTCGCAGCGCTGAAGATGACACCGTCGGCATGCCGTTCTTTTACCAATTTCACCAGCCGATCGCCCTTAGGATTGCCTACATCGTATACGGCTGAAGAAAAAGTACTCTTGGTCAAATAGGCATCAACTATTGCTCCCAAAGGATCATCGGATTTGTCATCCACATCACCCTGTATCCATCTTGAACCCAACATAAGATCATCGTCAACAATATAACAACCCGCCATTTCGATCGACTTGAGCAATCCAATGGGTGGTTGCTCGCAGAATGAACCGCTGATCACTACACGAATATTATCCAGTGGCTCTCCCCTTTCTTCACTGATCACTTCAACCACCTGTTCCAGGATCTGGTTATGTTCTTCCACCGTCATCACCAAACCTGCACGAATAATATGATAGGTATCTACCGCAGACAATCGCCAGGGATAATCCTGGCGTATCTGGTAAATATGTTCTATCAGTTTTCTGTTGGTATTATACAAACCGATGGCATGATTCAGCTTTTCGGTGCTGAGTGTAACGCCATTCACCTGGAACAGATCATCGAGGACCTTTTCCAGTTCTTGCCGGAAGAAAACGCCACCAATACTTGGACTAAAATTTTGAGGATAATCGAAATACCGTTGAAATTTTCCGCGCTCTACTAATTTGAACATGCCGGAAAGATTGCGCACACAATCGCAGATGGCCGGAAAAACAAATCCGTCGAAATCATCCAGACTATTATCCAGCGCCATTTCAATTACGCCGCGTGGAAGGTGACAGATATACGACTGGTAATACGCATCCCCTTTGATGATCTGCTTACGATCGCCAACGCCCATGATCCCCACGCCCATACCATTTACGGCATGAACGATCTCGCGGGGAAAATAGATCGGCAGAAAACCAAGCAGAAGCCTTCCGGGCTCGGCAGCTTTCCATTGACGGGCTTTGGAAAAATGCAGGTCAAAAGCCTGTTCGGTACAATGGGCAAGTAATGCATCTAATTGCTTCATGAAACAGTATGTTTATAATACGGGTGATCAGTGTTTTTAATGGTCAAAGGCTCAGTAGTTTCCATCAAAAAAAACACTATATAAAGGTCAACAGCAATCGTTTTTGAGTGGGAATTCGAAGTTCACATACCCATATTACAGGTATTTCATATAGCATTCGAAGAAGAAAAACACAGATTCCCAATCAATTACAATTTATTTTTTTGCACGAAAAATAAACATGACCATGATTAGTAAGGCATATGATAAAAATCATTGGGGTATAAAAATGATAATCTTAATGAATAAAATTATAACAGGAATGAATATACGCAGATAAGGGATATCAGGAATTAAAGCCATATAAAAATAGGCTGACCGAAAAGGGTATGGCGTTTTGTTTATTTTATCAGTTCAAATTGGTCTTTCAATCGGATATCACGCGACGAAGCGCCGATCATTAGTTCAAATTCGCCGGGTTCGGCTACCCAATTCAATTGGTCATTATAGAATGAAAGCAGCTCTTTGGTGAGGGTAAATCTTATCGTTCTTGTCTCACCCGGATTCAGCTTTATTTTATCAAATCCTTTCAGTTCGGATACCGGTCTACAGATCGACCCTACCTTATCTCTCAGGTATACTTGTACCACCTCATCCCCCACCAATTTCCCGGTATTGGTCAACTCGAAGGATAGTTCCAACTTATCCGATGCCTTCATTTTCTTTGTGCTCAATTGCAGATTGCTATATTCAAATTTTGTATAGCTGAGTCCAAAGCCAAATTCATATTTAGGGAAGATGGACAGGTCATTATACGAACTGTTGTAATTGCGGTTGGTATCGCTGGTGGCTGGTCGGCCGGTATTGAAATGACTGTAATAGATCGGTATTTGTCCCTCATTACGCGGAAAACTGATGGGTAGTTTTGCCGAAGGATTTACATCTCCGAACAATACATCGGCAATAGCATTCCCCGCTTCTGAACCCAACCACCAGGTATACAATATTGCCGGTGCATGATCGGCAGTATAATTAAATACCAATGGCCGGCCTGCGTTGATCAACACTACTACGGGTTTACCGGTGGCCAACAAGACTTTTAATAGATCTTCCTGCACACCTGGGATATTGATATTGCTGCGGCTCTTGGCTTCTCCGCTCATATCGCGCCGCTCGCCAATACTCAGGATCACCACATCAGCCTGTTGAGCAACAGCAACAGCTTCAGCAAACCCATCTTTATTATCGCCTTCAATATCGCAGCCTTTCGCGTACAATAGTTTTGTATCGGCACCCAGTTTATTTTTCACCCCTTCCCATTGTGAAACAATAAAATTGGAATCCACCCCCGGAACTTCCACATCCCAGAATCCTTTGTTCTGTTTCAGGGCCTTTACCAGCGGACCAATAAAAGCGATACTATGTGTTTGCTTGGAAAGAGGGAGAATGGGATTGGTTTGACCAGGCATATTTTCATTTTTCAGCAACACAATACTTTTAGCCGCAATCTGCCGGGCGATTGTTGCATGGGCAGGATCATTCAGTTCTTTGGTTTCCCTGGCTGCATCACAGAAACGGTAGGGATCATCAAATAATCCCATTTCAAATTTCTTTTGTAGGATCCTTTTTACCGCTTCATCAATTAATGCCATCGGAACTTTTTTATCCTTCACCAGTTGCACCAGGGTATGTTTATAATTTCTGCTTTCCATATCCATATCGCAACCCGCCGTGATGGCCGATAAAGCCGCTTCGTATTCATTTTTTACATTGCCATGGTTGATCATTTCACCGATCGAGCCCCAGTCGCTCACCACAAAACCTTTAAAGCCCCATTTACCTTTCAGAATATCGCGTTGCAAGTAGCGGTTACCCGTAGCCGGTACTCCATTCAGGTCGTTGAACGAATTCATGAAGGTAGCGGCACCGGCAGTCGCCGCAGCTTTGAATGGAGGAAGGTATACTTCCCATAAAAGCCGGTTGCTCATATCCACTGAATTATAATCACGGCCACCAATAGCCGCACCATAGGCGGCAAAATGTTTGACACAGGCCATCACTGCATTGAGCTTACCCAATCCTTCGCCCTGAAAACCTTTTACCCTTGCAGCAGCAATGGCCGAACCCAGAAAAGGATCTTCCCCTGCTCCTTCCATCACTCTTCCCCAGCGCGGATCGCGGGCAATATCCACCATGGGTGCAAAGGTCCAGTGAATACCGGCAGCACTGGCTTCCGTAGCCGCAATGCGGGCCGACAAACGAATGGCATCCAAATCCCAACTACAGGCTTCTGCCAATGGAATGGGAAAAGTGGTTTTATATCCATGCACTACATCCTGTCCGAATAGAAGTGGAATTTTTAACCTTGATCGCATGGCGATCTCCTGCCATTTACGAGTTCGGGCGGTTCCCACACAATTCAGCATGGAACCAACCTGCCCCAGTTGTATCTGACCGGCTTTATCATTATCCAGCGTTAAAGGGCCTGTAGCATTCCAGTCGTCGTTATACTGGTTCATCTGTCCGATCTTTTCTTCCAGGGTCATCAGTTTACACACTGAATCTACTTTCTGACTGATGGATTTTTTTTGAGCAGCACTGAATAGCACTGCAGAGATTCCAAATACGGTAATGACAAAACGGGAAAGATATTTTATTCGCATATGTTAAATTGATACGGTGCAATGTAATTTCAAATGAGCAAATTAGCAAATGGAGATAAAGCAATAGATTTTCGCTAATTTTAGCCTAGTTTTTGCCCCGCCAATGCCAGAAAATAACAAAATGAAATTCAAGGAGCTTCATCAATCTATTTCATCGTATGTAAATATCTCCGACACTGAATATGATTCGCTACTAGAGCTTTGCACTTATCAAAAAGTTCAGAAGCATGAAATCCTGATGCAAGAAGGAGACATTTGTCGCTATGGTATTTTTGTACTAAGCGGCTGCCTTAGTTATTATATGATAAATGATGCGGGTAATGAAAATATTATTGACCTGGGAACTAAAGGATGGTGGATGGGAGATGCGGAAAGTTACTGGCAGGAAAAACCTTCTACCTACTATATTAAAGCGGTGGCCGATAGTGAAGTACTTCTCATAGACAAATTAGCTACAGAAATAGCTTTTAAAGAAATACCTAATTATTTGCGATATCATTTCTTTATGTTACTCGCTTACCGCGATAGAACAGACCATTTACTATTAGAAAGTTTACACGAACGGGCAGATCACAAGTACCATATCTTAATGGAAGCTAGGCCCGAAATATTCCAGTTGGCCAGCTTACATGATATAGCTTCTTTTCTGGGTATAACCCCGCAATCGCTTAGTCGGCTCCGAAGCAATCTTCACTAATATTAATTTCTCTCCTAACACCTGTGGGTATAACAAGCTTTTAATTACTAATATTTTGCTTTGGCAGGCTCATTAATTACCATATGGTAAGTTGGCTAAATGGTCACTATTTTACCTTTGTGGGCTAAAATGAATGTGTTGGTTTTTAAACTGAATTAAAGAAGATTCACTCCAAGTCTAAATGAAACCTTATCCCATTTTTAAAAGCTCATTCATAATCACAATTTTTATTTTTTTTAGTCTATTGGCAAAAGTACAAACTACTGGAGGTGTTGGAGTTACTGCAACCTCATTCACTGCCATGCCCAGCAAATCATATCAAGGGATCCCTGCAAATATTAATAACCTATCCATATTCCATATAAAAACCGATTAACGTATCAAGGTAAATTCAATCTTATGAAAACTAAACAGTCGTTTCTCCGCCAGTTAATTTTAGGGGCCTTTTTGATAATGGCCGTACCACTTCAACAACTTCAGGCACAGATAACGGTAAGCGGGTCGAATTCAAATGGCAGTTACACAACCCTTACTAATGCTTCTGGTGCATTTGCTGCGCTTAATAGTGTTTCTCAGGCCGGCAAAATTATAACCATTACCATTACAGCTGATGTAACTACAGAAGCAGGTACAAATGCATTAACCGGAGCCGCTGGATTGTGGACCAGCCTTACCATTAGCCCAAGCGGCGCAAGAACCATTTCAGGATCAGCGACAAAGCCAATTATTGACCTTAGCGGGGCCGATTATGTTTCCATTGACGGCCTAAATACAGGAGGTAACACATTGACGATTTTAAATTCAAGTACCTCAACGCTATCTGGCACTTCTACCATCAGATTTATTAATGACGCTACATACAATAATATTAAAAACTGTACAATTAAAGGTTGTTCTGGTAGCGGGTTAAGCCCTAATTATGCAGCGACTATTTTATTTAATAGCCCAACAAGCACAGGTAACAATAATAATATAATTGAGTATAACAATATTACTAATGCCGGAGGGGTAAGGCCAGTTTATAGCTCTATTTTCTCTACAGGTGCAAATAGCTTAAATACCATTCGGTACAATAATTTTTATGACCTCATGGCACCTGGAGCAAATTCATATGCTGTGAGTTTGGGTGGAACTAATTTCAGCTGGACCATACAGGGAAACAGTTTTTATGAAACTACCGCTAGCCCGGGGTTTGTTACTACAGCAAATAATGTTTCTTACACAGCAATTAATATTCTTGGAGGATATGGCTACACAGTATCTGGGAATTATATAGGGGGCAATGCGCCTAATTGTGTCGGAACCTGGTATAAAGCTGGTGATTTCGACAATTCATTTTTAGGTATTTATGTAAAAGCAATTGCAGGTATTGCAAATAATATACAGGGAAATACCATTAAGGGGTTTAACTGGTCAAATACCAATGCGAGCAATACTTATTCAACTTATTTCACTGCCATTCAAGCTTCGGGTAATCCTGCATCCACTTATGGTGATTTTAATATAGGCGATGTAACCGGAAATACTATTGGAGCGGCCACCGGAAATGGGTCTATCATATTTACTGCAAATTACATGGGGGGTACGCCAGGAACCACTTCGGCTTTTTATGGAATATATGTTACTTATGGTGGTGTTACGGTGATAAAAAATAATATTATCGGCGCTATTACGACGGCAAATGCCACAGCTGCAAATGGCGTTCATATATATGGTATTATGTGTGAATGGCATGGAATTTCTGCTACAACCATACAAAACAATACAATTGGTAGTACTGATGCAGGAACAACGAATAGTATGTATGCAAGTTCGGGAGCAAGTGGCAGTACAAGTTCTCAGCAGATATGGGGAATTCGGAGCGATGTAAACGGCCCCGTAACCATTACCGGAAATACAATTTCAAAGCTTACCAATGGATCTACAAATACAGTAACCTCAACCTCCTACGCAAGTTATAATATCGGTATCCTTACCACCAGTGGAACCAATACCATCAGCAACAATACTATCCAAAACCTAACAAATGGAAGTAGCACCATCGACGCATCATATTATCAGAATTCAGTAGTGGGAATAGTACAATACAGTTCAGTTATAGCAGCACAGACAGTAACAGGAAATACCATCTATAATTTATCAAATTCAAACGCTTCATTTGCCGGAAGTGTAATTGGACTGTGGTATAATGGATCAACAACATTAAGTACGATTGGCAGTAATTTTATTACTGGACTATCCATAAATCCCGCAGGATCAGCTGCAAGTATTTATGGAATTAAAACTGGCTCTGCATCCGCTGTTACGCTTGTCAATAACATCATAAGTTTGGGGGGCACTGTAGCAGCACCTTTGTACGGAACCAATTATGGAATATACGAGGGGGCAGGCTCTGGATATACTGCTAAGCTCTATTTTAATACCGTGTATATAGGTGGTACACCAACCTCGGGGGCCTCAATAAACAGTTATGCATTGTATTCTTCAGCATTGCATACAAGAGATTTTCGAAACAATAATTTTTATAATGCCAGGGCGAATGGGGGCACTGCTACCGGGAAACACTACGCTGTTTATTTCGTTACCAATCCAAGTGCTACTGGGCTTACACAGGATTACAACAACTACTATGCTCCAGGAATTGGTGGTGTGTTTGGTCGTTATAATGGAGCTGACGTGGTTTCTTTGGCAGCGTGGAAAACTGCAACCACGATGGATGCATATAGCGCAAACGTAAATCCCTTGTTTAACAATGTAGGTGGCTCGGCAGCCTCAGATTATAGTATTAGTGCAGGATTAGTGGGTGTTAGTGGAACCGGTGTAACCATCGATTATTCTGGAGCAACCCGATGGGCAGTACCACGTATGGGTGCATGGGAGATAAATAGTGTTTTGCCACTTGAGTTGATATCTTTTACTGGAACAGCAACAGACAATGCAAACAAGATTCAATGGACCACCGCGAATGAAATCAACAGCAGCTATTTTGAATTACTACGCAGCAGCAGCACAACGAATTTTAATTCAATTGTCCGCATCAACAACCTTGGCAATATAGGCACCCGTGAAACATATAATTACCTAGACAAGATGCCAATACCAGGTAGAAATTTTTATCGCCTAAAAATTGTTGACGCAGATGGAAGTATCAGTTATTCATCCATCATTTCAATCACAACAGGCAAAGGAAATCAGCAATTGGCTGTTTATCCCAATCCGGTTACTAACGGAGTACTAAACCTACAATTACCCAATACTGCAGTACTGGAAATTTTTAATAGCATGGGAGTGCTAGTGCATTCCAACTCATTAAAAGCTGGCATGCATCAATTGGCTATAAGTCATTTAGCCAAAGGAATATATTTCATAAGGGCCAATAATGAGAAACTGAAAATTATTAATGAGTAAGGCTAACTTGAGCGCGTAAACTTTGACTCTTCCTACGCCACGGTTGGTGATACCAAGAACCGAAACTGACTTCAAGGTCAATTCTTAAATCCCAAATCCGACAATACTAATAAATGGTACGTGGACACACGCACCAAGGCAAAGTTGTATCTGACCAGCATTATCATTATCCAGCGTTAAGGGGCCTTTAGCATTCCAGTCGTCGTTATACTGGTTCATCTGTCCATTCTTTTCTTCCAGTGTCATCAGTTTACACACTGAATCAACTTTCTGACTGATAGATTTTTTTTGTGCAGCGCTGGATAGCACTGTCAAGATTCCCATAACAGTGATAATGAAAGCTTGTATATATTTTATACGCATAATATTATTTGATACTGTGCAAAGTAATTTCAAATAAGCAAATAGATATTACGGTTAAGTCAATTTTATAATCACAGGAATAATCATAAAATGATTCCCTAATTATAGAGTTTGGATTGTTTTAATAGTAAATTAATCTTATACCGCTTAGCGGTTTTATCAAATTCAGCAAGGTCTGAATTGTATTTGAAATATTTATCAATGAGCTGTAAATAGTCCTTATTATCTCGGTACTGATCCTTCAGGTTTTTAATGGTAAGTTTTTGCAAGGATCCTTCTTTGCCGACGCTAAAAAAATATGGAGTTACATCAGTTCTTCCTCCTGCCGATCTTTTGGGTAAGATCCATTTGTATACTACAATTTCATCGCCCTGATCTAAAAGCAATAATTCCATTTTGCCCATAAAACGATAAATGTCCATGCCGCAGGTTTCGTACCCGTATATGCTATCTTTCATAAAATTATATGTGCTATCATTTTTTCTAATAGTGATATACTTTTCATTCAATAAATCATGGAGCGATATTTTATCTTTTTTTGAATTACAATTTATCACCAAAGAAAGTTTTCCTTCCCTAAATTCTTTTCCTGTAATGAATATTCCGGCAACCTTCTCTCGGTTTTGAGCTAACAGATGAAGAGAAAGAAGCAAAGCAATTGTAGTTTTTATAAATTTTTTCATGATTCCTAATTTTATCATACTGTTCATTGATGCTCCTTAAAATGATCAGTCCAACAGAAGTAAGCTTACCGCTGTTGGACTGATACATCTAGGTTAGAGATATCTGTGCTTTTTTATTCCTTCGATTATGTGATCGCCTGTAAAATATTTCAACGATCAATGGAAAAACAAGCAAGGTGAGGATGGTAGAACTTATCAATCCTCCGATCACTACGATGGCTAATGGTTTCTGCGTTTCACTACCTATGCCGGTTGATAACGCTGCAGGCATTAACCCGATCGCGGCCATCAATGCGGTCATGACCACGGGCCTGATGCGTGCTTGTACTCCATTTTTAACCGCCTGCACCAAGGGGATCTTATGATGAAGATTCTGTTTAAATTCAGAGATCAGGATCACGCCATTCTGAATACAAATACCAAACAAGGCAATGAATCCGATACCGGCTGATATACTGAATACGGTACCCGTAATATGTAAAGCCATTATACCTCCCATGATCGCAAAGGGTACATTTAACAGCACAAGACCAGCATCTACTCCATTCCCAAAGCTGATAAAAAGCAGGATGAATATCATGACCAATACGATTGGAACAACTTGAGATAGTTTTTCCTCTGCCCTAACCTGATTTTCAAATTCACCTGCCCATTCCAAACTATATCCTTTACCCAGTTGCAGTTGGCGGTTTACTTTTTCCTGGGCTTCGGCAATGGTGCTACCCATATCCCTTTCCCTGATTGAGAATTTAATCGCTATAAATCTTGTATTCATATCCCGGTAAATAAATGCAGGGCCGGTAATGGTTTTGATTTCTGCTATTTCCTTCAAGGGTATCTTTGAGCCATGCATGGTAGGCACCAATAGCTCTCCAATAGAATGTTCATCATTCCGGTATTGTTCTGGATATCGAATACGGATATCGAACTTTCTTTCCTGCTGATAAAAAGTTGAAGCAGATTTTCCGCCAATGGCCATTTCAATCACAGAATTCGCATCAGCAGTAGTAACCCCATACATGGCCATTTTGGGCTCATCAAATACAATACTAAGCTCCGGCTGACCGATATTTCTCATAATGCCCAGATCCTTAATTCCTCTTACCGTTCCAAGTATATTGTAAATACTATCTGCTAGCCGATCAAGTTTATCAAGGTCCTTGCCAAATACTTTTACTGCCAGGTCGGCATTGATACCTGCAACGGCTTCTGCTACATTATCGATGATCGGTTGTGAATAATTGTACACGATACCCGGGTATTGCTTTAATTTAGTATCCATTTCATTGATCAATTCGTCTTTGCTTATATGCCGTTTCCATTCTTTTTCAGGCTTAAGATTTACCTGACACTGGATATAATAAAAACCTGAAGGATCGGTACCATCATTGCTTCTCCCTGTTTGAGATAACACGCCATTCACCTCTGGAAATGACATCAGAATTTTTCGGAATTCACTTACAAAGCTTACGGTTTCCGTCAATGAACTGCTCATTGGCAATTTGGCTTCTACCCATAGTGCACCTTCGTTCAGTTCCGGAAGAAATTCACTACCTAAATATTTAAAGGAAAAAAAACTTATCCCTAGAATGGCGAACGCAACAGATAATGTGATCCTTTTATTGGCCATGGTAAACCTCAATCCACTGGTGATGATCCTATTGAAGAAATTAACAATGGGATTATTTCTTTCCCTAACATCCTTTTTCAATAAGATGCTGGCCAAAACTGGCACTAGGGTCAAGGTAAAGATCAATGCACCTAATAAAGCAAAACTCAGAGTCCATGCCAGTGGAGAAAACATTTTACCCTCTACTTTTTCAAAGGCAAAAATGGGGATGAGACTTGTAATAATGATGATCTTAGCGAAGAAGATGGCCTTGGCAAGTCCACTTCCGGTTTTACGGATAATACTTAGTTTGGCCATCTTATTATATTTCTCCATCCCCGACTCATGCGCCCGATGCGCCAACACCACAAACAATCCCTCTACCATCACTACCGCACCATCAATGATAATTCCAAAATCGATCGCTCCCATCGACAAAAGATTAGCTGTCATGCCTTTTAATTTCAGGCAAATGAATGCAAAGAGCAGGGCAAGCGGAATAATGATCGACACAATGACCGTTGTTCGCCAGTCGAACATGAATATAAATACGATCAGGGTTACTAATAATATTCCTTCAACCAGATTATGACTGATCGTTTCGGTACAAAAATCCATCAGCTTATCCCTATCATAGAAGGTTACCATCTTCACATCATCCGGTAATATCTTCTCGTTAAGTTCTTTTATCTTGTCTTTTACCCTGGCCAATACTTCTCTTGGGTTTTCTCCTTTTCTCATCACAACAATACCTTCCACCACATCATCATTATTGTCGAGACCAGCTTGCCCTACCCTTGGAAAATGACTCGGTGAAACCGTAGCCACATTCTTTACAAGGATGGGTGTTCCATTGATATTGTCGACGATGATATTTTCAATATCATGTGGATTGTCAAGCAAGCCGATACCACGAACCACATAAGCTTGTCCATTCTTTTCGATCACATCCCCACCCACATTGATATTGCTTTTTGAAACGGCGGTATAAACTTCCAAAGGCGTAATATCATATTTGGCAAGCATCACAGGATCTACCGTGATCTCATAGGTTCTTTCTGCCCCGCCAAAAACAGTTAGATCAGCCACCCCCGGAATACTTCTTAACTGCCGGTCGATCACCCAATTTTGAATGGTGTTTAATTCAATTGAATTTTTATCTTTTGATTGTAGCGTGTAACGAAATATCTCACCCGTGGGCCCATATGGAGGTTGTACATCAGGCTCTACCCCTTCTGGTAGACTTACTCCATGCAACAAATTATTCACTTGTTGGCGGGCATAGAAATCTTCCACATCATCATCAAATATGATCTTGGTAACTGAAAGCCCAAACATAGAAATAGAGCGTAGGGTTGATTTTTTTTGGACTGAATTCATTGCAATTTCAATGGGGGTGGTTACAAATCGTTCCACCTCCTCGGCACTGCGTCCATTCCACTGCGTTACGATGATGATCTGGGTATTGGTAACATCCGGAAATGCTTCCAGCGGTGTTTTGATATAACTCCACACTCCTCCCACAATGATCAAAATGGTCATAAAAAAGATAAAGAACCTGTTCTTGAGGGAAAAGGTTACGATACCCGATATAAATTTGTTCATAATAATTTGGTTTTAAGGAAACAGAAGAATTAATCATTCAAGGCATCATACACCAGCAATTGACTTTTGCTGATGACCTTTTCACCAGGTTTGAGACCAGTTTTTATATACGCCGCGCTTCCGATCGTTTCCTGAATCTCTATTTCCCTGGTCTCCACATCACATTTATCTCTATAAACAATGACATAATTTTTATTTTTGTCAAATATGATCGCTTTAGCGGGTATCATGGGCATTTGAACATTGCCATCATCATATTTGATATTGATCTGCGCGAACATTTCGGGTTTCAATAAATTGTCCTTATTCGGGATCTTTATACGAACCTTCATCACCCTGCTTTGAGGATCCAGTATGGAGAATATTCGGTCTATCTTGCCTGTAAATACCCGGTCATTATAGGCAATCACTTTGATATCTGCATCATACCCAGTTTTGATCTTTGCGATATCGCTTTCAAAAACATTTGCCATTACCCATACTTCTTCTAGGTTTGCGATGGTAAAAAATGGTTGTGCCCCATCCACTTTGAACTGCATATTGTCTGTCACATTTTTTTCAATCACATAACCTGATATCGGAGCGGTTATTGATTGTACGGCTTCGCCTTTTGACCGATAAATGGAATTAGTTTGTTCCATTTTCTTCAGATCAGCTCTGGCTTTCTCCAGATCTGTTTCAGCAGCAGTCACTTCCCTTTCCGTGGCAAGTCCGGAGGCAAACATTTCCTTTGTAGATAAAAGCGTTTTTTCTGCATTCTTAACTGAAGACCGTGAAGTAACGAGTTGATTTTGATAATCAGCGATCTCGCTACTATGGATAATAGCTAGTACCTGCCCTTTTGTTACATAATCGCCCAACTGAACTTTCATTTCCGTTACCACTCCTCCCACTACAGGAAAAACTTTCACCCATTTATCTTCATCGGCCTCAATTTTACCGGAAAGTGAAATCAAATTTTTGACCGTTTCATTTTTTACGGTATCGATAGTAGCTTTCTTTTGGAGTGTGTCACTAAGACAGAATTTATCATTTGTGCTATTTTGTTCCGTCTTAGTTTTACAACTAACCAAGCAGGTTAAGGAAATGGCCAAGCAAGTTATAAGTATAATAGTTTTCATTTTTTATGTAATTATGTTTAAAATAATTTTTTACCTACAGCAAATTGCAGCGACTCAATAGCCTGCATCTTATCGTTGTACAATTGGTTTAATTGAAGCACATTTTCTTTGTACGATTGGTAGAAATCGGTGAACTCTACAAGACTGATATTTTTCTTTTGAAAATTGAGGGTGATCCCATCCAATAATTTTTCAAACTCTGATTCAAATCCAGGGTCAATTGAATGGAGCATCCGATCAGTATTCAATAGTTTCGACCAGGCAGTTTGCACATCATTCTCCACGCTCTGCTTTTGCAGATCAGCCAGGGTCTTGCTTTGCATTACTTCAAATTTTGCAGCCTTTATATTCCCATGGTTTCGCTTAAAGAAAGGGAGGTCCATACCCAATGTGAGGAAGCTGGCATTGTTGACAAAGCTTCCCCGTTTATCAAATTCAGCCCCAATGGTAAGATCAGGTTTGGCAAGCGCTTTTTGAAGGCCATAATTTTGATTAGCGTAGGTGATCGAATTTTCTGCCAAGCGGAGATCTGTACGATTTGCATAAGCCGTGTCAATGAGCGACTGCAAATTATATTTTCCGATAAGTGAAAATGATACAACTTCATTATCCTGATCAGCAATAAAATAGGTTTTATTGGCTTGTAACAACAATTCCATGGAAGCTTGCTGGTCGTTCAACTGGTTTTGCAGAGAAGTTTGTTCGGCTTTTAAGGAATATAAAAGTGATTTTATCCGAACAGCATCTTTCAGGGTTACGATGCCCTTTGCCAACAAGGATTCATATGCATTGTTCAACCTTTCTAATGAACTAATCTCTTTTCCATATGCATTTTCAGATCGTTGCAAATAATATAAAGCATAGAAATTACTTCGCAAGGAGTACTGCAAAGTTCTCAGCAACTCCGAGAATTTATTTTCGCTCAGCACCCTGGAAGTCTCAGCCAACTTTACTTCTTTGTTGCGTTTACCGGCAAGTCTTACCAGTTGCTGCAAGGCAATGTCATATTGCCCATTTACATTGCTAACATTAAAATATTTTTTTTGTTCAGGATCATATAAACTTCCCGAAACAGTAATGGTTGGATTGTCAAACAACCGGGCTTGAATCACTTGGGCCTTTGCTATATCGATATTGTATCGCTCGGCAAGTAGGGAAAGATTATTCTTTAAAAATTGTTTTTCAGCTTCGGGTAAGCTAATATGAACAGTGTCCTGAGCAGATGCAGGAATGATCATATTCAGCATAACTAACCACATGAAGCCTTTAAGCATCAGGCTGTTGTTTTTCATTTGAATAAATAAATTGATGATAAAATATCACATTGCCACAAGTCTATAAAGCAAAGCATCGCTGATTTGTTTTATAAAAGGGAATGAATGGAGAAAAAATAAATGATCAGGCCAGGTTTGGCGGAGGAGTTAATATATCAAAGCTCGGTGAATTTAATACCGGCATTTTATATTGAGGAAAGTATTGCTTTTTTGTTTCAGGCGAATTTGCTTCTTCAATGATGAGCACCTGTTGCTGAAAACTATATCCAATGTTTTTAACCAAATGTAAGTTCTGCCCCGTATCATCATTCTCGTCATCAGCCGTTTTATCATACCCGAATTCAACTCTGAAAAATTCAACTACGCTGGTTATATCATCAAGTTGGTGACCATTTGCATCATATACATCTTCCTCAGGAGCCTGTGGAAGGAACATGGAGCCGTTCATGTGACAAATTAATAAAAAGAATGCCAGCACTTTTTTCATACCCTACAAAGATATATTCAATTCAAAGTTATGTATAGTTAGTGTTTTGTTAATGGCAGAAGGGAGTATGAAATCAAGAGATTGGGTCCATCAATTTAAAACAATGGATACCCGGATAACACGGATAGATACTGATACACACGGATCTTCCGCAATCATCCATTAGATCCGAGTATTCCGTGTATCCATCTTCATCACAATATTATAATGACACACCCCGCTTCCATGGAATAAAATCATCTTGATTAAGGAGTACTGCTTTCGGGATCAATTCTCCACTGGCGGCCTTGATACAATATTCCAATATGGCTTCCCCCATTTCTTCAATGGTCTTTTCTCCTTCAATTACAGGACCGGCATCAATGTCGATGATATCGCTCATGCGTTTCGCAAGATCACTGTTGGTAGCGATCTTAATGGTAGGACAAACAGGATTACCGGTTGGTGTTCCCAGTCCTGTAGTAAACAAGATCAGTGTAGCCCCGCTAGCAGCTTTGCCGGTGGTAGCTTCAACATCATTTCCCGGTGTACACACAAGACTTAAGCCGGGTTGCGTAGCTGGTTCTGTATAATCCAGCACATCCACTACCGGTGAACTGCC
>Ga0194037_1000714_pt1 | contig 25707 bp, 22 predicted proteins | sample JunL306m_MetaG_FD_148653 | JGI IMG/M metagenome (GOLD analysis project Ga0194037, IMG submission 148653) | Anoxic zone freshwater microbial communities from boreal shield lake in IISD Experimental Lakes Area, Ontario, Canada - Jun2016-L304-6m | ecosystem: Environmental > Aquatic > Freshwater >...
GCCTACATCCTTGGTGGCAACATGAGCGATATCCAACCGTTGCTCAGCTCTAATGGTCCGCAAGAGTTAGTAGATCAACTCTCTACGCTAAATACTTTAGGTGCGCGCAACACGACTGCCTTAGAACGATATAAAGCTGCGGAAATTGTGGCAAAGGCGGCCAAGCAGAGAGCCGATGATGCAAAAGCTTTACAAGTAACTGCTACTGCAAAGGTAGCGGCTGCTAAGAAGGTGGCTGATGATGCACAAGCGCTTCAACAACAGGAAGTAAATAAACTTCAGGCAGTTCAGAATCAATTGATGAAAGAGCTTGCCTCCGCGCGTAATGTGAGAGTCACTCTCGAGCAACAACGACAGTTAGCGCTGCTCGAAGAGAACCAAGCAACAATTGCAACGACCACAATTAATCAGGCAAAGGTCTGGCCGGATATCGGCTTTAAAGGTCGCACGACGGTTCGCACTACAGAGGCGCAACGTTTAGCGGCAGTCGCCTTTGCGAAGGTGCAAGTGCTGGCGCGCAAGCCATATGTGTGGGGAGCGCAAGGTCCTAACTCATTCGATTGTTCAGGTCTGGTCTATGCCGCGTACAAAGCTGCTGGACTTGATTGGCCGAATTGGGATCGTCTCAACGCAGCCTTATATGCCGGTTATACAAAACATGTCTCCTTGACTGAGCTTGCGCCCGGAGATTTGCTCTTCTATTCCTATAAAGGAACTATCTCAACAATCCATCACATCACTATCTATGCAGGTGGCGGAATGATGTGGGAGGCCAATTCCACCAAGACTGGCCTCATCTACTCCAGTATTTATAGCGTTAAAGGGCTTATGCCATTTGGTGGTCGGGTCTAACCTTCATCTATGACTGATGCCATCGTTGCTATTCGCAACGCTGTAAAACCATTTCTTCAAAGCTGCGAAGCTGGCGATCTTGTTTTGGTTGCAGTATCTGGTGGCGCAGATTCGTTGGCACTTGCATATGCACTTCTCAAAGAATCACAACCGCTTGCTATCACAGCTGTCGCAGTGACGATTGATCATCAACTTCAGGCAGGCTCTGCTCTTCAAGCCGAGAAAGTTCTAAGCCAATTGAAAGAGTTCGGATATGAGAAAGTTTTTATTGAAAAGGTTGTGGTCGATATTAAGTCCGGCATCGAAGCTGGCGCTCGTGATGCACGCTATCAAGCACTTACGGCGGTTGCGGAAAAAGAGCAAGCGCAGAAAATCTTCTTAGGCCATACTCGTGATGACCAAGCTGAAACTGTCCTGCTTGGCTTAGCGCGCGGTTCAGGAACTCGTTCACTTTCAGGGATGGCAGTTGAGAACGGCAAATATGTACGCCCACTCCTTGCACTTACTCGCGCGCAGACTGTCGCAGCTTGTGAAGAGATCGGAGTTGCATTTTGGAACGATCCGCACAACATGAATAAAGATTTCTCGCGAGTGCGCGTTCGCAACGAAGTTCTTCCGGTAATGGAGGAGAAGATTGGCCCGGGAATTTCTGCAGCACTTGCTCGCAGCGCATCGCTATTGCGCGATGATGCCGACGCTCTCGATGCGATTGCGGATGTAGAAATCTCACAGCTCAATCTCGCCGATCTCGATTGCCAGAGGCTGGGAGCGCTACCTCGCGCTATCCGCACCCGCATCATCCGCGCCGCGCTCTATGGCGCTGGAGCGCCCTCAGGCTCGATTACATGGGATCACGTGGCAGCAGTTGAGGCGCTCATCACTCATTGGCACGGTCAAGGGGCTCTCAGCCTTCCAGGTGGTGTGAAGGTTGAGCGAATTTCGGGCAGACTTTCGCTCTTAGCCCAGCCCTAGGTATCGAGGAGCAGACCACGTGGATTTAGCAGCAGTCGGAACCGATGTTGAAAGTGTTATCGCAACTGAAGAGCAACTTGCAGCAAAGATTGCAGAACTCGCAGCACGCGTTGATGCAGATTACAAAGATAAGAAGGTTCTACTTGTAGGTGTGCTCAAAGGCGCAATTATGGCGATGGCCGATCTCACTCGCGCAATGCAAACTCATATCGAGATGGATTGGATGGCAGTTTCTTCGTACGGTTCAGGAACAAAATCCAGTGGCGTAGTTCGTATTCTCAAAGATCTTGATCGCGATATCACTGGGCGCCATGTTTTGATTGTCGAAGATATTGTTGATTCTGGCTTGACTCTTTCCTGGCTTAAATCAAATCTCCTTTCGCGAGGAGCAGCATCGGTAGAAATTCTGGCAATCTTACGTAAGCCAGAAGCGGCAAAGGTTGATGTTGATGTGAAGTACGTTGGCTTCAATATCCCTAAAGAGTTTGTCGTCGGATATGGTCTCGATTTTGACGAGAAGTATCGCAACCTCTCATTTATTGGTGTGCTTGCTAAGCACATGTACTCATAAGGATATTTATGACTACCCAAAAACCAAGTAAGAATCCCAAGAAGATGAAGCTAGATTTGCATAAGTTGAAGAAGTCGGCCAAGCCTGCGGCTACCGATAACGCAAAGAAGGCGCCTCTTACCCGTTCACAGAAGATTTTTAAGGGGCCACTTTTCTGGATCATTGTTGCCATCTTTGCTGTGACAATCTTTGGCCAAATCACTAGCGCTGCTGGTCGCTATACCCAAGTTGAAACTTCTCAAGTTGTCGATGCGATTTCGAAGGCGCAGGTTCAATCTGCGCTCATCATCGATAAGTCACAGAAGATTCAACTCATACTCTCTGCAGGAAATACCATCAAAGGCTCGAGTAAAGTCGAAGCTTCTTATGTAGCGCGGCAAGAGCCCACTTTGGTTGATGCACTCACCGCCAACCCACCTACAAAGGGTTGGAACGTTGATGTTCCAACTCAATCATTCTTAACCTCACTCTTCTTCACCTTTGGTCCAATTCTGATTATTGGCTTCTTATTCTTCTTAATGATGGGTCAAGCCCAAGGTGGCAACCGCGTCTTCTCCTTTGGTAAATCTCGTGCCAAGTTACAGAACAATGAAGTTCCACAAAATACATTTGATGATGTTGCCGGAGCTGATGAAGCCATTGCTGAACTTGAGGAGATTGAAGATTTCCTCGCCGATCCCGCAAAGTACGCAGTGCTCGGTGCCAAAATTCCAAAGGGTGTTCTGCTCTACGGACCTCCCGGAACAGGTAAGACTCTGCTTGCTCGCGCTGTAGCAGGAGAAGCAAAAGTTCCTTTCTATTCGATTTCAGGTTCTGACTTTGTGGAAATGTTTGTTGGCGTCGGAGCAGCGCGCGTGCGCGATCTCTTTGCCCAAGCAAAGGCGAACGCACCAGCGATTGTCTTTGTAGATGAAATCGATGCAGTAGGACGTCAACGTGGCGCAGGTATGGGTGGCGGACACGATGAACGCGAACAGACTCTCAACCAACTGCTCGTTGAGATGGATGGCTTTGAAGCTAATGGGCAGGTAATTTTGATTGCGGCAACAAACCGTCCCGATGTTTTAGATCCAGCACTTCTGCGTCCGGGTCGCTTTGATCGCCAGATTCCAGTCGAACGTCCAGATCTCAAGGGGCGCGAAGATATTCTCAAAGTTCACGCCAAAGGTAAGCCACTGGCAAAGGATGTTGAACTCGTTGCATATGCGCGTCGTACACCAGGTTTTACCGGTGCAGACCTTGCCAATGTGCTCAATGAAGCGGCGCTATTAACTGCGCGCGAAGGTCAGAAGACAATTACCAATCTGCAGATGGATGAAGCAATCGATCGCGTGATGGCTGGACCACAACGCAAATCTCGACTTATGTCTGAGGAAGAACGTCGCGTCACTGCGTATCACGAGGCAGGGCATGCACTTGTTGCGCATGCACTTCCACACACTGACCCGGTTCATAAAATCACGATCATGCCGCGCGGTCGCGCACTTGGTTACACCATGGTCTTACCTGATGAAGATAAGTACTCAACAACACGCAACCAACTACTCGATCAATTGGCATATTCACTTGGTGGTCGCGCAGCTGAAGAACTTATCTTCCACGATCCATCAACCGGTGCTTCTAATGACATCGAGAAGGCAACAGCCCTGGCTCGCGCAATGGTGACGCAATATGGAATGACTGAAGCAATTGGGGCCATCAAGCTCGGTACAGATTCATCCGAACCATTTATGGGGCGCGACTACGGCCACCAACGTGATTACTCTGAGAACGTAGCTGCCACAGTCGATGCGGAAATTCGTAAATTGATTGAGAAGGCACATCAAGAGGCTTACGACATTCTCGAAGCAAACCGCGGCATTCTCGATGAAATGGTTCTGCAACTCCTTGAGAAAGAGACCCTCAACAAGGAAGAAATTTCGAAGATTTTTGCGAAAGTGAAATCATGGCCAAACCGTCCGGCATGGACTGGTTCTGCAACGCGCGTACCTTCTACTCAGCCTCCAGTTGCTATTCCAGAACGCGCCGCTGCAACTGCAGAGGCACCACGTAAAAATCGCCGCGTAAAGAAGACAACATCGAGTGAGTGATATTTCTTCTGTATCGATGGGGCCGGATGATGGAAGAGCATCACATCCTTACGATCAGGAGCGTGCCGAAAAAGCGGTCCGCGAACTATTACTTGCACTCGGCGAAGATCCAGAACGCGAAGGGTTGAAAGAGACTCCAGCGCGTGTGGCTCGTGCCTTCAAAGAGAATTTTGAAGGTCTGTGGCAGAAACCAGAAGATGTATTAACGACAACATTTGATATCGGGCATGAAGAGCTGGTCATCATCCGCGATATCGAAGTCTTTTCTCACTGCGAACATCACCTGACTCCATTTCATGGAGTTGCGCATGTTGGATATATCCCAAGTGGCAAAATTACCGGGCTCTCTAAAGTCGCGCGTTTAGTTGATCTCTTTGCGCGTCGTCCGCAAGTGCAAGAACGTCTCACCACTCAGATTGCCGATGCTCTCGTCGAAATTCTTAATCCTATGGGCGTCATTGTCATTATTGATTGCGAACATCTCTGTATGTCTATGCGAGGGGTTCGTAAATCACAAGCGCGCACAACCACCTCAGCGGTACGTGGAGTCTTGCGCGATGCCACAACTCGCGCAGAAGCAATTAGCCTTATTACGAATCGATAATTCCAGATGTTGGTGATGGGCATTCTCAATGTCACTCCTGATTCATTTGCCGATGGCGGAAAACATTTAGATACAGAAATTGCTATCGCACATGGTTTAGCGATGATTGCAGACGGTGCAGATATCATCGATATCGGTGGAGAATCAACGCGACCAGGAGCAGAACGAGTATCTGAAAGTGAAGAACAGGCTCGAGTGATTCCAGTAATACGGGCGCTGGCGCAAAGCCCTGCAATCATAAGCGTTGACACCATGCGCGCTTCAACTGCAAAACTTGCTGTGGAAGCAGGGGCTTCTATTGTCAATGATGTCAGCGGAGGAGCAGCCGATCCCGAAATGTTTGCAACAATTGCTCAATTAGATTGCAGATATATCTTGATGCATTGGCGAGGTCATTCAAAAGATATGAATGAGAAGGCTATTTACAAAGAGGTCGTAACTGATGTCATCGAAGAAGTATCTAGCCAACTCAACCGGGCGCTAGCCGCGGGTATCGCAAGAGAGAAGATCATCCTCGATCCTGGAATCGGTTTTGCTAAAGATGCCGAACATAACTGGGAGATTCTTCGTAGGCTCGATGAATTTACTGCGCTCGGATTGCCAATCCTGATTGGCCATTCTCGCAAGCGCTTCTTGGGTGGAGATAATCCCGATGAGCGTGAAGCAGCGACTATCGAGGTAACGAAATCATTAGTCGGCAGAGGAATCTGGGGAGTTAGAGTTCACGGTGTGGAGGCAAATGTTGAGGCGATACATTCATGAGCGATGTCATCACTCTTACCGGTATCTGGGGATTTGGCTATCACGGAGTCTTTGACCACGAAGCGAAGAATGGACAAGATTTCTTTGTCGATCTGGAGATCCACTTAGATTTATCGAAGGCAAGTGTGAGCGATAACCTGCAAGACACAATTGATTATGGTGCACTGGCCGACTTAGTTGTCGAAGAGATAACAGGTGAACGAGTTCAGTTAATTGAGAAGTTAGCGGGTCGAATTGCCGATCGCATCAAGGCGGGACATCCTGAAATAAGCAATATCGCGGTTACAGTTCACAAACCGAAAGCTCCCATCTCTGCTCAGACATCAGATATATCGGTCACGATTACGCGATGAAAGCAGTAGTGGCACTTGGCGCAAATATTGGAGATCCCAAGGAGCAGATGGATTTAGCTATCTCGATCTTGCGCGAAGCAACTGAAGTCATTGCAACATCTTCTTATTACACAACTAAACCTGTTGGAGGCCCAGAACAGCCTGACTACCTCAATGCGGTCTGTATTCTTGAAAGTGATTTACCCGCACTTGATTTACTTGCGCTACTTCATGGCATTGAGAAAACTCTGGGGCGGCAGCGAATCGAAAAGTGGGGTCCGCGCACAATCGATCTCGATCTCATTCAATATGGTGGTTTACTCAGTAAAGCTGATGAACTCGAACTGCCACATCCCCGCGCATATGAGCGTCGATTTGTTTTGGAACCCTGGCACGAGATTGAGCCCGATGCTGTGCTCCTCACACATGGAAAAATTTCTGCCCTTTTGGAGCAATTGCCGTAAAGCTTTAGAATTAACGTACTGCCTGCCCGGTACCTGAAAGGACTGGAGCCATGAAAGTAGTAACAGATGCACGCGAGCTTCCTTCTGCCTGCGCATTTGTTCCAACTATGGGAGCACTCCATGCTGGCCACGCATCGCTCTTTCGATTAGCTAAAAAATATAGTGAAGATGTTGTTGCAAGTATCTTCATCAACCCACTGCAATTTGAGAACCAGATAGATCTGGCTACCTATCCACGCACCCCAGAAATCGATCTTGAGATAGCAGCCGCCGCTGGAGTGACCCACCTGTGGCTTCCACAACAAGCTGAGATTTATCCAGCAGGTTTTAGCAAAGAATCTGCTGGGCCGATTGGAGATATCTACGAAGGCAAATCTAGTCCCGGACATTTCGATGGAGTTGTCACGGTTGTTCGTAGGTTCTTTGATCTCGTTAAACCTAAAGCTGCAATCTTCGGGGAGAAAGATTTTCAGCAGTTATATTTAATTAAAGCAATTGCAGGTGAAGTAGAAATTGTTGCAGCTCCTACAATTCGCGAAGGCGATGGTGTAGCTATGTCATCTCGCAATATTCGCCTCTCGCCCGATGCGCGGATTGCAGCACAAGTAATCTATAGAGCGCTTTCTCAAGCAAAGTCCGAGATTGAATTGCGCCAGATTTTGGCGACAGAACCGACATTTACTCTGGATTATGCCGATTACATCGATGAGCAAACTTTCAGCCACGCTCAATCTGATACTCAAGAGGTGCGAGCAATAGTTGCCGGCTGGATAAATGGCATCCGCTTGATTGACAATATGGCTATGGGAAACCGAGCATGAAGCTCCTGGCACAAGCACCGGGGTGGACTGCATCTGCCGATGTCATCGTTGTCGGATCAGGAATTGCCGGGCTTACTACTGCGCTGCAATGTCGCACATATGGATTATCTGTACTACTTGTAACAAAGGCGCGCGTTGATGAAGGTTCTACCAAGTGGGCGCAAGGTGGCATCGCAGCTGCACTTGGCGATGGCGATTCACCTGAGGCGCATGAGAAAGACACTCTGGTTGCAGGCGCTGGACTCTGTGATGTTGAGGCAGTTCGGGTATTGGTAACCGAAGGTCCCGAAGCGGTACGAAAGCTCATTGAACGTGGTGCGATTTTTGATAAAGAGGCGAGCGGAGAAATTTCCTTAACACGAGAAGGTGGACACCTTCGTAATCGCATTCTCCACGCCGGTGGCGATGCAACTGGTGCTGAAGTTTCGCGCGCTCTACTTGCCGCAGTGCAGAACGATCCGGAGATTGAAGTTGTGGAGCATGCACTTGTACTCGATGCGCTCAAGAACGATATTGGTGAAGTTTGCGGAGTAACTCTTCACGTTATCGGTGCTGGTAGCCGCGATGGTGTTGGTCGCGGTCTAGCTCGCGCCGTAGTGCTTGCAACTGGTGGGCTTGGACAAGTATTTGCGCAGACAACTAATCCATCTGTTTCAACTGGAGATGGTGTCGCATTAGCCCTGCGGGCAGGTGCCAAAGTTGCCGATGTTGAATTTATCCAATTCCACCCAACAGTCTTATGGCTTGGCGATAACTCAGAAGGTCAACAACCTCTGATTAGCGAAGCAGTTCGCGGCGAAGGCGCATATCTACTTGATGACAAGGGTGTGCGATTTATGCAAGAGATTCACCCGCTTGCCGAGCTTGCACCGCGAGATGTTGTCGCAATCTCAATTATGCGCGTGATGAATAAGTCTGGTGCGCATCATGTCTGGCTCGATGTCAGACACCTAGCAGGATTTAAAGAACGTTTTCCAACTATCTATGCATCATGTATGGCTCACGGTATTGATCCACTGAAAGATTTGATTCCAGTTGCTCCAGCATCTCACTATGCATCAGGGGGAGTGCGCGTAGATCTCAATGGCCGCACCAGTGTCAACGGACTCTATGCATGTGGTGAAACTGCATGTTCTGGTGTGCACGGCGCCAATCGCCTTGCATCTAACTCACTTCTCGAAGGCTTGGTCTTTAGCGCACGAATTGCAGCAGATATCGCAGCACATCTACCCGAGAAGAGTGATCCCGTTGAGAACGCATCTCAAGCGATTCTCCTTGATCCATCTGTGCGCCACGACATTCAAATCAGTATGAGCCGTGGTGCCGGAGTTCTTCGTTCATCCGATTCGCTGCTTAAGACAAGTTCTGATTTAACTCGTATTGAAGATAAGAAGAGCACAGAGCCATGTGTTGAAGCGTGGGAGACCACTAACTTATTCCAACTCGCACAAGCAATTTTGAAGGCGGCGTTAATTAGACAGGAAACCCGCGGTTCACACTGGCGCGAAGATTTCCCAGAGACGAGTGACCTCTGGAAGAAGCGCATCGTGCAGCAAGTAGATCAAGCTGGATATTGGACTAGTGGCTATCAGGAAGTAGGAGAGAAATGATTGATCGCGATCTAATTAAGCGCGCTCTCGCAGAAGATTTACAAGGCGGAGAAGACATCACTTCGATTGCAACTGTTTCTGGCAGCGAAAGAGTTGTGGCAGATTTTGTAGCACGTAAAAGTGGCGTGATTGCTGGAATTGAAATGGCGCGCTCTGTTCTTGAGGAAGTTGGACTGACAGATATTGCGGTGCTCGTGCAGGATGGAACATTTGTAGCAGCAGGAACTCTGCTTATGACGGTGCGCGGAGATACACGCGCAATTTTGCTGGCAGAGCGCACTGCTCTCAATTTCTTAGGTCATCTCAGTGGGATTGCAACTCTTACTCGTACGTGGGTCGATGCAATAGCCGGAACTACCTGCGAAATTCGAGATACACGTAAGACAACTCCGGGAATGCGCCTCCTAGAAAAATATGCAGTCCGTATGGGTGGTGGGACTAATCATCGAATGTCTCTCAGTGATGCTGCGCTGATAAAAGATAACCATATTGCTGCAGCCGGAGGAGTCGCAGCAGCTTTCTCAAAAGTACGTGCCAAGTACCCAACTGCTGAGATTGAGATCGAAGTAGATACGTTGGAGCAATTGAAAGAAGTTCTACCGCTCAATCCGAATCTCGTACTGCTCGACAATATGAGTCCAGCGCAATGCTCTGAGGCAGTTGCAATCGTTGCTGGATCGACAAAACTGGAAGCATCTGGCGGGATTGTCTTGGAAAATGCCAAAGCATATGCCGAGACCGGAGTGAATTACTTAGCAATCGGTGCGCTCACACATAGCGCACCGGTCTTTGATATTGGTCTAGATTTGAGAGCGGAGTAGCCATGTTATTAACAGTCGATGTAGGAAATACCAATACAGTTCTGGGAATTTTCGATGAGGATAAACTCATTAAGTCGTGGCGTGTGAAGACTGACCCGCGCACAACTGCCGATGAGCTCTGGCTGCAGTACAGCGCGCTCATTAGCGGATATTCACTGAGTGGGCTCTCTATCTGCTCCACAGTTCCAGCGACTCTGCGGGAATTAAGAACCATGATTGCAACATATTTCTCCGATGTGCACACAACAATTGTTGAGCCTGGAACAAAGACCGGGGTTCAATTACTTGTTGATAATCCAAAGGAGATCGGGGCAGACCGCATCGTCAATACTCTTGCAGCGCATACTTTGTATGGCGGACCAGCAATCGTTGTAGATTTTGGAACATCAACAAATCTTGATGTTGTATCGCCTAAGGGGGAATTTCTTGGGGGAGCGCTTGCGCCAGGAATTGAAATTTCAGTCGATGCACTTGCAGCGCGTGCGGCACAACTTCGTAAGGTTGAGTTAATTCGTCCTAAAAATGTAATTGGAAAGAACACTGTTGAGGCGCTCCAATCAGGAACTATCTTTGGATTTGCGGGCCAAGTCGATGGACTCGTTGATCGAATCACCGCCGAATTGGCAAAGGATTACGACGAGGCGCCAACAGTTATTGCAACAGGTGGACTTGCACCACTCATCATTGGAGTTTCAGAAACTATTGATGAGCATGAGCCAGATCTGACTCTTATCGGACTTCGCCTTATCCATGAGAAGAATCTGTAGCTAAAAAGGTAGACTTCCGCACATCATGACTACCGATAACACGCCTGTATCCGACGAAGACCTGCCCGAGCAACTGCGGATTCGTCGTGAAAAGCGTGCCAATCTGATCGAACGCGGAATCGAGCCTTACCCGGTTGCGGTACCTCGCACCAAATCACTGAAAGAGATTCGCGATAAATATCTTGGACTCGAAATAGATGTAGCAACAGGCGATATTGAGAGCCTCACGGGTCGCATTATCTTTAAGCGCGATACCGGCAAGCTCTGCTTTGCTACCTTGCGCGAAGGTGATGGCACAGAACTTCAAGCGATGTTATCTCTCGACAAAGTTGGGCAAGCAGAACTTGATTCATGGAAATCAGATATCGATCTTGGAGATATGGTCTCGGTAACTGGCGAAATTATTACCTCAAAGCGCGGCGAGCTCTCTATTCTGGCAACTTCATGGACTTTGGCGGCAAAGTCGCTGCGACCACTACCTAATGATCATAAGCCGATGTCTGAAGAGACGCGTGTTCGTATGCGCTACGTCGATCTGATTGTCCGCCCCGAAGCACGAGCAGCAGCGCGGATGCGTCCTGCTGTAATGCGTTCACTCCGCGAAACTTTTAATACAGAGAGCTTTATCGAAGTTGAAACCCCAATGTTGCAGGTAATGCACGGAGGAGCTGCAGCTCGCCCCTTTAAAACTTTTAGCAATGCATACGACATGGATCTCTACATGCGCATTGCACCTGAACTCTTTTTAAAGCGATGCGTCGTGGGCGGTATTGAGCGCGTCTTCGAAATCAATCGTAACTTCCGCAATGAAGGCGCTGACTCTTCACACTCACCAGAGTTTGCCATGGTTGAGTCATATATGGCATATGGAGATTGGCGCTCGATTGCAGATGTCACTCGTTCACTGATTCAAAATGCGGCGCTGGCAGTTGCCGGATCACATATCGTGACTCATCACGATGGTCGCCAAGCAGATCTTGGTGGAAGTTGGAAAGAGATCTCACTCTATGACGCAATCTCAGAAGGCGTTGGTGAGCAGGTAACAGCGCTTACTTCTATCGATAATCTCAAGAAGATTGCTACCAAGTTGGGAATGAAGATCGATCCCAAGTGGGTAACGGGCAAGCTCGCCGAAGAGATTTTTGAGCATGTAGCTCAAGATAAATTGATTGAACCGACATTTGTGATGGGCTATCCGGTCGATACATCTCCGCTAGTTCGTGCACATCGCGATATCCCAGGAGTAGTCGAGAAATGGGATCTCTATATCGATGGATTTGAACTTGCAACTGGTTACTCCGAATTGATTGATCCAGTTATTCAACGCAATCGTTTAGTGGAGCAGGCGCAACTCGGCGCAAAAGGCGACCTCGAAGCGATGCAGGTTGATGAAGATTTCTTACGCGCCATGGAATTTGGAATGCCACCAATGGGTGGAATGGGAATGGGTGTAGATCGATTATTGATGGCACTTACTGGACTTGGTATCCGCGAAACAATTTTATTCCCACTCGTAAAGCCAGAAGTTGATTAAGTATGGTTGTAATTCGCTCAGCTAAAACTTCTGACGTGAAGGCAATTCGCGAACTCGTCGATTCATATGCAGCACCTGGCCAGATGCTCGCTAAAGAAACAGTAACTCTCTACGAAGGTGTTCAAGAATTTACCGTTGCCGAACTCGATGGAAGAGTCGTTGGATGCGGTGCGCTCCACACTCTCTGGGAAGATCTTGCGGAAGTTCGTACCGTTGCAGTTGAAAAGAATCTGCAGAAACAAGGAATAGGTCACAAGATTCTCGAAAGAATTATTGAACGTGCCCGTGAGGTAGGAGTCGAAAGAATTTTCTGCCTTACCTTTCAAACCGAGTTCTTTAGCCGCCACGGATTTGAAGAGATTCACGGCACACCCGTCGATCCTGAGGTCTATCAACAGCTTCTGCGCTCCTATGACGCAGGTGTGGCCGAATTCTTGGACCTTGAGTCGGTAAAGCCCAATACCCTCGGCAATACCCGCATGCTCCTCAATCTGTAGATACATTATGGGAATATCGCCCCTATATCTGGGGTTCTATCGAGTACACCGCTATCCACCTCGCGCCTTCCCCACGCTGGGTTATAGGCTTACCGCAGCACCAATGAAAAGAAGGAGTTCTGCCCATGTTTGAGCGCTTTACCGATCGAGCTCGACGCGTTGTTGTCCTAGCTCAAGAAGAAGCACGCATGCTCAACCACAATTACATCGGCACTGAACATATCCTCCTCGGCCTCATCCATGAAGGTGAAGGCGTCGCTGCGAAGGGTCTGGAATCACTCGGAATCTCTCTCGAAGGTGTTCGCGCACAAGTAGAAGAAATTATTGGACAAGGTCAGCAGGCGCCAAGTGGTCACATTCCATTTACTCCACGCGCTAAGAAAGTTCTCGAACTCTCTCTCCGTGAAGCGCTCCAACTTGGCCACAATTACATCGGTACAGAACATATTCTGCTCGGTCTTATTCGCGAAGGTGAAGGCGTTGCAGCACAGGTTCTTGTAAAGCTCGGTGCAGATCTCAATCGTGTTCGTCAACAAGTTATTCAATTGCTCTCTGGCTACCAAGGAAAAGAGACAGTTGCACAAGGTGGACCTGCAGAAGGAACTCCATCAACATCGCTCGTCCTTGATCAATTTGGGCGCAACCTCACCGCTGCTGCTCGCGAAGGAAAGCTCGATCCTGTAATTGGTCGCGAATTAGAGATTGAGCGCGTCATGCAGGTGCTTTCACGCCGCACAAAAAATAACCCAGTTCTTATCGGCGAACCAGGTGTTGGAAAGACTGCAGTTGTCGAAGGTTTAGCTCAAGCAATTGCTAAGAATGATGTTCCAGAAACTTTGAAAGATAAGCAGCTGTACTCACTTGATTTGGGCGCACTAGTTGCCGGTTCACGTTACCGCGGAGATTTCGAAGAGCGCTTGAAGAAAGTTTTGAAAGAGATCAAAACACGTGGAGACATCATCATCTTTATCGATGAGATTCATACACTCGTAGGTGCAGGCGCTGCAGAAGGCGCTATCGATGCTGCAAGCATCCTCAAGCCAATGTTGGCACGTGGCGAGCTCCAGACAATTGGTGCAACAACTCTCGATGAGTATCGCAAGCACATCGAAAAAGATGCCGCTCTCGAGCGCCGCTTCCAACCAATTCAGGTGAAAGAGCCATCTGTTGCTCACACAATCGAAATTCTTAAAGGTCTGCGCGATCGTTACGAGACTCACCACCGCGTATCAATTACCGATGGAGCGCTCGCAGCAGCTGCCAATATGGCAGATCGTTATGTTTCAGATCGCTTCCTCCCAGATAAAGCGATCGACCTTATCGATGAGGCAGGATCACGTCTGCGCATCAAGCGTATGACTGCACCTGCAGAACTTCGCGCCTTCGATGAGAAGATTGCAGAAGCTCGCAAAGCTAAAGAGTCTGCAATCGATGGACAAGATTTTGAAGGCGCAGCTGCACTTCGCGATAAAGAGAAGACTCTTATTCAAGAGAAGCAGGAAGCCGAGAAGAATTGGAAGGCAACAGATCTCGATAAGGTCACTGAAGTTGATGAAGAGCTCATCGCTCAAGTACTTTCAGCATCAACTGGTATTCCAGTATTTAAGTTGACTGAAGAAGAGACAGCTCGACTTTTACGTATGGAAGATGAACTTCACCGTCGCGTTATCGGACAAGATCAAGCGATCAAGGCACTCTCACAAGCAATTCGCCGTACTCGTGCTGGCCTGAAAGATCCAAAGCGTCCTGGTGGTTCATTTATCTTCGCTGGTCCATCTGGCGTTGGTAAGACAGAACTTTCACGCACCCTTGCTTCATTCCTCTTTGGTGATGAAACCGCGTTGATTCAACTCGATATGTCTGAATATTCAGAACGTCACACAGCTTCCCGTCTCTTTGGTTCACCTCCAGGATATGTTGGATATGACGAAGGTGGACAGCTAACTGAAAAAGTTCGTCGTCGCCCATTCTCAGTTGTGCTCTTCGATGAGATTGAAAAGGCACACCCAGATATCTTCAACTCACTTCTTCAGGTTCTAGAAGATGGACGTTTAACTGATGCGCAAGGCCGCACAGTTGACTTCAAAAATACTGTCATCATCATGACGACCAACCTTGGAACGCGCGATATCTCTAAATCACTCGGACTTGGTTTTGCCAATGCTGAAGATGATTTAACAAATTACGATCGCATGAAGGGCAAGGTTCAAGATGAACTCAAGAACCACTTCCGCCCAGAGTTCCTCAACCGTATCGATGATGTCATCGTCTTCCATCAGCTCACTCGAGATCAGATTATTCAGATTGTAGATCTCATGATTGCCGGACTCGATGATCGCCTTAAGGCTAAGGACATGGGAATCGAACTCACCCAAGCGGCGAAGGATCTCCTTGCCGCCCGCGGTTACGATCCACTCTTGGGAGCCCGTCCATTGCGTCGCGTTATTCAACGTGAAATCGAAGATTCTCTCTCAGAGCGCATCTTGTTTAGCGAGCTAAAAGCTGGCGAAATCATCGTGGTCGATGTTGAAGGCGAAGGTGCAGAAGCGAAGTTCACATTTAAGGGTTCTCCAAAGGTTTCAACACCGGATAGCCCTGAGAATTTAGCCGAAGCACCAACTGCTTAATTCAACCTCGATTTAACTTCGCGGTAGTGAGAATTTATTCTTGCCGCGAGATTCGATCAAGCCATCATCTAGAAGAGTGAGTAGCGCTTTCTCTAATTGAGATGGCACATCCCATAACTGCGCTATCTGTGCCTTTGTTAACGTTTCATTTTCACGAAGTGCCTGCACCACGGTTCCGCGACATTGGCGATCGGTTCCGTGCCATGTCTGTCTTCGTTTGACGACATCTGACTTCGGATAATCCAAGCTGCGCCATGTGCAATCGTTTGCGACAGGGCAGATTCCACATTTCGGTGATTGTGAAGTACAGATAAGGGCGCCAAGTTCCATCGTTGCTGCAGCCCACAGATGTGGGTCTTTCTTAGGAATTAACTCTTCATACCGTGATTTTTCATCTTTCGTTGCAGATAACTTGGGAGTTTCAACGCCATCGAAGATGCGTGCAAAGAGTCTGCGGATATTGATATCGAGTACAAGTGAGCGACCGCTAAAGGCAAAGGCGACCATCGCTGCAGCCGTGTATTCACCGACTCCAGGAAGTTTGCGAAGCCCTATCTCATCACGGGGAATCTCGCCTTTATATTCGGCGCTAATTACCTTGGCGCATTCATGTAAGCGCAGCGCACGACGCGGGTATCCGAGCCTGCCCCAGGCGGTAATTACTTCGGCTGGTGTTGCAGCTGCAAGTTTTGCAGGTGTGGGCCAGCGTTTCATCCACTCGGTATAGACAGGAAGAACTCGATTGACCGGAGTTTGTTGCAACATAAATTCTGAGACGAGAACGCCCCAGGTATCAGTCTTGCGCCAAGGAAGATCACGTTTATTCTTCTTAAACCAAGAAATGATCTCTTTCTCGAGCATTATTCGCCAGTAATTTTTACTCGCTGTAACGCTTGATCAAGTCGTGAAACTTCAACGATCTCCATGCCATCAATCTTTACATCAGAGCCAGATGGAACAAGAGCGCGCTTAAATCCAAGGCGATAGGCCTCAGCTAAGCGACGCGATACTCCACTGACTTTGCGAATTTCGCCAGCTAGACCAACCTCACCGATGGCAACGAGATCTGCAGGTAACGCTAAACCTTTGGCAGCTGATGCGACAGCAAGCGCTAGCGCAAGATCGGCTGCGGGTTCAGACATCTTCATACCGCCAACGGTTGCGGCATAGACATCGCGACCACCGACGCGAATATGCGCGCGAAGTTCGAGGACAGCTAAAGTCATTGATGTACGAGCTGAATCCAGCCCACTAGTAACGCGACGTGCATTTCCGAAATCGTTCTCGCGACCTGCACTGACCAGCGCTTGGATTTCAGCAAGTAGTGGACGACGTCCTTCGAGCGTGACTGTGACACAGGTGCCTGGCACGGGTTCGGCATGACGTGATGTAAATAGACCGGTTGGATCTAAAACACTTTCGATTCCGGAATCACTGAGATCGAAACATCCGACTTCATCGCTGGCGCCAAAGCGATTCTTGATCGCGCGAATTAATCGCAACCGCGAATGGCGTTCACCTTCAAATTGGAGAACGACATCAACAATATGTTCGAGAAGTCTTGGACCGGCAATAGATCCATCTTTGGTGACATGACCAACTAAGAGCAGAGTGATATCACGATCTTTACAGATTCGAATCAGTGCACCGGCAACTTCGCGTACCTGTGTGACACCACCGGGTGAACCATCTGCAGTCGATGAACCAATAGTTTGAACTGAGTCGATAATTAGCAATTCAGGTTTCACCGCATCGATATGTGCGATTACGGCGCCAAGGTCAGTCTCTGAGGCAAGAAATAATTGTGGGTCAACTGCGCTGATACGTTCGGCGCGAAGGCGAACTTGCGATGCTGATTCTTCGCCAGAGATATAGAGCGCTGGAATTCCTTTAGCGGCAGTCTGTGCTGCAACAGATAAGAGGAGAGTAGATTTTCCAACACCGGGTTCGCCGGCAAGAAGAATTGCAGCACCCGGTACTAATCCACCACCAAGTACGCGATCGAGTTCAGAGACGCCCGTTGCACGTGCACGTGCAGATGAGAGATCGACATCGCCTATTGGTGTCGCCTTTGATGTCACTGAACCTGGAACAAGCGAGAGTTTCTTAGGAGCAGCTAACTCTTCAACTGATCCCCATGCTTGGCATTCGCCGCAGCGACCAACCCATTTCTGGGATGTCCATCCGCATTCGGAGCAACGGAATGGATCCTTCTCAACCTTGGCCATAGACGTAGGTTAGAGCAGGACGCTGACTACTTGCCGGCTGCGACTGTGGCTGGGTGTTGAATGACGAAGAGCGGCAATGAGCGAGCTTGCGCATCGCGAATGCCTTGAATGCGACGATCACAGTGCCGCGCCAGAATCGCATAAGCATCTGGCCCCATCAACTGCGAGAGCTCTGCCTTATTTGAGATGTAGACAGGTTCGCTTCCTACATGTGCATCGGTATTACTGGTGCAGTACCAATCGAAATCATCGCCGCCATCGCCCCAACCAAGGCGTTCGTATTCGCCAATAACTGTTACTGAATATTCGCGCTCGCCGACTTCGCGAGTTTCAAAACTTCTGCGAAGTGGAAGTTGCCAACATACATCTGGCTTAGTATCGACAAAGTGGATATTGCGCTTCTGCGCTAAATGGTGCAGAACGCAACCAAAGTCTCCGGTAAAGCCGGGAGCCTGATGTCCTTTGCGATTAAGAAAGATACATGCATTGTCGACAGTACGAGTCTTACGATCTTTATCGTCATCGATATCTGTAATACGAAGCTTTCCACCCGGCTTCTTGGGGCGCGCTTCTTCATAGAATTGCCACATCTCGGGAGTTAAAAATTCCGCAGCTTTACGTACGCGCTCTTCATCATCTTCATCAGAGTACATAGCGCCTTCGGTGCAGCAACCATCGTTGGGCCGGTCTTTAAATACACCTTGGCAGCCATCGCCATAGATACAGGTCCAGAACGAGGTTAACCACGTTAGGTCACACTTAAAGATTTCTTCCTCATCATTTGGGTCTGTAAATTCGACCCAGTCGCGAGCGAAACCTGGCTTTATCTCTGACATAGTCGCAGAGCCTACGCGTACTCTTTCGCCATGGCTAATCAGATAGCAGTCGTTGGTGCCGGAGTAATGGGCGAAGCATTTATCGCGGCCCTGATTCGTTCTGGTGTTGCTGCATCATCAATATCTGCGGTTGTTCGTCGCCCTGAGAGAGGCGATGAGTTAGTCACTCAATATTCAATCGCTGTTAAGACTCTTGCCGATGCACTTGCGACGAGTGATGTGGTGCTCCTTGGCATCAAACCGCAAGGTCTTGCCGATCTCATGCCCGAGATTGCTCCCCACCTTCGTAGCGATGCTCTGGTTATCTCACTTCTTGCCGGTAAGACCATTGCTGGAATATCTGCAGGTCTCAGTGGCCATCAATCTATTGCGCGCGTAATGCCTAACACTCCAACATTGGTGGGTAAAGGTATGGCTGGCTATTCACTCAGCGCTGGCGTTACAGAGCCACAGAAGAAATTTGTGCAACAACTACTAGCAGCCACCGGTAAGGCAATTGAGATTCCCGAAGATTTGCAGAATGCACTTACCGGTACCAGTGGTTCAGGACCTGCCTACTTCTTTAGATTTGTAGAGGCGATGGTTGATGGAGCAGTTGCCATGGGACTATCGCATGAAGATGGAACGACGCTGACGATTCAAACAATTGTCGGAGCAGCAGCGCTCCTTGATGAATCTGGAGATACACCAACACGCCTTCGCGAAAAAGTAACTAGTCTCAAAGGTGCAACTGCCGAAGCGTTAGCGGTATTTGATGAAGCTGGAATATCTGAGATTGTGGCGCGCGCGATGGCAGCCTCTGCGCGTCGCGCTGGAGAGCTCGCGCAGTAATGAAATCTCGCGCGCGACTCATTAGTTCAGTACTTCTTATTACTGCGCTCTCGCTAACCCAAAATGCATTTGCCGCCCCGAAAAGCAGTGCAAGTAAGAGCGTTCTTATGAAGAAATTAGATCTACTTGCCGCCGCCCCTGGTGCCGAAGGGCTACTTATTTCTGGCAAGACTTTGATTACATTTGTTAATACTGGTGGAAGTAACTCAAATATTCTGCTGACCGGTCTTGATGTAAATGGAACACAGGTATGGCAGAAAACCATTGATTCTGGGGCAGATGAGATCGCTCTCGCAGGAGCAGTAGATAGCGCCGGAAATATCTGGCTGGCTGGTGATGCAGCTCCACTGGCAACCACCGATACAACAACTGCAGTACTTCCACCAGATAATCCAGATGGAGTAGTTGTTGAAGCGCTATCGAAATTGCGTAGCGATATGAGCCTTTTAACTCTGTGGAAACTTTCACCAACTGGAGATCTACTTGCAACTTACTCCCAAGCGCAACAAATGCCGGTACTAATAAATGGCATCTCTGTTAACGCCAGCGGAGTATCTCTTGTCGGCCAAATGGCAGATAGCTCTTTTGCAATCTCAGCCACCTCAACTGGCGCCTTTGGGAAGTTGATAAATATTGGAAGTGCGAAGACGCAACTCAACGCTGTGGTGCGCAACCTTGATGGCACTTTGAGCGTATTTGGATCCAGCTCTGAAAAACTTGGCGGTAAGAAGAACGTTGGTATCCGTGATGGAATTTTAGTAAAGATAAGTAAATCTGGAGTTATTACATCTGTCGTCCGCAGCTCTGCACCCAAGGCGGAGAGATCATGGAATTACTCTGATTCATCACTCACGCTGACGGGCTCTGTAAAGACTGGTAAGAAGTTTGAAAGCGCCTTCACAAAATTTACCGCCGCCTTCGCGCCAACCTGGACGCTCCGAATTCCCTCAGGCGGAACTTCTCTCGTTGCAACCGGGGGAGCGTTCACCTATGCAGCGCTCGACTCAAACTCGGCAATCCCAGGTGTCACTGGCTGGAAGCCAACAGTTACACAATTGGTAATCCTCAGTTTGGATAGTAAAGGTCTTATTACCGGCGCATTTGCAGCGACCGAGCTAGCAACACCAACGGCGCTTAGTTACTCAAAAGAGATTGGTCTCTATGGCCTGGCGCGCGCAAGTGATGGAGCAACCGCAATCTTCCATCTGGCAACTAAATAACGTTACGGACGAAATAAAGTAAGTTGGCCCTTGTAACTAGCAACTAGATATTTCACTCGATTCATTACAACCCAAGCCGAATCTGTTCCAGCCGAGTTCTGTTCCGATGAGACCAATTTGATGGTTGGTGTACTGCGTGCGGTATCGAGTACGCAGAGTCGATCTTGGCAATTGAAGGCGATAGCGGTGCCATCAGTATTGAGATACTTGGATGGAGCTCCAAATGATTCGGTAGTTACAACGCTCTGCGTTGGCGGATTCTGCACCAGGCTCCAACGAATTCGATTTGGTTTCGGAGCGGTATTCGGAGATGAAATCAACCAGGCAGCTTGCACTCCATCGAGAGTCTTGGCGAGCGAAACATCGAAACCAGTCATCGGTGTTGCGCTGCCAGATGTATCAAGATTGAAGTAACTCCAATCGCCGGGAGCAAAGGTATTGCGTGAGGCAACTCGGACTTCACCTGAAGTTGCCTCCTTCTTCTGATTAATGGTGAGAACTGAGTCATAAACAACATATGTCTTCTTGCCATCAAAGAGCGCCTTGAGATGGAAGGCAACATCGCCGGTACTGCGCCCATCAGTCTTGCGATCGCCATCGACGAGTTCGTATATCCAACTCTTTGCGCCCTTAGCTTTAGTTGCACCAAGCAAGATTCCTTGGCTCTCATCGCGATAGAAGACTTGAATGCCGCCGGCAGTTGCGACACAGGCACTTGAAATACTGACATCGCTACCGGTGCGCACCCGCACTGGATCTTTATAGTCGTTGACCTGCACGCCATTGCCGTCGACTATCTCATAAGTGAAATTCTTACCATCGTATGATGCATAGTGGAGATCGCGATCATCGCTTTCGGAGTAGAAGATATGAAGAGTCTGTTTAACTCCGCTGCCATTAACGCATAGAGAGATCGGGCTCGTAATCGCTGACTTGGTGCGTCCGGCGCTACCACCTGCTCCATCGACAGTTCTCTTCTTCCAGTTATTTCCATCCCACGTTGCAATCTTGAGGATGCCGCTCTTTCCATCGGAATAGGCGATGAGCGGTTTTCCATTAAAGTTGATACTAGTTACATGTTTTATCGTTGTATCTGCATCGATAACAGTGCGCTGCCAGCCTGATTGTGGCGTTACGGGGGCAGTTACAACTGGATCTGAAGTTCCATTGGAGTTAGAGGCCACGACACTAAATGTGTAATTGGTACCGTTCTTCAGCCCTGTAAATGTGATGGGCGAATCGGTCGAGCTCTTTACCTGATCTGTCTTGAGATTACGCACCGAATAGCTAGTGATCTGCGCAGTTCGTGCGTTGGCTGGCGGATCAAAGGTGATAATCGCCGAACTATCTGCAATTAACGCCGTTGCATTTCGAACAGCCTGTGGCACACCTACGGCTACACCCACTGGAGGTTTGCGGCGTAGATCTTGCATCATTCCAAGTAACAGTGATCCTGGCTCGCGATAAATTTCTCCAGAATCGATATTAGGAGTCATAATCGAATTGGAACCTAAATTTGCATATGTCGTTTCATCGAGATGACTTACCGATGATCCTTCTTCGTAGCGTGAAGGAGTGTAGAGAACTATCGGATTTCCATTATTTGCCGCTGTTCCACTTTCGCCAGCCCAGACAAGAGTTGAAGTTAAGGCCTTTCCAAGTTCGAGCGATGGTGATGGAAGATCTGATAAGCGACGTTTATCGGGTAATTGTGTGTAAGCATCGTATGGAGTTGGTTGTTCGATAGTTCCGTAACCGAAGAATGTGTCATAAGAATCGGTAGAGAGGAAACCTAGCCCGTGCGCCATCTCGTGCAAAAATACTGATTCAAGATCATATTCATTGGAACGGGGAGCTCCATCATTGCGCGTATCCCATGTCGCCATGGAGTTCACTTGAATGACCATCTCGGGGTTACCTGGATCTAAATCTTTACCGGCAAGTGCATTGGCCAAGGCCGATGGATACCAGAGACTTGGATCAGGTGCGCCATCAAAGCCAGAGAAGTAATTTCCTGGTCGTGCGCTACCAAGCACACCAAAGGATGCCGTGCGTCCCCATGATGCATCGATTGTGATTGTTACATTAGATGCAAAGTTTGCACCCCAGACATCGACAGCGGCTTGAAAATCTTTCTTCGCCCAATCAGGAAAGTTCTTGTAATTAACTTGAAATTTAGATTTCTGTTCCAGGTGTGCAACTTTTGGTGGACGAGTTTGAGTTTTCCCAGTTGCCTTACCTGCGTAGGTATGGCCCCAGACAGTTGACGGTGCCTCTTTAAAATTGGAGAGCGCATGTGACTGAATTGGCGCTAGTAGTGCGAAGAGAGTGACCAGGGCGCTGATTACTCTTAGGGAATAGCGCCTCATAGCGGGCAACGCTATCAGGGTGGGAGAATGGTTTCATGGTCACCGTTTACTCTCGCCACGGCTGTCATCTTTGTGAAAGTGCTGTGAAAACCCTTGAGGGCATGCGCGAAGAACTCGCATTTTCGATTGAGATTATCTATATCGATGGCAATCCAGAACTTGAGAAGTTATATGGAAATGAAGTGCCAGTTATCCATATCAATGGTGAGCATCACGACTTTTATAAGGTCGATCCAGAGCGCTTTAGAACTTCCCTTGAAAGACATCGTCGGCATCAATAATTCGATAGGAGTAGCCCTGCTCCGCTAAGAAGCGTTGTCGGTTCTGTGCAAAATCTTGATCGATAGTGTCGCGTGAGACTACAGAGTAAAACTTGGCAGTGCGTCCATCTGCTTTAGGGCGCAAGATACGTCCAAGTCGCTGTGCTTCTTCTTGGCGTGAACCGAAGGCGCCCGATACCTGAATTGCAATAGTTGCTTCGGGAAGATCTACTGAAAAGTTAGCCACTTTAGAGACAACTAAACAGGTAATTTCGCCAGTTCTAAAAGCGGCGAAGAGTCGCTCGCGCTCTTTCTGTGGAGTATCTCCCTTAATAAGTGGAACACCGAGAGTCTCTGAGAGATCATCGAGCTGATCAATATATTGGCCAATCACAAGTACTTGTTCATTGGCATGATGTGCAACAAGCTCTTCTACAACATTACGCTTTGTGCGAGTAGTTGCGCAGTAGCGATAGCGCTCTTCAGGTTCTGCAGTTGCATAGGCAAGTCGCTCTGCTTCAGTGAGATTGACGCGAACTTCAATACATTCTGCCGGTGCGATATAGCCCTGGGCCTCGATCTCTTTCCAAGGCACATCGAAACGTTTTGGTCCGATCAGTGAGAAGACTTCACCTTCCATGCCATCTTCGCGCACCAAAGTTGCAGTAAGGCCTAAGCGGCGGCGCGATTGAATATCCGCGGTAAAGCGGAAGATTGGCGCAGGAAGTAGATGTACTTCATCATAAATAATCAGCCCCCAGTCATGAGTATCGAAGAGATCTAAATGGGCATAGACGCCATTCTTCTTCTTGGTCATAACTTGGTATGTAGCAATAGTTACAGGGCGAATCTCTTTCTTCGCACCTGAATATTCGCCAATCTCATCTTCGGTCAAAGTGGTGCGCTTGAGAAGTTCATCGCGCCACTGTCGCGCCGCAATTGTGTTGGTGACGAGAATCAGAGTTGTCGCTTTGACTTGAGCCATAGCTGCTGCGCCCACAATGGTCTTTCCTGCACCACAAGGAAGTACAACAACGCCGGAACCTCCATGGAAGAAACCTTCAGCTGCATGTTCTTGATATTGACGAATCTTCCAGCCATCTTCTTTCAGTGCAATGTCATGGGCCTGACCATCGACATATCCGGCAAAATCTTCTGCCGGCCAACCTAAACGCAGTAGCGATTGCTTAATCTGTCCCCGTTGGCTCGGGTGGACAGCGATAGTCTCTTGATCGATACGCACACCCAGAAGTGGAGCAATCTTCTTAGCGCGGATTACTTCTTCTAAGACTCCGGTATCTGTAGTCACAAGAATGAGGCCATGTACCGGATCTGCTTCTAGCCGCAGACGACCATAGCGAGACATCGTCTCTGCAATATCAACGAGCAGTGAGTGCGGAACTGCATATCGTGAATATTTGATCAAGGTATCGATAACAAGTTCGGCATCATGGCCGGCAGCACGCGCATTCCAGAGGCCGAGATTAGTTAAGCGATAAGTGTGGATATGTTCTGGAGAACGCTCGAGCTCTGCAAAAGGTGCAATGGCGCGGCGACATTCGGTGGAAAGTGGATGATCGACATCGAGGAGAAGTGTCTTATCGCTCTGAACAATCAGTGGGCCATCGGTCACGAGATCAGATCCTCTTTCAGTAAGTCTGTAATGAGAGCATGCAGAAAATCGCTGCGCTCCTGCATCGTAGAGATTTTGACCCATTCACTTGGTGCATGTGCACCGCCGCCAACTGCACCGAGGCCATCGAGAACTTGCGCGCCAGCAGCAGCTGCAAAGTTGCCATCGCTAGCACCGCCAACTTCTGCGCAGCCGAGTGGCGGCATGCCAATAGCTGCGGCAACTTTTTCGGCACGTTGGTAGAGCAATTTGGTAGATGTCGGTTGTAACGGCGGACGATTGAGCCCACCTGTAATTTCTAAGCGCGCTTTTGGATTAACTGGAGTAAAGCTCTTTATCGCGGCATCTACTCTTTCGAGTTCAGATTGCGAGAATGAACGGGCATCGATATCGAGAACAGCTAAATCTGGAACGGTATTTGTGGTATTTCCGGAGTGAAGTAGCGTTGGTACGACAGTTGTTCCATGCTCTGCATTTTCTAAAGCCGCTAGCGCCAAGATGGCATGTGCGATCTCGGTCGTTGTGTTGATACCTTTTTCAGGTTCGAGGCCAGCATGCGCTGCCAAGCCATGTACCTTAATTTGATACATCGCAGTTCCCTTGCGACCGGTCTTCACCTTGCCATCGAGAGATGCCTCTAGAACAAGTACCGCTTTTGCGTGTGCAGATAAATCTTTAATCAATGCCTTTGAGGCGTGACTTCCGGTCTCTTCATCTGTTGTTGCAACAAGTGCGACCGAACCGGTAATACCTTTAAGAGCGAAGAGCGCTTGCACGAATCCGGCCTTCATATCGAAAGTTCCGGGGCCGCGAAGTACATCGCCATCAACCTCCCAGAGTGGTTGGTATGAACCATGTGGCCAAACCGTGTCGAGATGTGCAAGGACGAGAACTTCAGGAGCTTCTGCGCCCCACCAAAAAACTGGACGACCTTCGATCTCTTTAATCTGTGCCGGAACACCAAGTACCCGCGTTGCAATATCACTAGCTAGTTGCACAACAGAGC
>Ga0194037_1000715_pt1 | contig 25673 bp, 26 predicted proteins | sample JunL306m_MetaG_FD_148653 | JGI IMG/M metagenome (GOLD analysis project Ga0194037, IMG submission 148653) | Anoxic zone freshwater microbial communities from boreal shield lake in IISD Experimental Lakes Area, Ontario, Canada - Jun2016-L304-6m | ecosystem: Environmental > Aquatic > Freshwater >...
CATGTATTTCCATAGGCCACCCATTTTGCGCATGTCTTGCTCATGGTGCATACCCAAAATTACGCTACCCGCTGCCAGGAACAATAAGGCCTTGAAGAAGGCATGGGTCATCAAATGAAAAATGGCTACTGGATACGCAGATACCCCCAAGGCTATCGTCATGTAACCCAATTGCGACAAAGTGGAATACGCTACCACGCGCTTGATATCGTTTTGCACAATACCCAAGAAGCCCATGAACAACGCCGTAATTGAGCCGATGATCAGGATGAAGCTCAACGCCACATCGGAGAGTTCAAACAAAGGAGACATGCGTGACACCATAAAGATGCCGGCAGTCACCATAGTTGCCGCATGAATCAATGCTGAAATCGGTGTTGGTCCTTCCATTGAGTCTGGCAACCAAACATGCAATGGGAACTGGGCTGATTTACCCATGGCACCGATAAATAAGCAGATACAAATCACGGTTGCCAAACTCCAACTCGTGCCTGGCAAAGTTTGTGCTGCTAATGCCGTGTTTTGGGAGAAGATCACGTCATACTGCATCGAGCCTGTGCTCGCAAGCAATAAGCCAATACCGAGGATGAAGCCAAAGTCACCAATACGATTTACTAAGAAGGCTTTCATATTGGCAAACACCGCTGATTGGCGCTCGTAATAGAAACCAATCAATAGATAAGAAACAACACCAACTGCTTCCCAGCCAAAGAACAACTGCAATAAGTTATTACTCATCACCAGCATCAACATGGCAAAGGTAAATAAAGAGATATATGAGAAGAAGCGGTTATAGCCCTCTTCACCACGCATATAACCAATAGTGTAAATATGCACCATGAGTGATACAAAGGTCACCACACACATCATGGTGGCGGTTAATGGGTCAATCAGAAAACCAATATCTAAATTGAGCTCACCCAATTCCATCCAGCGATATACCGTACCGTTGAAATAGAAGCCATCCATGACTTGAACCAAAACATTGCAAGAGAGAACAAAAGCAATAGTTACGCCCAGGATCGTTACGAACTGGCTGGCACCTTGACCAATGCGATTACCGCCCAATTTTGTGCCGAAGAAACCGGCAATGATGGACCCAATTAATGGCGCCAGTGGAATGGCACAGAGAATCGGAATATTTAAGGTCAATTGCATGACTAGCCTTTTAGGTGGTCCAGGTCTTCAGCATTAATGGTGTCAACCTTACGGAAGAGCACAACCAAAATTGCCAAACCGATAGCCGCTTCAGCAGCTGCCACAGTCAAAATAAAGAATACGAATACTTGACCTGCCATGTCCCCCAAATAATGAGAGAAGGCAACAAAGTTCATGTTCACCGCGAGAAGCATTAATTCAATGGCCATCAAGAGCACGATGATGTTCTTGCGATTCAAGAAAATTCCCACAACACTAGTCGCAAATAAGATCGCGCCAAGGACGAGGTAATGAGCTAGAGTGATATTCATTGCTTCTCCCCTCTAGAGTCTTGCTTTGCCGCCATATCTGAGTCCATCTTCACAATCCGCATCCGATCTGCGGCCACCACATTTACTTGCTCGTGAATGTTTTGTGACTTAGAGTCTTTGCGATTCCGTAAGGTCAAAGCCACCGCAGCAATAATGGCAACCAATAAGATGACACCAGCTACTTCAAAGGCATAAACATAGTCTACAAAGATCAACATACCCAAGGCTTGCGTGTTGTTCGCCATCATCTCTTCTGGCATCGGTTGTACAGGTGCACTGGTGCCAATAAAGCTACGAATGATCACAATCGATAACTCGAGAACAATTACGGCACCCATCAAGAAGGCCACGGGCAAAAATTTCTTAAAGTCACGACGTAAGTGCTCTAAGTCGAGATCGAGCATCATGACTACGAACAGGAATAAGACCATCACAGCGCCAACGTAGACCAAGATCAAGGCCAAGCTTAAGAACTCTGCTTTCAGCAACATCCATAGTCCAGATGCGCAAAAGAAGGCTAAAACTAAGAAGAGTGCCGCATGCACAGGATTGCGCGCTGTAACCACGCGCAAAGCAGAAATTACAAGTAAGCCTGCAAAACCGTAGAAGAAAACAGCAAATACGGTAGATGGATCGAATGTCATATTAGTTGCGCTTTATTCGATTAACGGTAAGGTGCATCAGCAGCACGGTTCACTGCGATCTCTTTTTCATACTTATCACCCACTGCGAGCAACATTTCTTTAGTGAAGTACAGATCACCGCGTTTATCGCCAAAGTATTCAAAGATATTGGTTTCGACAATCGCATCCACAGGACAAGCTTCTTCACAGAAGCCACAGAAGATGCATTTGGTTAAATCGATGTCATAGCGACTGGTACGACGCGTGCCATCATCCCGCTCTGCAGTTTCAATCGTAATGGCATAGGCTGGACAGACTGCTTCACAGAGCTTACAACCAATACAGCGCTCTTCGCCGTTTTCGTAACGACGCAATGCATGTAAGCCACGAAAACGCGGTGATAAAGGCGTCTTTTCTTCTGGATACTGAATGGTGATTTTGGGCTTAAAGAGATAACGACCAGTAATCGACATACCAGTCAAAATATCTTTAAGCATCAAGCTATCGAGGAATTGGGAAATTTTCTTAAACATGATTGATCAACCTATTTCCAGATATTCCATGGAGATACCACCCATGCACCAACCACAACCACCCAAAAGACGGAGATGGGAATAAAGATCTTCCAGCCCAAACGCATGATTTGGTCATAGCGATAGCGCGGCAAGGTGGCACGCAACCAAATTACACAAGACAAAAGGAAGAAGGTTTTGCCAAATAGCCAGAAGAATCCGGGAATATCTCGCAGGATTGGTAAATCAACCAGCGGTAACCAACCGCCTAAGAACATGATTGACGCTACAGCGGCAATCAAAATCATATTGGCGTATTCAGCTAAGAAGAACATCGCAAAGGACATGCCTGAATACTCGACCATATGCCCGGCAACGATTTCGGATTCGCCCTCCACCACGTCAAAGGGATGTCGGTTGGTTTCAGCTACGCCGGAGATGAAATAAATCAAGAACATCGGGAGCAAAGGCAGCCAATTCCACGAAAGGAAGTTCAGACCAATGCTGGCAAAGTAACCTTGCTCTTGTGATGCAACAATGGCGCTCAGATTCAGTGAACCTGAGGTCAACAACACGGTTACAAGGGCAAAGCCCATTGCAATCTCATAAGAAATCATTTGTGCAGATGCGCGCATTGCCCCTAGGAATGGATACTTCGAGTTCGATGACCAACCGGCCAAGATCACACCATATACACCTATTGATGAAATCGCCATGATGTAGAGAAGGCCGGCGTTTACATCAGCCAAAACCAGCTTCGCTTGAAATGGAATCACAGCCCAAGCTGCAAATGCAGGCATGATCACCATGATAGGCGCAATAAAATACAAGACCTTACTTGCTTGTGTAGGTGCAATGATCTCTTTCATCAAGAGTTTCAGCGCATCCGCAATGGGTTGCAATAAACCCAAAGGACCAACACGATTAGGTCCAATTCGTATATGCATCCAGCCGATAAGCTTTCTTTCCCAGAGTGTTAAGTAAGCAACACAGGCAAACATGGGCAAGACGATGATGACGATCCGTACTAAGGCCCAAACCAGTGGCCACAATGAGCCGAAAATAGCCTCACCTTGAGTAGTAACGAGGTTCAAGAACTGATCCATCTCCTGCCTTACACTTTACTAACAGTTATAGGACCAAACATCGGCCCTAGTTTCGCACTAGCCATCGTGCCTGCAGAAATTCTAACTGCGCCTGACGCTAGATTGACTTCTAAGCTTGCTGGCAAATCAACCGACTGATCGCCTTGGGATACGCGGACGGCATCACCCTCTTTTAAGCCGAGCTCAGTAAACAGTATTTGATTCAAGCCAGCCTGATTGCCCCGTTTTGCATCCCGCGTTAATTGCAAAGCAGGCGAACGACGGACGATTTGATCACCGGCATAAATATTGACATCCGCTACACGCTCAAGACCATTAGATAGAGCAGAGTTGCCGTTAGTAATCACCTTGCTCGTAGCTTGATTATTCAAATGCGTGCAATAAGTCTCATTGAGCGCTTCACCCAAGACTTCTTCAGGCGAGTTATACAAGAAACCATCCACATCTAAAAGACCACCAAGCACGCGCAGCACTTTCCATCCTGGACGAGAGTCGCCCAAGGGTTTTACTGCAGGCTGAACAGTCTGTGCACTTCCTTCTGCATTCACAAAAGTAGAAACAGTCTCTGTAAATGGAGAGATTGGCAAAATCACATCAGCCACCTCAAGTAAATCAGCACTCTTATAGGCACTCAAGGCAATCACTGTATTGGCTTTTGCTAAGGCTGCTCGGGCTTGTGCTGGATTTGGTAAATCTGTATCGGGTTCGATATTCATCAAAATCACTGCACGACAATGGCCTGAGAGCACGGAGTCAACCCCTGCACCATTGGCATTTACGAGTGATGCGCCAACTGCATTTCCACCAACAGGCAAGAATCCGAAAGTGGCGCCAGTTTGATCAGCAATAAATTGAGCTATCACGTGCAAGTCTGAAGCATAAGGATGAGCAATTGCAGCTGACCCCAGCAATACCGCCTTCGAGGTGCCAGATAACAAACTATCGGCAATCTTTTGCGCCGCTGCAGATACCGGTAAAGCGGCAGTTCCTACCGGTACGGAAACCGACTTAGCCTGAGCAACAGCCAAAGCTACTTCGCTTAGAGTATTCAACCAAGCGCTTGGCGCTACAGATATGCCCTGACTGGGAATCAACCAGTCATCACCACCAGCATCAATGCGGAAAACTTGTAATGCCCGCTTAGCTGCAGTACGAATGCGGGCTGCAAGCACAGGTTGATCTTTACGCAGGAAGCTACCAATCACCAATACCCGATCAAGCTCGCCTACCTTCGCGATCGGCATACCCAACCATGGTGCGCTAGCAGCGGCTTTGATATCCGTCTGACGCAAGCGTGTATCAATTTGGCTTGAACCTAGACCACGGATCATCTTTTGCAAGAGGTGTAACTCTTCAACACTGGAAATTGGGTGAGCTAATGCCCCAATCGCTTCCGCACCACTTTCCGAAGAGATGGTTTTGAGTGAGTGCGCAACATAATCTAAGGCAGATTGCCAATCGGTTTCTAACCACTGACCGCCCTGTTTCACCATGGGTGTAGTAATGCGATCTGCGCTATTCAAACCTTCATAAGAAAAGCGGTCACGATCGCTAATCCAACATTCATTAATCGCTTCATTATCTAAAGCAACTACCCGCATTACTTTGTTCGCTTTAGTTTGTACTGTGGTATTCGCACCAAGGCTGTCATGCGGGCTAACTGAACGTTTGCGTCCGAGCTCCCAAGTACGCGCAGCATAGCGGAAGGGCTTACTAGTCAATGCACCCACAGGACAAATGTCAATCATATTTCCAGAAAGTTCTGAATCGACCGTTTGGCCAACAAAGGTGGTGATCTCTGAATGCTCACCACGATTGATCATGCCCAATTCCATCACGCCAGCAACTTCTTGGCCAAAACGAACACAGCGGGTGCAGTGAATACAGCGGGTCATCTCCTGCATGGAGATTAATGGACCCACATTCTTATGAAAAACTACCCGCTTCTCTTCGTCGTAACGTGAGTTTGACTTGCCATAACCAACTGCTAAGTCTTGCAATTGGCACTCACCACCCTGATCACAAATCGGGCAATCTAATGGGTGATTGATGAGTAAGAATTCCATAACGGAACGTTGCGCCTCAACTGCTTTAGCAGAATGGGTAAACACCTTCATACCTTGAGTGACTGGTGTTGCGCAGGCTGGTAATGGTTTTGGTGCCTTCTCTACTTCAACCAGACACATCCGGCAGTTAGCAGCAATCGATAATTTCTTGTGATAACAGAAGTGAGGTACGTAGGTGCCGAGCTTGTTCGCGGCGTGCATCACCATCGAACCTTGCGGAACTTCTACTGTCTTACCATCTAATTCGATTTCTACCATGCTCACTTGAAGATGTCCCGTGCTCAATAACTTATAAAGGTTGTGCAGAATCTAAGCAACGCTTATGTTCTACGTGATACGTAAATTCATCCATGTAATGCTTCAACATGCCCCGTACTGGCATTGCAGCTGCATCACCCAAAGCGCAAATTGTGCGACCTTGAATATTGGCAGCGACATCATTGAGTAAATCTAAATCCTCTGGGCGTCCTTGACCATGTTCAATACGATGCACAATTCGGTACAACCAGCCGGTGCCTTCACGGCAAGGGGTACATTGCCCACAAGATTCTTCGTGATAGAAGTAAGACAAACGCTCTAATGCACGAACCATACAACGGGTTTCATTCATGACGATGACTGCACCAGAACCTAACATGGAACCAGCCTTAGCAATGCTGTCGTAATCCATTGTCAAGTCCATCATCTGCGCACCCGGGATAACTGGCGCAGAAGATCCGCCGGGGATGACTGCTTTGAGCGCAATTCCATCCCGCATACCGCCAGCCAGTTTCAGCAACTCTGCAAATGGGGTACCTAGTGGAACCTCATAGTTACCAGGATGAACTACATCGCCAGATACCGAAAATATTTTGGTGCCACCGTTATTAGGCTTACCCAGATCGAGATACGCTTGACCGCCGATTGCCAAAATAAATGGCACAGCAGCAAATGTTTCCGTGTTGTTAATCGTGGTGGGTTTGCCGTACAAGCCAAAACTCGCAGGGAATGGTGGCTTAAAACGCGGCTGACCTTTTTTACCTTCTAAGGATTCCAGTAAAGCTGTCTCCTCACCACAGATATAAGCACCCCAACCTGGCGAAGCATGCAATTGGAAAGAAAAATCGCTACCCAAAATCTTATCGCCCAAATAACCAGCAGCACGCGCTTCTTCTAAGGCCTCTTCGAAACGAGCATAGGAATCCCAGATCTCACCGTGGATATAGTTATAACCAACGCTAATACCCATTGTGTAAGCACCAACGATCATGCCCTCAATCAAGGCATGCGGGTTATAACGCATGATGTCGCGGTCTTTAAATGTACCTGGCTCACCTTCGTCACTATTACAAACTAAATACTTTTGTCCCGGAAATTGACGGGGCATGAAGCTCCACTTCAATCCGGTTGGAAAACCTGCACCCCCGCGACCACGCAGTGATGATGCTTTCAATTCAGCAATGATGGCATCCGGTGTAACTTTGTCATTGATTAAACGACGCAATTGTTGATAGCCACCACGGCTTTCGTAATCTTTTAAACGCCAGTTATCGCCATTTAATCCCGCCAGAATTAAAGGCTTTATGTGACGATCGTGCAAGCTGGTCATACTGCCTTCCCTTCTGCACGAAGCTCATTTAAGAGCACATCAATTTTTTCTTGGCTCATAAAGCTACACATGCGCTTGTCATTGACCAGCATGACTGGAGAATCACCGCAGGCACCCATGCACTCACCCTCTTTTAGGGTAAAAGTGCCACAAGCGGTTGTTTCGTTAAATCCAATACCCAAAGTTTTCTTGAGATAGTTAGCTGCAGTTTCACCATGCGTTAATTGACATGGCAAGTTAGTACAAATCACCAACTTGTATTTACCAATTGGCTTAGTGTTGTACATATTGTAGAAAGTAGCCACTTCCTCTACTGCAATGGTGGGCATTTCTAAGATCTGTGCAACAGTGGCAATCAGATCTGGCGAAATCCAGCCTAATTCGGTTTGAGCAGCAATCAATGCAGCCATCACAGCAGACTGTTTTTGCTCTGGTGGATATTTGGCGACATTGCGGGCAATATCTGCCAGCGTTTTGTCGGAGAGTTGAAGAGTCGTTGTCATTAAGTAATCCTTGGCGCGCTGAATTAGCGGTCAATCTCCCCGAACACAATATCTTGGGTACCAATAATAGTTACCGCATCGGCCAACATATGACCACGGGACATCTCGTCCATGGCGGATAAATGCACAAACCCCGGAGCACGAATCTTCATCCGGTATGGCTTATTAGCGCCATCAGAAATCAAGTAAACCCCGAACTCTCCTTTGGGATGCTCAACCGCGGAATAAGCTTCGCCATTCGGAACGTGCATTCCTTCTGTAAAGAGTTTGAAGTGATGAATCAACTCTTCCATATTGGTTTTCATATCCACGCGCTTCGGTGGAGCAACTTTATGGTTATCACTCATCACAGGGCCTGGGTTCGCTTTAAGCCAGGCCACACATTGTTTGATGATGCGGTTAGATTGACGCATCTCTTCCATGCGCACTAAATAACGATCATAGGAATCGCCATTCACGCCGACCGGAATATCGAAGTCGAGACGGTCGTAGACTTCATAGGGCTGCTTCTTCCGCAAGTCCCACTCAATACCAGAGCCACGCAACATCGGTCCAGTAAAGCCAAGTTGTAATGCACGCTCTGGAGTAACAATGCCGATATTCACTAGGCGCTGCTTCCAAATGCGGTTATCCGTTAAGAGATTGCAGTACTCATCCACATTGGCATCGAAGCCATTACTAAATTGGTCAATAAAGTCGAGTAATGAACCGCTACGATTTTCGTTGAGGCGCTTCACAGCAGATGCACTTCGGATCTTAGAATTACTGAACTGAGCCATTTGATCGGGCAAATCACGATAAACGCCACCAGGACGGTAGTAAGCAGCATGCATACGGGCCCCAGATACGGCTTCGTACATATCAAAGATATCTTCGCGATCACGGAACGCGTAAAGGAACACCGCCATGGCACCCACGTCCAAACCATGACAGCCGATCCAAAGGAGGTGATTAAGCAAACGGGTCAACTCGTCATACATCACGCGGATGTATTGAGCGCGCAGGGGAACATCTACTTGCAATAATTTTTCGATCGCTAAAACATATGCATGTTCATTAACCATCATCGATACGTAGTCCAAACGATCCATATAAGGAACGTTCTGAATCCAAGTGCGTGTTTCTGCTAATTTTTCAGTAGCACGGTGCAATAAACCAATATGAGGGTCAGCACGCTGAATCACTTCGCCATCGAGCTCGAGTACTAATCGTAATACGCCGTGCGCCGCAGGATGTTGAGGGCCGAAATTGAGGGTGTAGTTCTTAATTTGTGCCATGACTTAAACCGGACCTCCGTACTGCTCTTCCCGCACAATCCGTGGCGTAATCTCACGCGCTTCAATTGTGACGGGCTGGTACACCACCCGCTTTAACTCAGGGTCATAGCGCATTTCAACGTTGCCGCTGATAGGGAAATCTTTTCTGAATGGGTGACCAATGAAACCGTAATCAGTCAAAATACGACGTAAGTCTTCATGACCATCAAACAAAATACCGTAGAGATCAAATGCCTCACGCTCAAACCAGTTTGCTGAGCTCCATACTGGTGTGATGGACGCAACTAATGGATAGCTGTCATCAGGAGCAAATACACGGACCCGCAAACGCCAGTTATGCTTTAAAGACAATAAATGGCTAACGACTCCGAAGCGTTGACCACTCCAAGCGCCATCACGGAAGTCTTGGTAATCAACGCCACATAAATCAATCAATTGTTCAAATGCCAGTGATGGCTCATCACGCAAGAGCATGGCAGATTCAAAATACGTGTCTGCATTTACGACAACAGTCACTTCACCCAAAGCAGTTTCAATCGATTGCGCGCGCTTACCTAGGACTTTTTCTAGGTTGGCTGCTAAATGAACTAAACGATCTGACATGAATTAAGCCTTCCGTGCGATCGTGCTGGTGCGAGCGATCTTCGATTGCAGCTGAATAATTCCGTAGATCAAGGCTTCTGCAGTGGGGGGACAACCAGGGACATAAATATCGACTGGCACGATGCGGTCGCAACCGCGCACCACTGAATAGGAGTTATGGTAATAGCCACCACCATTGGCACAAGAACCCATGGAGATCACCCAACGCGGTTCTGGCATTTGGTCGTAGACCTTACGCAAGGCTGGAGCCATCTTGTTGCACAAGGTACCAGCAACAATCATCAAGTCAGATTGGCGTGGTGATGGGCGAAAAACCACGCCAAAACGGTCCAAGTCATAACGGGATGCGCCTGCGTGCATCATTTCGACCGCACAGCAAGCCAAACCAAAGGTCATTGGCCATAAAGAGCCGTTGCGTGTCCAGTTGATCAACTGATCTGCAGTAGTGGTAACAAATCCTTCTTTGAGAACGCCTTCTAATGCCATATCTATCACTCCCAGTCGAGAGCGCCCTTTTTCCAGATATATACAAATCCCACAATGAATTCCAAGAGGAAGATCACCATAGAGGCGTAGCCAAACCAACCAATATCACGTAGTGCAACACCCCATGGGAATAGGAATGCGGTTTCTAGGTCAAATAGGATAAAAAGGATGGCAATGAGGTAATAGCGCACGTCAAACTTCATACGGGCGTCTTCGAAAGCTTCAAAACCACATTCGTAAGGAGACAGTTTCTCCGCATCTGGCTTCGAAGGAGCCAACATTTTTCCGAGGAACATGGGGACTAAACCAACCCCAATACCTACAAGGATAAAAAGCAGAACAGGAAAGTAATTAGCGAGATTCAAAATGGTCCTGAGTCGTTCATCTGGGAATACTTAAAACAGCAAATTATTGGTTATTCCACTACCTACTGCTTTGGTTTATAGCAAAAATATGCTACAAATCACTTCATTTTGGTGCCGACGGCGAGACTCGAACTCGCACAGCCTAAGCCACTACCCCCTCAAGATAGCGTGTCTACCAATTTCACCACGTCGGCATCTTGCAAAACACGTCAATTCTACTGCATTGCAACACTGAACTGCCCCAAATATCGGACAGATAAATCAGTTAAAACCTACTGATTTACTTAGGAACCGCAGGTTTAGTGGGATCTTGCACTGGAGCTGCTGGCGCTGCTGGAGCAGACGGGGCTACTACAGGAGCTACAGTACCCGAAAGAACCCCAGGACTCACTTCTTTTTTATTACCAAGCCATGTGATACCTAAGGTGCAGATAAAGAAAATGCCGGCAAAAACCGCCGTTGTATGAGAAAGGAAATTTGCAGAACCACTAGCACCGAACAGGCTACCAGAGGCACCAGATCCAAATGCAGCACCCATATCAGCGCCTTTGCCTTGCTGTAAGAGCACTAATAAAATGACAGCTAACGCTGAAATTACCTGCAATACGATCAATAAAGTCTTAAGCCATTCCACGATTTATCTCCAAATAAAAAATCTATGCCTGACAGATGGCCAGAAAGTCCTGCGGGTTCAATGATGCTCCCCCAACCAATCCACCATCAATATCTGGCATTGCAAACAATTCAACGGCATTATCTGGTTTGATACTGCCGCCGTACAAAATACCTACGTGCGCCGCCACATCCTCGTTAAATTCTGTTAGTTGCAGACGAATCACGCGATGCATATCTTGCGCTAACTGGGCGCTAGCCACTTTGCCAGTCCCAATAGCCCATACGGGCTCATAGGCAATTAAGCAGTCCGCCAAGCGATCTTGCAAAACCAAGACCTGCTTAGCCACTTGGCCACACACCACTTCTTCTGCCCTACCTGAATTTCTCTCATCGGCAGTTTCGCCAACACAAATCACGGGCGTCATGCCGCTGTCTAAAACTTGTAAGGCTTTGGCAGCAACCGCTTCATCCACTTCTTGATGCATCTGTCGACGCTCAGAATGACCAACAACGACATAACTACAACCCATTTCTTTGAGCATGGAGGCGGCTACCTCACCAGTGTAAGCACCGGAAATATGTGCCGATGCATCTTGGGCGCCAAGACCTAGGAATGCCAAAGAATGTTCTTTAATTAAAGTAGCGCATTGTGACAAATACGGAAACGGCGGACACACAACGAACTTCCGTCCAGAAGGCATACCGCTTTCCATGCCGCGGGCAACCGTCTTAATCCAATCCTGATTGCTAGCAAGACTGCCGTTCATTTTCCAGTTGCCAATGACGATGAGGGGTCGCATAAGAATGGATTAGTAAGAAAAGATTAAACCGTTAAAACAATTTTGCCGACATGCTCGGAAGATTCCATCAAACGATGCGCATCTGCCGCTTGATCGAGCAAAAAGGTTTGATAGATCACTGGCTTTAGTTGACCGGCATTAAGTAAAGGCCAAACGTTCTCAAATAATTGTTTAGCAATTTGCTTCTTAAAAGACACTGGGCGGGGACGCAAGGTTGATCCAGTAATGGTTAAGCGGCGACGCAAGATTTGGTTCGTACTCACCTCAGCCTTTGAGCCCCCCTGAATAGCAATAATCACAATTCTTCCGTCATCCGCCAAGCAATCAATCTCGCGTTGGACATAAGCACCAGTCACCATGTCAAGAATCACATTGACACCTTTACCATCAGTGGCTTTCTTCACTTCTTCAACAAAATCTTGAGTCTTGTAGTTGATCGCCAAGTCAGCGCCTAACTTTAAGCATGCAGCGCATTTCTCATCAGTACCAGCAGTAACAAATACCTTGTGACCCAATGCTTTAGCAATCAAAATCGCTGTCACACCGATACCACTAGAGCCGCCTTGAACTAAGAGTGTTTCACCCTGAGATAGTTCGCCACGCATGAAGACATTACTCCATACGGTAAAGAACGTTTCCGGCAAGGCCGCAGCCTCTTGGTCAGTAAAACCAGTTGGATAAGGCAAGCATTGGGCAATAGGTGCCGTGCATAGATCTGCATAACCACCCCCCTGCACCAAGGCGCACACCTTATCGCCGACTTTAAGACCAAAGGCATTATCAGGGTGCGCTACATCGCCACCCACAATCACACCAGCAACTTCGAGACCAGGAATATCTGACGCACCTGCAGGGACTGGATAAAAACCTTTACGTTGTAAAACGTCTGGGCGATTAATACCTGCTGCGAGAACCTGAATCAAGATCTCGCCAGAACCAGCAGCAGGAAGCGCTGGATCTGGACGAGTGGTAGGCACCAACATTTCTGGTGTACCAAATTCTTTGATCTCGATTACACGCATTGAGAACTCCCAGTGATCTTAGAGAAGTTACTTAAGCTGTTTCATCAGTTGGAGCAACTTCTGCAACTGCATCTGTAGCGCCTGCCAATGGAGCAATCGTGCCACCTTCATCTGCCATTGCAGCTTTAAGTGATAAACGTAAACGACCACGCTCATCAGCAGCCAACAATTTCACACGAACAATCTGACCTTCTTGCAAATAGTCTTTCACTTCTTTGACACGCTCAGTAGAGATTTCAGAGATGTGCAAGAGACCATCCTTACCAGGAAGAATGTTTACCAAAGCACCAAACTCGAGCAATTTCACAACCGGGCCTTCGTAGATCTTGCCTACTTCAGCTTCTGCAGTGATACCTTCAATGCGTGCTTTTGCTTCAGCCATGCCTTCGGCACTTGTAGAAGCAATGGTTACGGTACCGTCATCTTTAATATCGATACTGCAACCGGTTTCTTTGGTCAAAGCTTGAATTGTTGCGCCGCCCTTACCGATCACTTCACGAATCTTGTCAGGATGGATCTTGAATGACACCATGCGCGGTGCGTGAGCGGACAATTCTGTACGAACTGAACCCATCGCTTCTTGCATTTTGCTCAAGATGTGCAAACGGCCTTCTTTAGCTTGCGCCAAAGCCACTTGCATAATTTCTTTAGTAATTCCTTGAACCTTAATGTCCATCTGGAGTGCAGTAATACCATTTGCAGTACCGGCTACTTTGAAGTCCATGTCACCTAAGTGATCTTCATCACCCAAGATATCTGTCAACACAGCAAAACGATTACCATCAAGGATCAAGCCCATGGCAACACCAGCAACGTGTGCCTTAACTGGAACACCCGCATCCATCATGGCCAAACAGCCGCCGCAAACAGAAGCCATAGATGAAGAACCGTTAGATTCAGTGATTTCTGAAACTACCCGAATGCTATAAGCAAAGTCTTCAGCACTTGGCAATACTGGAATCAAGGCGCGCTTAGCTAAACGACCATGACCAATTTCACGACGCTTTGGGCTACCTACGCGGCCAGTTTCACCAGTCGCAAAGGGAGGCATGTTGTAGTGGAACATGAAACGATCGCGGTATTCCCCTTCGAGCGCATCAATGATTTGCTCGTCACGTGCAGTACCTAAAGTAGCTACCACGAGGGCCTGTGTTTCACCGCGGGTAAACAATGCAGAACCGTGTGTGCGTGGCAGCACCCCATTACGAATTTCAATTGGGCGAACAGTACGGGTATCACGACCATCAATGCGGGGCTCACCATTCAAAATCTGGTTACGCACAATTTTCGCTTCGATTTCAAATAAGATGTCGTTTACTGCTACTGCATCAACGTCACCTTCTTCTTGTAACTTCGCCACTACTGTTTTTGTAATTTCCTTAAGCTTATCTGAACGCGCACCTTTTTGACGAATCTGATAAGCCTCGCGTAATGGCGCTTCAGCCAAAGCTGTGACCTTAGCAATGAATGGCTCATCTTTAGGGGCGGCAGCCCAATCCCACTCTGGTTTGCCAGCTTCACGCACTAAATCATTAATGGCGTTGATCGCGGTTTGCATTTGGTCATGACCATACACAACGGCACCCAACATCACTTCTTCAGACAATTGATTTGCCTCTGACTCCACCATCAATACCGCTGCTTGGGTACCAGCAACGATCAAATCGAGTTCGCTAGTAGCTTGCTCTGTACGGGTTGGGTTCAACAGGTATTGGCCATTAGCATAACCAACGCGCGCTGCGCCAACTGGGCCAGCAAAAGGAATGCCTGAAATGGCCAAGGCTGCGGATGCGGCGATTAAGGCTGGAATATCGGCAGGAACGTCAGGGTTGATAGACAACACATGAACCACTACTTGTACTTCGTTCAAGAAACCTTCTGGAAACAATGGGCGCAATGGGCGATCGATCAAACGGGAGATCAATGTCTCGCCTTCTGATGGACGACCTTCACGACGGAAGAAGCCACCAGGAATCTTGCCTGCGGCGTAGGTCTTTTCTAGGTAATCAACAGTGAGTGGGAAAAATGATTGGCCTGGCTTTGCAGACTTTGATGCCACTACAGTACCCATTACTACAGTATCGTCAATATTAACGATAACGGCACCACCAGATTGACGAGCAATCTCGCCTGTTTCCATCGTTACTTGATGGTTGCCCCATTGAAAACTTTTTACTGCTTTTGTAAACATAGTCATTCTGATCTTCTCCAAATTGTTCACGTAAAACTCACATGAATTTCACGCTTGTCGTGGGATAAAGCAGTGTCACGACAACACTGGAGCGATTAAAGATCACTAGGGATGCCATTCCAGGGAGGCTCTGAATGGATTTTCAGAAACTCATTGGAATGACACAATCCCCTACACAAATAATCTTGAAACGCCCAAAAAACATGCCATCTGCTTAAGACTGATTCGGTGACGAAACAACCCTAAGAAAGATGGCATTGCATACCGATAAAGAATTACTTACGGAGACCTAATTTCTCGATCAAAGCGCGATAACGGTCCAAATCTTTGCCCTTGAGGTAATCCAAGAGGCGACGGCGACGTGAAACCATCTTCAACAAGCCACGACGGCTATGATGGTCTTTAGCGTTAGCCTTGAAATGGGGGGTTAATTCATTGATGCGGGCTGTTAGCAATGAAACTTGAACTTCAGGGCTACCCGTATCGTTTGCGCTGCGCGCGTTGTCTTTGACGATTTCCGCCGTTTTAATATCAGCAACTGCCATTTTTAATACTCCTTACTTGCGAACACTTGAGCTTTCACCCAATCAGTGTCGTGCGTTATTAACAAAATAAAACAAAAAAGCTTTACAAATCAAAGCCCTCGAATTGTAGCAGACAGACCCCTAAAATAGGTCTTAGCCGACCAACTATTGGTATGCTTGAGAAAGTAATTTCTGCCCAATATTATTAATACCTATATAAATCAATAACTTAATATAAATGACATCCATTCACCGCACCCTCATCGCCCTTATATTGTTTGGCTTAAGCCTCAATCAACCGGCATTTGCTCAATTCTCTTCCATACTGGGGCCGAGTAAGACAGTTGCTCAGCAAAGGGATGACATCCTGAAGAAGAACGATGAAATCCTGAAGAATCTCTACAAAGTAGCGCCACAAGCCAAAGAACTCATTGAAAAATCTGCGGGCTATGCCACATTTAGTAACTTTGGCATGAAGATTCTGATCGCAGGAGGTGGAACCGGTACTGGGGTGGTGATGAGTAAATCATCATCAAAACCAATTTATATGAATATGGCTGAGGTTCAAGCGGGTCTGGGCATGGGTATTAAAACGACTCAAACGATTTTTGTATTTCAAAAAGCAAGCGCTCTAAATGATTTCGTTAACTCTGGTTGGACTTTCGGGGGTCAAGTAACGGCAGCTGCCAAATACGAAAAAAATGGGGACGCCTATCATGACGCTAACATCGTTGCTGACGGAATACTGATGTATCAATTGACAGATTCAGGCCTTGCCGCTGAAATCACCGGCAAGGGCTCTAAGTACTATAAAGATACCGACCTAAACAAATAACGAGGTTTAGTTGATGCCAAAAAGTGTAAGGGGATGTTCTTAGGGGGTCATCTGTGCATTGAGTTTGATTTGGCTAGAATCATGCAATTTATTCAAAGCAGCTAAATAGGCCTTAGCGGAAGCGGCGATGATGTCAGGGTCAGTCCCCACGCCATTCACAATCCGACCGCCCTTCGCTAAACGCACAGTAACCTCACCTTGCGATTGGGTGCCTGAAGTAATCGCATTGACTGAGTAAAGCAATTGCTCTGCCCCACTCTTCGCCATGTCTTCAATCGCGTTCAAGCTCGCGTCTACTGGGCCATTACCCTCCGACTCTGAGCTCACCTCTTTATCCCCCATGCGAAAAGTGACCCGTGACTTAGGACGCTCACCGGTTTCGGAATGTTGGCTCAAAGAAATAAAGTGGTAATGCTCGCCCTCTTCTGCAGTAGCAGAAGCAGACATGATGGCAATGATGTCTTCATCAAATATCTCTGACTTTTGATCGGCCAAGGCTTTAAAGCGAGCAAATGCTTCATTGACGTCTGCTTCGGCTTCAACCGTAATACCCAATTCTTGCAAACGTTGTTTGAACGCATTACGCCCCGATAATTTACCCAACACAATCTTGTTTGCAGACCAGCCTACATCTTCAGCGCGCATGATTTCATAGGTTTCACGGTTCTTCAAAATACCGTCCTGATGAATGCCAGAAGCGTGTGCAAATGCATTCGCACCTACTACCGCTTTATTGGGCTGCACTACAAATCCAGTGATATGGGAAACCAATTTAGAGGCAGGCACAATTTGAGTCGCATCAATGCCGCAAACCAGATCAAAGTAATCCTTACGCGTACGTAAGGCCATCACAATCTCTTCTAAAGCCGTATTACCAGCGCGCTCACCCAAGCCATTGATGGTGCACTCAATCTGGCGAGCGCCACCAATCTTCACACCTGCCAAGGAATTCGCGACCGCCATACCCAAGTCGTTATGGCAATGTACCGACCATAAGGCTTTATCGGAGTTCGGCACACGGGTACGCAAAGTCTTAATAAATTCTCCATACAATTCTGGAGTTGCATAGCCAACAGTATCTGGAATATTGATCGTCGTTGCGCCTTCATTGATGACACCTTCAACTACTCTGCACAAGAAATCCATCTCAGAGCGATAGCCGTCTTCAGCTGAAAATTCAATATCATCAGCCAAGTTTCTAGCAAAACGAATCGAGCGCTTTGCCTGCTCCAATACTTCTTCTGGTGACATCCGTAACTTCACTGCCATATGCAAAGGGCTGGTAGCCAAGAATGCATGAATACGTTTCGCTTTGGCAGCCTTTAATGCATCTGATGCACGGGTAATATCTTTGTCATTTGCTCTAGCCAAAGAGCAGACGATGGAATCTTTAATGGCCGCAGCAACTGCAGAAATAGCCTGAAAGTCACCTTCGGAGCTCGCAGCAAAACCGGCTTCAATCACGTCGACTTTGAGTCGCTCTAATTGGCGCGCAATACGGACTTTTTCATCCTTAGTCATCGAGGCGCCTGGGGATTGCTCACCATCACGCAAGGTGGTATCGAAAATGATTACTTTATCGCTCATCACTACTCTCCGGTTTTAAATACTGAATTGGTTTGTTACTAAATTGGGTTCTTAAAAACAAAAACCCCAGCAAATTGCTGGGGCTGGTATGTGGTGGTTAATGGACTTTTTTTGATCTCATCAACTCAGGCCTTACCCGCCCCAAGCTTTAGGCTTAGTGCTAGTAGAAGGAGACCGGTTAAAGGCGAGAAATTCATCAACATGGAATTAATATACCCGAAAATCACAAAATTAGCTAAAACGCTTCCCACTGAGGCGTTCCCATGCCCAAATGACATAGCCAGAGATGGAATACACCACGAATACGCCAAATAAGGTCAGCGGCGGATTAGAGGAAATCAATACAAAAGTCAGGATCATGAGAACCATGACCCCAAAAGGAACGCGATAGCGGATATCTAAGGCTTTGCCACTGTAAAAACGGGCATTAGAGACCATGGTTAATCCGGCATAAACTGCAATGAAGAAGGTAACCCAAGGGATTGCGGTATCCCGTACCGGAATTTTATTGTCATCCGCCAACCAGATAAAGCCAGCCATTAAAGCGCCGGCTGCTGGACTCGGCAGGCCTTGAAAGAACTTCTTATCAACCACACCAGTATTGACGTTAAAACGCGCTAAGCGCAAAGCTGCACCAGCACAGTAAGTAAAGGCAGCCAACCAACCCCATTTACCTAAATCTTTTAAAGCCCACTCATAAGCCACTAATGCGGGTGCAACGCCAAAGGACACCATGTCAGCCAGTGAGTCATATTGCTCACCAAAAGCACTTTGCGTATTGGTCATACGCGCTATGCGTCCATCCATCCCATCGAGAACCAGCGATGCAAAGATAGCAATCGCTGCAATCTCAAAATGATGGTTCATCGCATTAACGATGGCAAAGAAGCCGCAGAACAACGCTGCGGTTGTAAATGCATTCGGTAGTAAATAGATTCCCTTGCCGCGTGGGCGCGGTTTTTCGTGGATTTCTTCTACTTCGTAGTCAATCCCGTCTCCAAGCTCTTCAGCCCAGTCATCACGAGTTGACTCAGCAGGAATACGTGTGAGGCGACTGCGATCGATACGGCCACGACGGCGAAATGTAGTCAAAGAGTGTCCCAGTGATTCGTTGTAATCAGTCCAGGCCTGGTAAGCGGGCCAAGGCGGTATTGGTTGCAAACACTTTATCACCGACACTGACCAATGGCTCAGCGCTCAGCGGTAAATAAATATCAACTCGAGAACCAAAGCGAATAAAGCCATAGCGTTCACCCGCTTTTAAGCGATCGCCCACATGGATATAGCAGAGGATACGGCGCGCAATCAAGCCAGCAACCTGAACTAGAGTAACGATTTGGCCGTTAGCGTCGATCACAACGGCATTACGCTCATTCTCAGTGGAAGCCTTGTCCAAATCAGCATTGACAAACTTACCGGGGAAATATTGAATCTCTTTAACTAAACCATTGACTGCACTGCGATTTGAATGCACGTTAAATACATTCATAAAGACACTGATTTTGAGTGCTTCACGACCAGCATAGGGATCATTAGTTTTTTCAACCACCACAATCCGTCCATCTGCTGGAGATAAAACCAAATCACGACCCAGCGCAGGAATGCGCTGTGGATCACGGAAAAACTGCAGAACAAAGATAAAGATAATCCACAGCGGCCAAGACCAAGCGGAACCGCCAAGGTATTGCACTAGCAAAGTAAAGAACCCCACTAGTGCCAAATACGGCCAGCCTTCTCTTGCAATAATGGGGTGTGGATACATCATCTTCGTTAAGCCTTTTTATGAATACTATTTTTTTGTTGCTTAGTTCTTCGTTTGATCTACTAACTTGTTCTTCGCAATCCAAGGCATCATGGCGCGCAATTTTGCGCCCACTACTTCGATGTCATGCTCTGCATTCAAACGACGACGTGAAATTAATGTTGGAGCACCTGCCTTGTTCTCAAGGATGAAACTCTTTGCGTATTCACCAGTCTGAATGTCTTTCAAGCACTGACGCATTGCATTTTTGGTGTCTTCAGTCACTATACGAGGGCCAGTAACGTACTCACCATACTCAGCATTGTTAGAAATTGAGTAGTTCATATTGGCAATACCGCCTTCGTAGATTAAGTCAACAATCAACTTGAGCTCATGCAAGCACTCAAAGTAAGCCATTTCAGGTGCGTAACCGGCTTCAACCAAGGTTTCAAAACCAGCTTTGATTAATTCAACTGCGCCACCGCAAAGAACAGCCTGCTCGCCGAACAAGTCCGTTTCAGTTTCTTCGCGGAAATTGGTTTCGATAATACCGGCACGACCACCACCGTTTGCTGTTGCGTATGACAAAGCAAGATCACGGGCAGAGCCGGATTTATCTTGGTAAACCGCGATCAAATGGGGAACACCGCCGCCTTGAGCGTAAGTACCACGGACAGTATGACCAGGTGCTTTAGGGGCAATCATGATCACATCTAAGTCAGCGCGTGGCTGAACTTGACCGTAATGCACGTTAAAGCCATGGGCAAAAGCAAGAGCGGCGCCCTGCTTGATATTGCCATGTACTTCCTTACTGTATACCTCTGCAATTTGCTCATCAGGCAACAACATCATTACGATATCGGCATCTTTAACCGCTTCAGCCACTTCTTTTACTGTCAGGCCTGCATTTGCAGCCTTGCTCCAGGAAGCACCATCTTTACGTAAACCAACAGTGACGTTAACGCCAGAGTCTTTTAGGTTCAACGCGTGTGCGTGACCTTGTGAACCATAACCAATGATGGTGACTTTTTTGCCCTTAACGAGGGACAAATCTGCGTCTTTATCGTAAAAAACTTTCATGCTCTTTCCTTGTATTGAAGATAGGTTTTATTGCGTAATAAATCAGTTAAAAAAATTAAACTTTCAAGATGCGTTCACCGCGCCCGATACCAGAACCACCCGAACGAACAGTTTCTAGAATCGAGGCACGATCAATCGAATCAATAAATGCATCTAACTTAGCCCCATCGCCTGTTAATTCGATGGTATAGCTCTTGTCTGTCACATCGATGATGCGGCCGCGGAAAATATCAGTGGTGCGTTTTAATTCTTCACGCTCTTTACCAACAGCCCGAACCTTAATCATCATTAACTCACGTTCAATGTGAGGACCTTCGCTCAAATCAAACACCTTAACAACCTCAACAAGGCGATTGAGATGCTTCGTGATTTGCTCAATCACATCATCTGAACCCATGGTGACAATAGTCATGCGCGACAAAGAGGGATCTTCAGTTGGAGCAACACTCAAGGCTTCAATGTTGTAGCCACGAGCAGAGAAAAGACCCACCACGCGCGACAAGGCGCCTGGTTCGTTCTCTATTAATACAGAAATAATGTGTCGCATTACAGATCCTCGCTACCTAAGAGCATTTCAGTAATGCCCTTACCAGCTTGAACCATAGGCCATACGTTCTCTTCTGGGTCAGTCTGGAAATCCATGAACACCGTGCGATCTTTTAAGCGAATGGCCTCTTTAAGAGCACCCTCCACATCAGACTTTTTCTCAATGAGCATCCCAACGTGACCATACGCCTCTGCCAACTTCACAAAGTCCGGTAAAGAATCCATATAGGAACTTGAATACCGTTTGTTATAGGTCAGCTCTTGCCATTGGCGAACCATTCCTAAATAACGGTTATTCAGAGAGACGATTTTCACAGGCGTGTTGTATTGCTTACAGGTAGAGAGCTCCTGAATACACATCTGAATCGAGCCTTCGCCAGTAATAGCAAACACATCCTTATCTGGAAATGCCTTCTTGATCCCCATGGCATAAGGCAAACCTACACCCATAGTGCCCAGGCCACCTGAGTTTATCCAACGGCGGGGCTTATCAAACTTGTAGAACTGAGCTGCCCACATTTGATGTTGACCTACGTCAGAGGTAATAAAGGCATCACCACCGGTCAGTTCATATAACTTTTGTACAACATATTGCGGCTTCACGATTTGAGAAGCTTCGTCGTACTTCAAGCAATCTTTCTTACGCCATTCATTAATCTGCTCCCACCACGCAGCCACTTTCTCGCCATTTTTACGGGGACCAGCAACCTTGAGTTGTGCAGTCATCTCCTGCAACACTTCTTTGAGATTGCCAACAATCGGAACATCAACCTTCACCCGTTTAGAAATCACGGAAGGATCGATATCGATATGAATAATTTTTCTTGGATGGCTTGCAAAGTGAATGGTGTTGCCAATCACGCGGTCATCAAAACGCGCACCGATGGCAATCAACACATCACTGTGTTGCATCGCCATATTCGCTTCGTAGGTGCCGTGCATGCCCAGCATGCCAACAAATTGCGGGCTACTGCCAGGAAATCCGCCCAATCCCATTAAGGTATTGGTTACGGGATAGCCCAATAAGTCTGCGAACTCTTTTAACTCAGGCGCTGCGTCAGCCAAAATCACGCCACCACCGGTATAGATGTAGGGACGCTCTGCCTCTTGCAACAAGGTAATTGCTTTGCGGATTTGGCCGCTATGACCCTTCACTACTGGGTTATAGGAACGCATTTCCAATGTTTCTGGATAGTTAAAGGGGCCCTTGGCAGCAGAGACATCCTTGGGGATATCAATCAAGACTGGACCAGGGCGACCGGTCTGCGCAATATGAAACGCTTTTTTCAAAACCAAAGGCAAATCTTTAACGTCCTTAACCAGGAAGTTGTGCTTCACCACTGGTCGTGTAATACCAACAGTGTCTGCTTCCTGAAAAGCATCTTCACCAATCGCGTACGTTGGCACGTTACCGCTAATGATCACCAAGGGGATGGAATCGGTATAAGCAGTTGCAATTCCGGTAACCGCATTGGTTACTCCTGGACCAGAGGTGACTAAAGCAACACCAACCTTACCGGTCGCACGCGCATAACCATCGGCCGCATGAACTGCTGCTTGCTCATGGCGCACCAGGATATGTTCGAACTTATCCTGCTTAAAAATTTCATCGTAGATAAAGAGAACGGATCCACCTGGGTAACCCCAAACGAATTCAACTCCCTCTTTGTGCAATGCCCGCACAAGCATTTCAGCACCAATTATTTCTGGAGGCGCATCTGCGATATTAGGGGTTGTTGTGTCTTTGTTAGCTTTAGTAGCTAAAAATTCGGCGCTGCTTGTATTCATTTTCTTTCGTCCTTTGCAATTTTCGGCAAAAAATTGTTTGGTCTGTTCTGTCTCCTGCTTATGGCCTGAGTTCGAACGGCGCTGCTACCGGAAAAACCACTTCTTGAATGAGAATCTAGGTAGTAAGCCTTATATTCTATAGCAATCCCCTAAAATTAACCAATTCTTACAGATTCAGGTCTAATCCTTTGCATGGCATCAGCCCAAGAACTATCTGACTTTTTGAGCAGTGTTGAACAGCGCGCGTTTAAGCAAGCGGTCTATGCTGTGCGCGATGATGATGCTGCGCTAGATATTGTTCAGGACGCCATGATTAAACTGGCTGAAAAATATGGGGATCGTCCTGCAGCTGAATTACCACTCATATTTACAAGAATCCTGCAAAATCGGGTTCATGACTGGTTTCGGCGCCAGAAGGTCAGGAATACCTGGGTCACCCTCTTTTCCAATATGGGCAGGAAAAATGAAGAAAATGAGGATTTTGACCCCCTAGAGTCACTTTCAGCGCCTGATGACAGTGAAATTCACCAAGATGGGTCCCAAACCTTAGAGAGAAGTCAGCTTTTACAGGCCCTGGAGTCAGAAATATCAAAATTACCTGTACGTCAACGAGAAGCCTTCCTGATGCGTTATTGGGATGAGCTAAGCATTACCGAGACTGCTAAATCGATGGGTTGTAGTGAAGGAAGCGTCAAAACCCACTGTTCTAGAGCCACTCAAACATTAGCTAAAGCATTGAAATTAAAAGGAATTACGCTGTGAAACACCAAAATGAACAACTGACCGAGATCCAAGTAGACCAATTTGGTCGAAACAGTATCGCTCTCCTGAGCGAAGGCGCTCAAGTCCTGCCTGCAAAAATCAAAGAACGTCTCTACGCAGCTCGTATGAAGGCACTTTCCGTCAGAAAAGCAGAAAAAGTACTTGTTCAGAAACCGGTTTTGGCTGGCTTCACTGGCAATTGGAGCTTTGGATCTCATGGCCGCTGGGAGAGTTTTGGCTGGATAGCGCCATTGGTAGTCCTTGTATTTGGACTGATGGCTATTGCTCAATGGCAGAATGATTCGCGCATTAACGATATTGCTGAAGTGGATGCGGCCTTATTAAGTGATGATGTTCCGCCCGACGCTTATGCTGATAGTGGCTTTTTGGCGTTCCTAAAGAATGGCCCTCTCTCTGATTCAGGCGACTCTGCTGATTTAGTACAAAGCAAATAAGCTCTACTCGTTGATGTTGCCTAAACTGAAGTTGCCCTTTACTAGTGCTTTAGTAGCGCTAGTTGTTGCTTCATTCGCTCTATCTATTTCTGCAGTTCAAGCACAATCCGCACCGAGTGCCTCTCATGGCAAAACCACCGCTATCCCAGAAAAGAAACCGGATGGTACTTGGGAAGGATTGAAGCCGGCACAACAACAAATTCTGGCCCCTTTAGAAAGCGACTGGGATTACATGCTGCCAGATAGTCGCAAGAAATGGATTCAGGTCGCTAACATCTATCCAAAGATGAGTGCCCAAGACCAAGAACGTTTGCAATCACGCATGACTGGATGGTCAAAACTTTCGCAAAAGGAACGCCGTATCGCTCGTGAAAACTATTTAAGTAGCCTCAAGTTCCCGGCCGAGAAAAAAGCAGAAGCTTGGAGCGCTTATCAAAAGTTAAGTGATGATCAAAAGAAGAAGCTAGCTGAATCCGAAGTGAAGAAAAAACCCACTGCTGCTAACGCGCCTACACTCCAAAAATACCCCAGCCCCAAAGTAAGCCTCCCTGCTACCGCTGCCGCACCAAGTATTTCTGCACCAGTTGAAAACCCTAGCTCAAGCGCCGAGAGCAACGCTCCCAGTAATTAATTTCCCTATCTCATCATTAAGTAGTTTTATGACGCCTGCTGAACTCAGCACATTACCTTCCCCACACTTTTGGCGACGCGTTTCCTGCTGTTTATATGAACAGCTCGTACTGTTGGGTGTAATTGCCCTGACCTTCCTAGTTCCCAATCTGGGCTTGGGTATTTTGTTTGGGATAGCCCTACCGAGTTGGCTAACGTTTATGTATCTCTATGCCGTTTTAGGGATTTACTTTGTTTGGTATTGGAGTAAATCAGGTCAAACTTTAGCAATGCAGACTTGGCGCATTCGGATGATTGATATGAACGGCTCTACCCTTACTAGACGCCAAGCGCTATGGCGCTATATCTATGGCTCCCTCTGGATCATTCCCTGTGTTTTATTGCAATGGGCATTTCATTTGGAAAAATGGCAGATTATCGAGATGCTATTTGCAGTTGCACTCTTTCTTTGGCCTCTAACCATATATCTTGATCGTAGAAGTCCGCTGCTACGCCAAAG
>Ga0194037_1000716_pt1 | contig 25637 bp, 20 predicted proteins | sample JunL306m_MetaG_FD_148653 | JGI IMG/M metagenome (GOLD analysis project Ga0194037, IMG submission 148653) | Anoxic zone freshwater microbial communities from boreal shield lake in IISD Experimental Lakes Area, Ontario, Canada - Jun2016-L304-6m | ecosystem: Environmental > Aquatic > Freshwater >...
CTTGGGGGATCTCCAAAATGCCATTTATACCCAAACATGAATGATGTTCCATCAGCAATACTGCTCATATCCAAAAAATGAGCTGAATCCGCAGGCAAACAAACTGTGGCTGGCAATATAAAATCCACCACCGGAATAGGGCCTACATACAATGGTTTACTAAAATAATTACTTTGGCATCCGGTATTAGATTCGAGTTTAAGTTTGGCTGTTTTGTTGCCCCATGGGCTGTAAGTATGTATCCTATTATTGCCATTCAACACCGTATCGGCAATACCATCTCCATAATCCCAGAACCATTTTGTAATGATACCGGGTGCTACCAAATTCGACGAATCAGTAAAGGTTACCGGGAATCCATCACAGACAGGAGCACTGATCCCAAAATTAGGAATAGGTTTATAGGTGACCGTGATGGTCATTGAACTGGTATCGCTGAAACATCCCACATTGGTGACCGCAACATATCTTACCGTATAAGTACCGGCAGTATTATAAAGATGTTTGGGATTCTTTATTGTACTGACATTCCCGTCTCCAAAATCCCACCACCACTTATACGGATAAGTAGACGCTGCATAATTGGTGGTATCGGTAAACGCGATGCTGTCGGTTACACAACCGGTGCTGCTCCAGGTAAAACCAACGATCGGAGGATCGTACACATACAGATTCCGGTCAATGATCACCGAATTTCCACATCCTTCAGGCGATATGGTTCCTGCTGTAATGGTGATGGGATAAACACCCGCTGGTGCATATGAATATAGTGTTGGCAATTTATACCTCCATACTTGTGTGGTACCAATAAAATAAGTAGAATCCTGAACCAGTGGTGAGTAAATGGTTACATTGGAATATGGATTAGCCGGTGGATTATTATGAAAATCCCAGGCCAGATAGGTAAGTGAATCGGGATGCTTGGGCAATGTTACTGAAAAATAGAAAGGCGTACCGGTACAAGCCGTTACATTCGTGCTGATATTAAATGGATTGATGGGTGTGATGAAAGTAAGCAGGTCCTTAATATTGGTTCCCGCATTATAGCCATAAGATTCAACGCCACCGTATCCATAAGCACTTGCATTAAATCCTGAATCCGATTGCAGCGTATGCGTACCCACAGTCACTTGTTGCTGTAAATATGAATAATTGCTGTTTTGCGGATGCACCTGAAATGAAGCAGTGGGTGGTGCACCATCTATTTTAAAAGAACTGAGGGCGGTTCCTCCATTGGGGATCAGTACACTTACATAATGTTCAGTAATGGCAAAATGCGGAGTTGCATATAAGAGTACTTTTGCAATATTCTGTTCTACAGGACTTAAATAAATAACTTCCGGATCTCCATCGCCGCTGGGAATAATTCCCGTATTGCCACAGGCCCCTGAAGTTGTAATGTATTGCGCCACCATGATGGGCTTATCGGATTGTATATAGTTTGGCTGATTGGTTGCCGCTATCTGATAATAAAAATTATTGATCAGTCCGGTTAACGTAACTCCATTTAGCTTCACATTGGCAGTAGGATCTGAAACGGCGATCCTGAAATAATTATAAGGCATGCCATAGGTAGGAACTGTCAGGTAATTCTTTCCCCAGGCTGTTTTAGGAAATGCTTGTACTATGTAATTATCAGCAGATCCCGATCCATTATTCGGACAACTCAAATTAATTTTCCCACTTCCCGAAAACACAGCGATGGGTTTACAATTGCTGGTTCCACTGGCCACACTGATGATCTTGGTTCCGGTAAGGTCTACCCCACTATTCCCACTGATGGTCCCTAAACCATTAAATATCTGCCCCTGGGTTAAATTATAGGTATAGGTTTGACCGGCTGTCATGGTTTGGGTATTGGCACTCGGTATAACCTGTATGGTAGTAGTACCTGTATCGGTAGCCACCACAAAAAAGTAGCAGTAAGAATAAGCCTGTTGCGAATTCTGTGTCATATTGAGGGAATAATATTCTTTCCCTAATGTATTGGTAGGAAATAAAAGCGTTGCGCCCGATCGGCTTCCATTGTAAATATGGGCATAGGCAACGATGGGCTTGGTACTGGAAATATGGATACCCTTTCCTGAAGTTCCTTCTGTTCCTAATCGGGCATCATAGGTACTGCTCTTAGGGATCGGAGGCGTTTCAAAAATTGTATTGGCTGCAATATTGGAATAGGTTTGAGTATAACCTAGGCCGGGTATGGAAACAGTTATGGTGGTGACGTCTTCTGTAGCAAAATACAAAACCATCTCCTGAGCTCCCCCTGTAGTATTTAAGGTGCCATTGCCATTATACATATCGCAATGAGAGCCATAGCCCACCCAAAAATCCTTGCCTTTATTTGAAAAATCCTGCGCAAATATTACAGATGAGAGCAACACCAACGAAGCCAGAAGGAGTAATTTTCTCATAAACAGAAGTTAATGAAGACGAGCAAAACAAAAAGCAGTTAAAATTAGCATTTATCTGGAGTTTTTACAACTCTCGAAATATGATATTAATCGGATACCAGCATGACTGTAATTGACCATACGGCACCAGATATAAAACAGATTCATTAGACCTTAAAAAAAAGAATAGTTTAACAGGCCTCAAAAAAAATCCCCCCGGAGAACCGAAGGGACTTAAAGTATAGCCATGAAAAACAAACTTTAAATAAAGATAAAGATTGTATCCTATTATTTTGCTCTTTTTTCGTAGCGCTTATTAAATTTATCGATACGACCTGCAGTATCTACCAATACGTTCTTACCGGTATAAAACGGATGAGATGTATTTGAGATCTCCAGTTTAATTACAGGATACTCATTTCCGTCTTCAAATTTTACTTTTTCGCCTGATGGTGCTGTAGACCTGCTCAGGAACTGTGTTCCATTACTCATATCCTTGAACACTACTGTTCTGTAATTGTTTGGATGAATTCCTTTTTTCATATTTCTTTAGTGTTTTGAGTACGGATTTTGCCGTACAGATTTAAATAGTTTGCAAAGATACATAAAATGTGGAAAAAATAGTAATCTCTATCACAGTCACCCTGTTTTTTAGTATGACTACCCTATAAAATTAATTATTTACACATTATAAATAATAAATATATTATTGTTTACTAGCTCTTCATATTGATAAATTGCAAGGCAAGACCCAGGTCCCATCCCTTAGAAGCCTGTATCACTTCTTGCAGATCATCGATCTTTTTACCCGTAACCCTGATGATATCATCCATGATGGCAACCTGTACTTTTAAGCCGCTGTCCTTGATAATCTTCACGATCTTTTTAGCATCTTCCTGCTTAATTCCGTTGCGAACGGGAATGACCTGCTTCACTACTTTACCGCTTTGCTGCGGCTCTTTACTGAAATCATAGATCTCAGCAGCCAGGCCCTGCTTCATTCCCCTGCTGATCAGCACATCGCGTATCTGTCCAAGTTTCATATCACTATCAGCCTCAAGGTTCACGATAAAATCCTTTTTGTTCAATTCGATCACCACATGCGACCCCTTAAAATCGAATCGGTTACTGATCTCCTTATGTACTGTGTTGATGGCGTTGTCGAGCGTTTGAAGGTCAACTTTACTAACCAGGTCGAATGATGGCATAGTTGTTTTTTTTACAAAATTAAAAAACCTATCGCAGAAAGGCGACAGGTTTTTTACAAAAAGAACCATAACACTTATTTCGGTACTAGTTCCCCTTACCTTTTACCCTGTTTTGTTCATCGGCAGCTCCGCCAGTCTTCCTTTTCTGGATGCCCTTAATGGGTTTCCCAAATCGATAGCTAAAAGTTAAGGTTGCTACCCTATTATCTCCTGTTTGACTGAATTTGGCTTCGGTATTCTGAAAATTGATATTCCCTTCTGGGCGCTGCGTATTGAAAATATCGCGTACACTCAATTTCAAGCTGGCTTTATTCTTAAGCAATTGCTTTTGTACGCCAGCACTAATTTGTCCAAGTGGTTTGATCATGATCTGACCTTCAATTCCCTTGGTGCGATAGAATCCGGATAATTCGGCACTCCATCCTTTTTTAAAGCTGAACTGATTATTCACATTCACCAAAAAATTGGTTGCGTGTTTATTTACATCTTCACCATACAATAATCCTTTGAATTGATTGTAGCGGGCTTCTGTATATACGTTGGCGTTCCACCATTTCCGTACCGGGATCTGGGCATTTACTGAAACACTGGCATCATTCATATATCCGTAATTATTCTGAATGATCACGGTTGCAAAACCTTTTTCCTGGAATGTTTCAGTGAACAGGTCACGGGTATGACTAAAGTTAACCGTGGTGGTTAAAAACTGCTTATAGGTATGACTAAGTTCAAAAACATCTGCATACATGGGTTTTAAATAAGTGTTCCCGGCTGCATAAGTATATTTATCAATGAAGAACAAGAATGGATTCAGGTCTTCATATGCAGGGCGATTGATCCTGCGTCCATAAGATATACTGAACTGGTTCTTCTCTGAAGGATTATATCCTGCAAAAATGGTTGGGAACAGATTGGTATAGCTATTTTTAAAGGATGAATCTGCACGTTGTGGATTTCCAAATTGATGACCTTTGTAGTTGGTGTTTTCCAGTCTTAATCCGGTTTGCAGACTCCATTTTTTCCATTCCTTATTGAAATTCAGGTAGGCGGCATTAATATTTTCACGATAGTCGTAATCGTTCGTCTTCTCATAATCAACCTGCTTAACACCACTCATGAAGTAATAATAAGCAGCGGCATTGTTGGTTTCCACATAGCTCGATTTCACTCCAGCTTCAATTTTAGCTCCCTTCTTAAGCGGATGGGCATAATCCATCTTTGCAGAATATATATTGATGATAGAAGGCAATACACCAAAGAGTTCATCGCTACCTTTCACATTCATGGCCGCTGTATAATTTGAATTGGTAAAATATTGTTCCCGGTTAGAATGGTAATTAATATAATCCAGATCGGCGGTAAGTTCTCTTCCTGTTGAATCGAATTGATGGCGAAAATTAAGGTTCACACCTCCGTTTCTCCAGGCGGCATCTTCACGATGAGTGGATACCACGATCGAATCAACATTCCCCAAATTGTTCTTCAAAAAACTGGTATTAATTCCAGATTGAATTTCGGGAGAACTAACACCGGTTAGCACTACACCAAAAGTTGTTTTTTTACTTAGATAATAATCGGCTCCTATTTTTGCAGAGAAATTATTGTTCCTGTGTTTCATGAAAGTCTGTTGCTCAAAGATCGCTTTCAGTGATTGATCGTTATTTTTATATTTCCGCTCCAGATCCAGTTCCTGAAAGCCTACACGACCATTGGCACTGAAGGTGCTGAACAGATTCAGTTTTCCATTCCGGTAATTCAGGTTCAAACTGTTATTCGTTTTAGCATATTTTCCCTGGCCATAAGCAGTAGAAGCAGATCCATTAAAACCTTTTTGCCTGTTCTTTTTGGTTTTGATGTTGATGATGCCCGATTTCCCTGCTGCATCATATTTTGCAGATGGATTGGTCATGATCTCAATTTGTTCCAGGTTTGAGGCCGACATATTCTTTAGCAGATTGGTCAGTTCAGTACCTGATAAATAACTGGGCTTGCCATCAAGCATGATCATTACACCTTGCTTACCTTTCAGACTGATATTACCGTCCTTATCTACGGTTACACCGGGAGATTTTTCCAGTACTTCCAAGGCTGTGCTACCGGCACTGGTAATAGATGATTCTACATTGATGATGGTCCTGTCTGCCTTTCTTTCAATAAAAGGCTTTTTTGAACTCACCACCACTTCTTTCAGGTTTTTACCCACAGGAATCAATTGCAAAACGGCCAATTGCACAGATGGAGCAGCGGCAGTAACTGAAAAAGACTGACTATAGGCTTTTGTATGACCAACGGAAGTGGCCATTACGAGATAGTTCCCTTCTTTAATGTTCTCGAAGTAAAAATTGCCTGCAGCATCGGCTACGGCTACTTTCACTAAACCTGAATCTTTTGATTGTAAGAGGGAAACACTGGCGGCATCAATAATCTTTTGATTTCCACCGTCTTTGATTGCACCGGAAATTTTGCCTCCGGTTTGGGCGTAGCTGGACATACTGATAACAGTTGCAGCCAGCAGGCTGAAAAATTTGTTCATGGCTATACTTTTTGTTTTGTTTAAACCCGAATGGCTATCGGGCGATATTATTACATTAAGCAGTTATATACTTTCATAACTACTTAACAAAAGTAGGTACTTTGTTTTGCATAGTACATTGTTTTGTAATGAACGGCAAAATAAAAGGATTACTGGTAATAATTCCAGTTTAATACGTAGTAAAGTGAGAAAAGGTTACAGGTATGAATGTATTTATATCTGTTTAGCGCTTAACGGCTTTTTTTGATATGATGATCAAAATTATTCCGCCTAAAACTAAGCCAGACGCGATCATTTCGGCCTGAGTAGGATGATAACCATAGATATTATAGGTATTATTTACCCGTATCAATTCTACAGCAAATCTTTCTAATCCATTCAGAATTAAGTAAATGCCAAACATAACTCCTGGAACAGTTACACGCTTCCTAATTGCCCAAAGGAATAGGAATAGCAGTGTACAAAGGAAGGTTTCATAGAAAGGGGTTGGGAAAACCGGCTGTGGCAAAGCACGGGCATGCTCTTCTTCACAGTCAGGTATTTTCACGCCATCTTTATTTACATTATTAGGATAAGTGTATGCCACCATCCACACTGGTAAAAATGAGGGTGCTTTGAAGTATTGGTGAGGAACGGCTTCAAGACTAACATATTTCCGGTCAGTGACAGTAACGGTACTGTCTTGCCCCTGAGATCCCTTATCTGTAACTGCACCCAATAAATAATAAGCTTTGTTCTTTTCCAGACTGGTGTCAAAAGCACCGGGACCTGCCGCTACAACATGGCCCGACGCATCAGTAATATATGCGCTGTTTAGCACGCCCCAGTCTCCGTCACCAGCTACCTGACAACCGATTCTACCCACCGCATAGGCGATCATTAATGCCGGGCCGGCAGCATCTACAAGATGTATTACTTTGATCCCTTTTTTAGCCGCATACCAGCAAATAGCTATGGCTGCAAGGATCAAACCACCATAAAAAGTAAGTCCGCTTGCAGAAAATAATCTGCCAATGGGGTCACTGATGAATTCATTCCAATTTTCAAGATTGTCGAAAAGCTTAGCACCCAGTATCCCAAATATCAATCCAAGGATGATGATGTCTCCTACCCTGTCGTGTGGCCATATCCTTACCGCCCTTGTTTCAGGATCCTTTAAGCGTTGTTTGTTCTTATCCCACCATTTCAATCCGGATAGCAAAGCCGCTACCAACAAGCCTCCCAAAATGCTACCCTGTGCAGAAAAAATATATTCCTGAGGAAGCATCGTATCGGGCTTGCTAAAAAATAGTCCAACCAGTTTATATCCAAAAAGAAAACCAACCAATCCATTTATAATAAGGTCTGATACAGATGCAGGTCTACCCACGGTGATCAATTCCTCTCTTGGATGCAATAGCCCATCCTTTTCCCTTCTTTTCAATTCACGATCCAGTACCAGGGCAGCGGCAATAAATCCCATGGCTACCATCAAACCGAAGGTATTCAGAAACTTGAGCCGCTCAAAGCTTAACCCAAACCAATCCTTGATTACATAATACAAATTTGGATACATGTACAGAAATTTGTGAATTGAAAATTTTCAATCGCAAGATATTCAATTATTCAACGTGTTGAAAATATCACGCAAAAGAAACATCCTCCTGATTACAGGAGGATGTATAATAAAATTATGATTTGAATTCTTTGAATCAATTACAATATTGATCAAATGCACCGATCAGGTTCTCTGCGATCATCTGTGCACTTCTGCCTTCTATATTGTGTCTTTCAATATAATGGACAAGTTTCCCGTCCTTAAAAAGAGCAATAGCAGGCGAAGATGGAGGATAAGGCATCAGGTGTTCCCGTATTTTCTTAACCGCGTCGATATCAAAACCTGCAAAACTCGTAGTAATTAGATCAGGTTTTTTGGCTGTATTTCCTACGGCCATCAATACTCCCGGCCTTGCGGTACCTGCACTGCAGCCACAAACCGAATTGATCATTACCAATGTAGTGCCCTGTGCACTTATTGCACCTTCAACATCGGCAGGGGTTAATAATTCTGAAAATCCATTTTCAGTTAATTCTTCCTTCATAGGAATTACAATCTCAGCTGGATACATAGTTACTTTGTTTAGTGATGCAAAATTAAGTAGTTATAATTTATTATGCATTGATTTTTTTCAATGTTTCATTTATTGTTTTATGCCATTTAGGCGTACTTAAAAAAATCTTTGCGCCAGTATGTCTTGTTTATTTTCAGAAATTGCAATATTGTCTTCCAAAAATCTGATGGAACAGCATTTGATGAATGAACAGTGTAACCATTTAAAAACAAAAAAATAAATAGCTATGACACTGGTAAAAGTAAACAACCCGATGCACAAAACATTTGACGGACTGATCAATGAATTATTTAATGAAATTCCTGCCTCTTTTGGAAAAACCATGAGAGAAGATCTGCTTCATTTTCCACCCGTGAATATCACTGAGAAAACAGAAGGCTACCTGATCGAATTGTCGGCCCCCGGCTTAAGCAAATCAGATTTTCAGATCAAACTGGAAGGAAAATTGCTAACGATCAGCGCTGAAAAAACAGCAGAAAAATTATCAGAAAATGTAAAACTGATCCGAAAAGAATTCAGTCAGAAATCATTTAAACGCAGTTTTACTGTGGATGAAAAGATCGATGCCACTGCTATTCAGGCAAAATATGAAAATGGTATCCTGTTACTAGAATTGCCTAAAAAAGCAACAGTAGCAGACAGTACTAAAGAAATCACCATTCAATAATTTTATAAGTAAGCATACAGTTGGTTTTGGTTTGATGCCCCGTTATTCATAACGGGGCATGTTTTTACCAACCGATCAATACCCAAGTATCTTCAACATGCTTTGCGCGGTTTGTTCTTTAGCATACAACCAATCCGTAAGCTTTCCTGTCTTATCATATCCCACGATCACGTGTTTCGGAGAAGGGATCAAACAATGTTTGATGCCTCCGTATCCACTAATCTGATCCTGATAAGCGCCTGTATGAAAGAAACCAACATACAACGGCTCATCATTTCCTATTTTAGGTAAGAACACTTCATTGATATGTTCTTCTGAATCATAATAATCATGACTGTCGCAGGTGATTCCGCCCAATACTACCCGCTGGTATTCGTTTTGCCATTTATTGATGGGTAGCATCAGGAATTTTTCACCAATGCCCCAGGTATCCGGTAAGGTGGTGATGAACGAAGAATCGATCATATACCAGGTCTCCTTATCATTCTGCATTTTCTGTCCGATCACACTATAAATATGTGCCATGCTCTCTCCTACCGTATAACTACCGAATTCAGTGAATATATTCGGCATCGGAACTTTACTGCGTTTACACGCCACCTTTATATTGCGTACGATCTCATTGATCATGAACTGATAATCATATTCAAAACCCAGTGAATGCTTGATCGGAAATCCTCCGCCAATATTAATCGAATCCAGTTCAGGACAGATCTTCTTCAGCTGGCAATACAGGTTGATCACTTTATTCAATTCACTCCAGTAATAAATATCATCCTTGATCCCCTTGTTCAGGAATATATGCAACATTTTTAATTGAAAGCGATGTTCATTGCCTTCGATCTTGTCTACATAAAATTCAAGGATATCTTTTGCTCGAATGCCCAGTCGGGAAGTATAGAAAGGAAAATTGGGTTCTTCATCAGCAGCCACACGGATACCCAAGTTGAACGGTACTTTCACTGATTTAATATATGCACGCAATTCATCCACATTATCCAGTACCGGGATCACATTCTTAAACCCGGTATTCAGTAACCCGGCGATCCGGTTGGTGTATGATTTTTGTTTATACCCATTGCAAATGATATAAGTTTCTTTACTGATCTTCTTCTTGGCATACAATTTCTTGATGATGTCAATATCATAGGCGAATGAGGTTTCCAAATGGATATCATTCTTCAATGCTTCTTCCACAATAAAAGAAAAATGCGAACTTTTTGTACAATAGCAGTAATTGTATTTGCCTTCGTATTTGTGCTTTTTAAATGCGTTGGCAAACATCAATTTAGCCTTGTTGATCTGCTTCCCGATCTTCGGCAGGTAGGTCAGCTTCAAAGGGGTGCCATACTTGTCGATCAAGGCTTTTACATCCAAGCCATTATATTGCAGGTATTCATCCTTTACCTTAAAATCTTCCTGCGGAAAGTTAAATGTCTGCTCTACCAGATCACTGTAGGTATTATTCATTTCCATACCAAAATTGCGATTTGTCAAGTGGGGTATATTTTAGCCAACAAAAATAACGGATTGAAATAAAAACGAGGTAAAAATTTACCTTAACCGCCTTCTCAATTGAGAAATGGTCTGCGGAATTGTAAAATTATTACCCGCATAAAAAAAACCGCCGGAATGTTCCGGCGGTTTCGAATGTATTTAGCTTCAGCCTATTTTACTGAATCTATTAATTTTTTAAATGTTTCTGGCTCATTCATGGCGAGGTCGGCCAACACTTTACGGTTCAGGTCGATCTTCTTTACCGCCAGTTTATGAATGAACTCACTGTAGATCATCCCTTCTGCCCTTACTGCGGCATTGATACGGGCGATCCAAAGTGTGCGGTATTCGCGCTTTTTCAATTTACGGCCAACATAACTGTATGTTAAGCCTTTTTCCATCACATTTTTAGCAACGGTATATACATTTTTACGCTTGCCATAATAACCTTTGGCAGCTTTTAAGATTCTTTTGCGGCGGGCCCTACTGGCTACTGCATTTACTGAACGTGGCATATTAAAATTCGTTTAAAGTTAGATGATTGATGTTTTTTTACTCCTGGTTTTGCTGATCTGCAAATACGGGAAATCAGGATCATTATTTTAATCCTAAAAGCCTTTTTACAAAATGTAGGTTGGCATCACTCACCACACCGTCTTGGCGCATACCACGCTTACGTTTGGTGCTTTTCTTTGTTAAGATGTGACGTTTGAAAGCTTTTTGAAAAGTGATCTTACCGGAGCCGGTAACTTTGAAGCGCTTTTTTGCGCTACTGTTGGTTTTAACCTTTGGCATTACATAACTGTTTTGAGTTACTCCCTGCTGGCGTTCCAAAACTTCGGAAACTTGTTGAGCCTTGTGGGAAATGTCTGAAAAAGAATAGCCTTTTTCGGGCGGCAAAGGTAGGGAAAACAAGGATAATTACCTAAATTATTCAATAAATAAGGTACTCAACAGACTGTTTACTCATCCATTCCAAAGCTTTCTTCAGCTGTTTTACTCGATCCGGACACTAAAGCATTGATATTATTCACTTCCTCGGGTGTAAAATACCTCCATTTCCCCGTCGCCAATCCACTCAGCGTCATATGCATGATCCTTGTCCTTTTTAGCGAAACTACCTGATAACCAAGCGCTTCGCACATCCGGCGAATCTGCCTGTTTAAACCCTGGGTAAGTATGATCTTAAATCGCTCGGGGCCTTCCTGTTTTACAAAACAAGGCTGGGTTCGGGTTCCCAATATCCTCACTCCACTGCGCATCTGATTAACAAATTCGCTGTTGATGGGCTTGTCTACCGAAACCATATACTCCTTCTCATGCTTATTTCCGGCCCTTAGTATCTTATTCACGATATCCCCATCGTTGGTCAAGAAGATCAGTCCTTCAGAACGTTTGTCGAGCCGCCCCACCGGAAACACCCTCGATTTGTAATTCACAAAATCAATAATATTCGATTTGTCTTTCAGGTCGGTGGTACAGGTAATACCCTTTGGTTTATTCAGGGCCAGATAGACCGTTTCCTTTTTTTTCTTCAGCCGCTCCCCATCCACCCTAACCTCATCCCCGGGGGATACCCGATTGCCTTTCTGCGCATCTTTCCCATTGATGGTTACCCTACATTGTTCAATATATTTATCGGCCTCCCTTCTACTGCAGAAGCCTGAATCACTGATGTATTTGTTTAAACTTGTATCCATGTTAACTAAAATATTAAAGGGAAGCATGGCTTCCCTTCAATTCAATATCATCTATATTTTGCCAGGCAATAATTATTTCTTCTTCATACTCTTTGGAGCAAACATCACCAGCATACGCTTACCTTCCATTTTCGGCATTCCTTCCAGAGCACCTACATCTTTCAACCGATCAGCAAATTTTAGTAGCAACACTTCTCCTCTTTCTTTGAACATGATGGCACGGCCTTTAAACTGAACATGGGCTTTTACTTTATTCCCTTCCATCAGAAATTTTTCGGCATGCTTGGTCTTGAATTCAAAGTCATGCTCATCAGTATTGGGTGTAAAACGAATTTCCTTAACCTCACTGGTCTTGGATTTCGCTTTCATCTCTTTCTTCTTCTTCTTCTCATCGTACAAAAACTTATTGTAATCAATGATCTTACAAACCGGCGGTACGGCTCCTGGAGAAATTTCAACCAGATCAAGTTCCTGTCCCTGGGCTATTTTCAATGCATCGGCTATAGCGTATACACCTACTTCTACATTTTCGCCCACTAATCTTACTTCGGGTACCCGTATCATGTGGTTGGTACGGTGTTCTTGTTGTTGTTCTTTTTTAAACCTTGGATTAAAAGTGCCCCTGGGGGGTCTTGGAGGAAATGCCATTTAGAAATTTTAGTTTACAATTTTGTTTTATTTGTACATGATTTATTCTGAAACTCGGTCTCGTATTTCAATTAAGATCTCATCCATAAATTCAGTCAGCAACCTTGCTCCCTGATCTCCTTTTCCCTGACGCCGAACAGATGCTTTTCCTTCATTCATTTCCTTTTCCCCTACCACCAGCATATAAGGCACTTTTGCCATCTCTGTATCCCTGATCTTTTTCCCGATCTTTTCGTTCCGGTCGTCAATCTCAGCACGAATATCAGCATTTTTCAGCGTTTGCAAAATACTATTTGCATAATCCATGAATTTATCGCTGATGGGAAGGATCTTTACCTGCAAGGGAGCCAGCCAGGTAGGAAACTTACCTGCATAGTGTTCCAGCAGGAAGCCAATGAACCTTTCATGGGTTCCCAGCGGGGCACGATGGATGATCAACGGAACTTCGGGGTGATTGTCTTTATTGGTAAATGATAATTTGAATTTTATTCCCGAATTGAAATCAACCTGATTGGTAGCCAGGGTAAATTCACGACCAATAGCACTCCATATCTGCACGTCGATCTTTGGGCCATAGAACGCTGCTTCATCCTGCACTTCGATGAATGGTGTTCCTGTTTCCACCAGCACTTTACGTACCATATCCTCAGTCTCTTTCCACAGTTCAGGTTCATTCACATATTTCTTCCCAAGCTTTTCAGGATTGTGCAGCGATAAACGCATCACATATTTTTCTACTCCGAAGATCTTAAAATATTTAATGTACAGATCATTCACCGCTTTGAATTCGCTAAAGAACTGTTCGCGGTTACAATAAATATGTGCATCATTCATGTGCAGACAACGAACGCGCATCAGTCCGAATAACTCCCCACTTTGCTCATAGCGATAACAGGTGCCATACTCAGCAATTCGATAAGGAAGGTCTTTATAACTTTTTGGTTCGGCATCAAAGATCTTATGGTGATGCGGACAGTTCATCGCCCTCAGATAATATTTTTCTCCATCCATTTCCATTGGAGGAAACATACTATCTGCATAATAAGGCAGGTGACCGCTGGTCAAATACAGATTTTCTTTTGCAATATGCGGTGTTACCACACGCTTATATCCTGCAGCTGTTTCAGTTGTCTTAGCAAGCCTTTCAAGTTCTTCAATAATGATTGTACCATTCGGCATCCATAGGGGCAAACCCTGTCCCACATCATCACTCATGGTATAGATACCCAGTTCTTTTCCCAGTTTACGGTGATCCCTTTTCTTGGCTTCTTCCAACATCAGCAGGTATTCATCCAGTTCTTTCTGGTTGGGAAAAGTAACGCCATACACGCGTGTCAGCTGTTTATTCTTCTCATCCCCTTTCCAGTAAGCACCGGCGATACTGGTAAGTTTGATGGCCTTGATAAATCCTGTATTGGGAATATGCGGGCCACGACAGAGATCAGTAAATCCGCCTTGCGTATAAAAAGTAATGGTTCCGTCTTCCAGATTTTGTAACAGATCAAGTTTATATTCATCAGATTTTTCAACAAAATATTGAAGGGCATCGGCCTTGCTGATTGATTTACGGATATAGGGGTTCGATTGTTTCGCCAGTTCATTCATTTTCTTTTCCAGTACAACCAGGTCTTCTTCTGTTAGCTTGCGATCACCTAAGTCCATATCATAATAGAATCCTTTGTCAATCGCAGGCCCCACCCAGAACTTAACGCCGGGAAAAGCAGTTTCAACAGCTTCGGCCATGAGATGTGCCGAGCTATGCCAAAAAGTTGATTTTCCGTCGCCATCATCCCAGGTCAATAATTTCAGGGAAGCATCCTCTTCTATGGGCCGGGTGGCATCCCAAACCTGTCCATTAATACTGGCCGCCAATACCTTTCTGGCCAATCCCTCACTAATCGATTTGGCAACCCCCAGTGCAGATACACCCTTTTCATATTCCCGTACCGCGCCATCGGGCAATGTTATCTTTATCATATCTTTAATCAACCTGTATTTAAAGCCTGTCTGCTGCTTTATCAGGAAGTATGCAAATTTAACGAAGTATTAGCTATGGAAAAATTTATCTAAAATATCTTTGTCTTGATTCTGAAGCCTTCAGATTTTATAAAAATCACAAAAGTTTTTTGTTTCGATATGAAATTTAAATTCATCTTATTTTTCTTATGGCTGGTCAGTATTCAGGCTATGGGCCAGAATTTCAGCGGACAATGGAAAGGGCAATTCACCGATAACAGTTCATCTTTTGCCGGATGGGGAGGTAATCGTTGCGATTATGTGATTGAAATTGAATGCAGGGGGAAATTGGTAACCGGATATTCCTATACCTATTTTAATGAAGGGGCAAAGCGCTATTATACCATTTGCAAACTTGAAGGGAAATTTGATAAAAATGCCAATACAATAGAATTCACCGAAGTGGAGCGTACCAAAACGAATGTACCTAGTTCCATTCATAATTGTTTCCAGATTCATAAGCTTACCTATAATGCGGGTGCTGAAGAGCAAAGCCTGGATGGCAACTGGTATCCAGCACCCAACCAACAAGGCGATTGCGGATATGGAAGCACCACCCTCATCAGGCGGGTACTTCAAAAAAATCCTGCAGTGGCGAAAACGCCTGTGATCAAGGCCAAGCCATCAGTACCTAAATTACCTTCACGAATTACGCCTCCGGTTGTTGTAAAGCCAAAAACTATCAATCCTCCGGTCACCAAAGCCAAACCCAAACCGATAATACCGCCTCCAATTGTTAAACTGAACCCTATAACTGAAAATAAATTACCAGAACCTGTATTCACTAAACCAGAGGATATCGTTCAGAAACCTAATCTTGATAAGTTTTTTGAGAAAAGAAATAATACCCTGCTGAAAACGATTGAAATTGAAAATGCTACATTTCGGGTAGACCTATACGATAATGGTGATATTGATGGTGATAGTATTTCCCTGTTTTATAATGGCCGATTGTTATTGCAACATAAACGATTGAGTGACAAGGCCATTACCCTAACCCTGCGATCAGACGACAGCAAGGACCTGAATGAACTTGTTATGTATGCCGAGAACCTGGGTGAGATCCCTCCCAATACTGCCCTGATGGTGGTTACCGATGGGGATAATCGTTATGAGGTAAGGATAGCATCCGACCTTCAGAAAAGTGGCGTGATCAGGTTCATTCATAAGCCAAAATCAGGGCAATAAATCCTGAATAAATGCGTTTTTAGCTGAACCAATATCATTCTGCATGAAAGCCAATTTTACCGGTGCATATGCCATCGCTTTGCTTTTTTCAATCATTGTTTTCAGCGTTTCCTGTTCAAAAGGAAAGGATACCTCCAATACTCCAAGAGAACAATTGGTGGTAGGCAAATGGAATATAAACCGGGTACAACTCAGGATCTATTACAGCGGCACATTTTTCAAGGATACCATCATTCCTCAAACCCCCATGCCCGAAAATTTTGTAAAATTTGATGTGGGCAATGCTTTTGAATACCGGTTCAACAAGAATACATCTGATCTGGGAACCTATCAATTCGTAGGCACAGATTCTGTTATCTCTAATGTAACCAGTAAAGTGTACAGGTGGAAGATACTAACGATGACGGATGTGTTATTTACCGTAATGACCACTACCACTGATCCGGCATTCCCTGGAGCAACCGTTGAAAATTATCAGACCTTTGTAAAATAAGACTAACCCCTTTAGATAATAATCTGCATCCCCATCAGGATGCATTTTTTTTGCTTAGAATTTAAAATTCCAGGTTACGGCAGGAATGATCGGGAATAAAGAAACCTGTTTGGCTTGTACTTGCAGGGTGCCGTTGTACGGACTTCCGGTCTGATCAAAATAAATGAAATAAGGATTCTGCCTGCTATAGGTATTGTATATACTGAATACCCATTCACTCTTCCATTTATGCCGATCGCTTTTACGCGGTGTTAATATGGCCGACAGATCAAGCCGGTGATAGGCAGGTAAGCGGTATTCGTTAATGCGACTATACTCTTGCGTGAGTACGCCTCCAATAATATAAAACCGCTGTGGCAGGGTAGCTGCATTTCCGCTGCCGTAAACAAATGAAGCAGATAGTTTCCATTTCTTATTGAGTTCGTACATGGCCACTACACTAAGGTCATGCCGGCGATCATATTTGGCAGGATATTTCTCTCCAAAATTAAGTGCCGGAAATTTTCTCCAGGTCCAGCTTAACGTATATCCTATCCAGCCGGTAAGCCGGCCCTTGGTTTTGTTGATGAACAATTCACTGCCATAGCTCCACCCTTCACCAAATACGAATGAATTCTCTGTATCATCAAGGGTATTGGGGGTATAGCCTTCTTTATATTCGATCTGGTTCTGCATCTTTTTATAATACAGTTCCAACGAGGTTTCATACATATTGTTCTTGAAATTCTTGAAGAGTCCGCCGGCATATTGCCAGCTGATCTGGGGCTTTACTTTATAGGTACTGGGTACCCAGATATCCGTTGGTAAAGTAGTGCCAGCATTACTCACGAGATGAATATACTGCAGGTTACGGGTAACCGAAGCTTTGATGGAGGTTTCATCATTGATGGCGTATCGTACGGTCAACCGTGGTTCCAGTCCACCATAACTTTCCACACCCGCACCTTTTTTAAACACCGTACTGTCGATCCTGTTCCCATTGTCATCCGTTTTATAGATCTTGTACGGACCGGTTTGTTGAAACCAACTATACCGGATACCCGCATTAACCTTTACTTTATCACTGATCTCCCAGTCGTCTTGCACATATACGGCTGCTTCCCGGGCAAATTTGATCTGTGCATTATCAGGATTGAACACTACGGAATCTTGTTTTCCGCTCACCACCGAAGGCGTGAACCGATGCCGAGTATAAATGCCACCAAATTTGATCTTATGCCCGGTGAAGGGGTATAGGTCAAAGTCCTGCTTGATGCTAAGGTCACGTATACCGGAAGCTAATTTCACTTCAAAATTATTCTGCGCTGCCTTGAAAGAGAAATTATAATCATTGTACACAGCAGTAGTGTTGCCAAACAATTTATTATTGAACACATGGTTCCATCGAAGTGTACCAGTAGCATTACCCCAGGGGATATTGACCTTCAGACTTTGTCTGCCGTTTACAAAATCGAAAACATCTCGTCCAAAATATCCACTTAAATAGAGCCTATCCTTTTCAGTGAATTTATAATTCATTTTGGCATTGAGGTCGTAGAAATAATAACCCGACCCATAAAACTGGCTGGTCTTTTTAATAAAGGGTTTGGCCAGCGCATCTACATAGGTTCTTCTTGCTGAAAGGATAAAGGATGCTTTATTTTTTTTGAGTGGCCCCTGGATCGAAAATCTTGATGCGATCAATCCAATTCCCCCATCGATCTGTAATTTCTGATTATTCCCTTCTTTCATGGAGATATCCAGCACACTGGATAAACGGCCACCGTACTGAGCCGGCATACCGCCTTTGATCAGTGATACATTTTTAATTGCGTCTGAATTGAAGATGGAAAAAAAGCCAAACAGATGACCCGTATTATAAACGGGTGCATCATCCAGTAAAATTAAGTTCTGATCGGGCCCTCCACCCCTCACATAAATACCGGCACTCCCCTCACCTGCATTGCGTACACCGGGAAGTAGCTGTATCGTTTTCAACAGGTCAACCTCACCAAGAAATGCAGGAACGGATTTGATCTGTTCAATTTGCAGATCGATCTTTCCCATTTGTGCATTCTTTACATTGGCATCACGCTTACGGGTACTCACTACTACTGCCTCTGATAATTTGATCCGTGGCATCACATCAAAATTAAATTGCCGATCTCTGTCCAGGTTGATCGTTACAATTTTTGATTCGTATCCTACATAAGAACAGATCATGTCATACAGCCCTTCTTCCAGGGTGATGGAATAAAAACCAAACCGGTTGCTGCTGATACCTTTTGTTTGTCCTTTGATGGAAAGCGTGGCACCGATCAATGTTTCACCGTTCAACGAATCTTTGATGAACCCACTGAGGGTATGTCGTTTTTCAATGGCCACAGGTTTTATTTGTGCTGTCATCAACAGTGGACAAACCATGAAAAACAAAAGATAAAGGATCAATTTCATAACCAATGGGGGGAACTTTGTCTTACTAAAAATTATTGCGCTACAATGGAGTCTTTGATCTCTCCGCAATGCAACATGGTGGCTTTAAATTCGGGATGTTTTTTTCCGAGGTATGGATTTTCAATTTCTTCGGTATTGCTGATCCAGTTCCCTTCTTTCCCTTCTCCAAATGCCATTGGACAGTTTTGCCAGTACAATTTTTGGCCGCTATAATTGATGGCTTTAAAAAAAGCCGGATACATCATTTCTGAAACCATCCTAAAATCCTGTCGCATTTCAGTAATATCAGTTTGTTTAAGCAAGGATATTGCATTGGACCTGATATCATTGATGGTGGTTTGTACCGTTTCGATGATGGTGGCTGTATCTTTCTTCAGGTCAGCAACCGGGATACTGTCGAGCATCTGAAGGAAATGCTGACAATTCTTCTTGATCAGTACCGTATCTGCCTCTACAAAAGCTGATTTCAGCGCAAAATAGGAAGTCATGAGGCTATCAACTGCTGTATTGAATTTACCAGAGTGCTTTTTTAAAGCAATGGGCTGTGCTTTTGGCCCGTCCTCTCCATTTCCCTTTTTACGTAAAATGAACCAATAAATGCCGGCTCCGGCAATCAAGAGCAATATCAGGATCAAAAATATCTTTTTCATATGCTAAATTTCTGCAAAGCTAACTACTGAAACAATAAATTCCTTCTTTGGTTCAAGAATTTTAACGAATACAATACTAAATGCAATTAAACCTGCTTTAATCAGTAATTTTGCGCCCACACATAAATCGCATAGAACAATACTACCATGTTATTAGGATTACAGAATGTTACATTTGAATTTGGGGCAAGAACGATCGTAGAAGATGCCACATGGCATATTCAGCCCAATGAACGCATCGGATTGATCGGCTATAATGGAACGGGCAAATCAACATTATTGAAAGTGTTGACCGGGCAATTCATGCCCAATAAGGGAACAGTGGAGAAAGGCAGGGAAACCACCATTGGGTTTTTACACCAGGACCTATTGAGTTTTGATACTGAAGATTCCATTCTGGAAGTAGCCATGGGTGCATTTGAGCGGATAAAGCAACTGGAAAAAGAGATTGAGCAGATAGGAAAAGAACTGGAACGTACAGGCGATGAAAGTCTGGCCCACGACTACGCCGATCGCTTACATGAACTGGAAGTATTGGGCGGTTATAGTATTCATCACAAAACAGAAGAGATCCTGCAGGGACTTGGATTTGCCAATGCGGATCTGCAAAAGCCCTATAAACAATTCAGTGGAGGATGGCGGATGCGGGTATTACTGGCCAAGATGATATTGATGCATCCCGATGTACTATTATTGGATGAGCCTACCAATCACCTGGATCTTCCCAGTATCGAATGGCTTGAAAAATACCTCCAGCATTATCCAGGGGCCGTAGTTATTGTTAGTCATGACCGTTATTTCCTCGACCGCATGGTTACAAAAGTTGTTGAGCTTTATCAGCAGCAGCTTAACTTTTATACGGGTAACTATTCATTTTATGAAGTAGAAAAGGCACAACGAATAGATATTCAAAAGAAGGCATTCGATAACCAGCAGGATTATATCAGACAGCAGGAAAAATTTGTAGAACGTTTTAAAGCAAAGGCCAGCAAGGCTGCGGCCGCACAGAGTATTGTAAAAAGGCTCGACAAACTTGACCGGATTGAGGATGTGGAATTGGAGCGGCCAAATATGCGTATCAATTTTTCGGTGGATAAACAACCCGGACGAATACTCTGTACGCTTAAACATGTATCCAAAAGTTTTGGCGCACTAAAGATCATTGAGAATACCGGAGCGGAGATCGACCGTGGCGATAAGATCGCCCTGATCGGTGCCAATGGCAAGGGTAAATCAACTTTACTGAGGATCATTGCCGGTGCAGAGACATTCACCGGTGACAGGGTTTGGGGACATAATGTAGAAGAAGCATTTTATGCGCAGCATCAGTTAGAAGCCCTGAATATCAATAATACTGTACTGGATGAATTGAAGGAAAGCAGGAGCGGAAAGAATGACCTGGAATTAAGAAGTTTATTGGGTTGTTTTTTATTCAGTGGCGATGACGTGGAAAAAAAGATCAAGGTACTCAGTGGTGGTGAAAAAGCCAGGGTTGCCCTTGCCAAGACCATCGTAAGCAAAGCCAATTTTTTGCTGCTGGATGAACCTACGAATCACCTGGATATTCATTCAGTGGATCTGCTGATCGAGGCCTTGAATAAATATGAAGGAAGTATCGTACTCGTGAGCCATGACCGATTTTTTATCAGTCGTGTAGCCAATAAGATCTGGGAAATTGAAGACCATAAGATCAGGGAATTCAAAGGAACCTATGCAGAATGGGAAGATTGGAAATTCAGGAGAGAACAGGCAATGCAAAAGGATTTGAAATCTAAAGGCAAGACAGTTGCCATCAAAGCAGAGCCAGAAATGGTAAAGCCAGAGAATAAACTGGTGGAACAACCTGAAACCAGAAATTCCATCGACAAAGAACTTAAAAAGGAATTACAAAAGCAGAAACATCGTTTTCAGCAGTTGGAAGAAAAGATCGGACAGCTAAATAAAAAGAAAACCGAACTGGAATCAGCCTTGACTTCTCCTGAAGTATATGGCGATAAAACAAAGTTCCTTGAAACAGAAACGGCCTATAAAAAGGTCAATACGGAAATCGAGGAAACCAGCGTAACGTATGAAAAAGTATTTGAAGCCGTGATGGAGTTGGAAGAAAAGATGGGGAAATAGCAATTCATGTAATTACCAACCGGTATAATTAATTCAAACGATTTTCTTAAGTACATAAAAAAACCCTCCGCAAATGCGGAGGGTTTTGAATATAATACTGTTTGTATTAATAGTTCCTTAAATGCATTTCAACCCTTCTGTTCTTAGCACGGCCAGCTGCAGTTTTATTTGGAGCAATTGGTCTGTCTGGACCATATCCTTCTGAAGTGATACGGCTTTCGTCAACAGCACCAGTTGTTTTCAGGTAATTAGCTACTGAAGCTGCGCGGTCATTAGATAAAGTAATGTTCTTATCATGTTTACCTACGCTATCAGTATGACCCTCTACATTGATTTTGAATGTAGGATTGTCTTTCATGATCTGAGCAACTGTTTTCAGCGGACCAAATGATTTAGCCAATAATTTAGCACTACCGGTAGCAAAGAATACATTCTTAGCAGCCAGGTTCACTTTATTAACAATGGTTTCAGAAATAATTGGGCAACCAAAGTTTGAGGCAGGACCAGGTTCGTTGATACATTTGTCTTCTTCATCATTTACACCATCTTTATCAGTATCAGGAATTGGACATCCTTGATAACGAGCGTATCCAAATACATCTGGGCATTTATCTTCTTCGTCGTTGATACCATCTTTATCCCTGTCAGGAATAGGACAACCTTGGTAACGAGCTAAACCTTTAACATCAGGACATTTGTCATCGATATCAGGAATACCATCGCCATCCCTGTCTGGGCAACCTTTCAGGGCAACCAAACCTGGAGTATCAGGACATCTGTCATCAGCATCCAAAACGCCATCACCATCCCTATCCAAGATAACTGGAGGAGGAGGAGGAGGAGGAGGTAATGCTTTTTTCTCACGGCCAATATTTTCAGCAAGACCGAGTGAATAGAACAAATTGTCACCCAATGTTTTCTTGGTCAGGGTGAATTTGTATTGAGCCTGTACAAATAAATAAGTAGTATTAAGGAAATTGAACTGAACGCCAACACCAGCTGGTACATAAGCACCCCAATGGCCGGTATAATAACCACCACCAACACCCACAGTCAAAAATGGAGCAATCAGTGAATTATCGCCATAAGGACGAATATTCAAAGAAGGCTCTAATTCAAAGCCAACTTCACTGTTTGACTTGGTAGGGTTGTTGTAATAAATAGCCCTATAATCTTTAAACATAGCGTTGATCTTTGCAGAGAAATCAACTTTACGGGTTAAGCCTTTCCAATAAGACAAGGAAACACCTTTATCCATATTAGCAATTGTGCTGTAAACCTTACCGCTTACAGGATCTTTAATCCCGGTTGGAGCGTTAAAATCAGCCATGTTGAAATGTAAGCCAATTAGTGGCCCTTTAATTCCAGTGGAACTAGTTTTTTTGTTTTTTTGGGAAAATGCACTTGTCACCAAAAGCATTATTGCCACAATCAGCGTTAATTTTTGTTTCATAAACTTTAATTTGATTAAAATTTTTACGTTCAGTATTGTGCAAATATAATGTTAAATTAATTATAAGGCAAAATTTGAGGCTAAAAATATTAAAATCTAAAAATCATACCTTCTTATGGCTGAATGCCTTACCCATCAACCCTTTTAAAACTTTATACATTTTCCCTTATTGGCTTCTCCCCACTAAAAACCCCAGAATTTGAGTATTTTTTCATGTTTCGCTAAATTTTGTAGCCATTTCTGTTGAATTCATGGGATGACCATTTTTGTAAAAAAAACTGCTCAAAATATCAACCAAACTACAATTCATATCCTTTCACAATGCTTTGGAACTGATTTAATCACACAATTTTCTGAATTCCATTATATTTGCAGCCGTTTGGTCCGGTAGCTCAGCTGGATAGAGCATCAGCCTTCTAAGCTGAGGGTCATTGGTTCGAATCCAATCCGGATCACTAAAATTGGGGAGTCGCTAATCATTGCGACTCTTTTTTAATTTTACTAAAAATCACCCGCATGGATGTAAAAATGGAGGCTTCCTGGGCTGCTGTATTAAAGCAGGAATTCAGCAAGGCATATTTCCAGCAGCTGGTAGTTTTTTTAAAGACCGAAAAGGCCGCTGGCAAAACCATTTACCCACCGGGCTCACTTATTTTCAATGCCTTCAATCAGACAGCATTTGGACAAGTAAAAGTGGTGATCCTGGGGCAGGATCCTTACCATGGTCCGGGCCAGGCACACGGACTCAGTTTTTCGGTACAAAATGGCATTAAACCTCCCCCCTCACTGGTCAATATTTATAAAGAAATTCAGCAGGATACCGGTGTGGCCATGCCCAAACTATACGGCAACCTTACGCGTTGGGCAGAGCAGGGTGTTTTGTTATTGAATGCTTCACTAACGGTTAGGGCTAACGAACCTGCTAGTCATGCCAAGTCAGGCTGGGCCGAATTTACCGATGCGGTGATCAAAAAGATCTCTGACGAAAAAAATGGGGTAGTATTTTTGCTCTGGGGGAAATTTGCGCAGGAAAAACAAGGCCTGATCGATGAAACCCGGCATCATATTCTGAAAGCAGCCCACCCCTCACCTTTTTCTGCCGACAAAGGATTTTTTGGCTGTAAACATTTTTCCAAAACCAATGAACTATTAACCCGTCAGGGCCTGGCTCCCATCGACTGGAAATTATTAACTCCCTGATTGATCATGAATCAAATGAAAAATATTTTTGCAAGAATCTGGGCCTTCTGGGGTCTACTGAGTTTTATCCTTAGTTTCCTGATCATCTTTCTTCCTTCTATGCTGGCCTATGCAATTCCGGATCCCAAGGGACAGGATTATTTCATTGCCGTGTCGAGGGTTTGGATGCGGGTATGGCTTTTTCTGATCGGTTGTCCGGTAAAAGTTACCGGCAGAGAACATTTCAAAAAAGGCGAAAATTATGTGATCGTATACAACCACAATGCCTTGCTGGATGTGCCCTTGTCGGCTCCCTTTGTTCCGGGAGGTAATAAGACCATCGCCAAGGCTTCCTTTGCCAAGGTGCCGATCTTTAGTTGGTTCTATAAAAAAGGTTCGGTTCTAGTGGATAGAAAAAATGACCAGAGCAGAATACAAAGTTTTGATCTGATGAAAAAAGTGCTGGCAACGGGTATGCATATGTGCATTTATCCGGAAGGTACCCGCAACCGAACCGGACAGCCCCTGAAACCTTTTTACGACGGTGCTTTCAAACTGGCCTGTGATGCTAAGAAAGATGTGATCCCCTGTGTGTTGCTGGGTACCCAGAAAGCCATGCCTGTTCACAAAAAATTTTACTTGCTCCCTGTGCGATTGCGCATGCATTTTCTATCGCCCATTTCTTCTGCCAATATGAATGCAAAAACATTGAAAGAAAATGTGTTCCAGGTCATGCTGAACTATTTAAAAACATATCAATAACGGTATGGGATACATGAAATTAGTCCAACATGATTACAGGTCGTAGAAATACCGTGTTCTGTTCACTTTCAGGTCGCGCAGGATGGTAGATTTTGGATGGATGCTGATATTAAAATACCGGTATTTCCCCACCGGAGAAATATTGATGGCCATCTGCCAACAATGCATTTCACGCGTAAGATACATACTGATGGTTCCTAGTTCTTTCTGTGTTATGTTATAATATCCATTCAATCCGATCTGCCATTTAGGGGTAAGGTTAAGGGAGCCCGACCAGTTCACATTTTGCGAAAACACCGATTCAAATCCGCTGTAATCTGATTTTCGTTGACGGTAAAAATTCAAGGAGTAAGCAAAATTCACACTCCAGGGAATATTAAAATCGGCAAACTCTGCCGGGTTATTACTGATGTAGGCCGCTTCCTGCTGATATTCATTCAAGGGCATGCCGGATACAGGATTTGTTTGTATAACGGCATTGGTTAGCTGCTTTTTGGATTTCTTATCGCCGCCATTAAAAGAACTCGAGATCGCTACATTTCCACTGGTGAGTTTACCCAATGAGATCGGGTGTTTGCTCCAAAC
>Ga0194037_1000717_pt1 | contig 25635 bp, 28 predicted proteins | sample JunL306m_MetaG_FD_148653 | JGI IMG/M metagenome (GOLD analysis project Ga0194037, IMG submission 148653) | Anoxic zone freshwater microbial communities from boreal shield lake in IISD Experimental Lakes Area, Ontario, Canada - Jun2016-L304-6m | ecosystem: Environmental > Aquatic > Freshwater >...
TGACCGGACCGACAAAATCACCGCTCAGGCGAATTGCATTAAAAACACCGTTGATATCTGCCAGCGGGCTATCAAGCGGGATCATGGTCGGGTGCACGCGGGCTTCGATGACGCCGTCAACACATTTGCCGATCGCCAGCAGCTTGATCCGGTAGCCGAACTGAGCGGCAAACTTGACATCCAGGGCCGATATGCGCGAGATCCCTTCCGTATAAATATCATTAAAATCAATGCGCGTTCCAAAACAGAGTGAAATCAGAACCGCCAGTTTATGGGCCGTATCAACCCCTTCAACATCGAAGGTCGGATCCGGCTCGGCATAGCCCAGCTGCTGGGCGACCTGCAGCATGGCCGTAAAATCGGCTCCTTCCTGAGTCATGCGGGTCAGAATGTAATTACAGGTACCGTTCATGATTCCGAAAACGCTGGTAAAGTTATTGGCTGCCAGGTTACTTTTTATGGCCGTCAACACCGGTATACCGCCGCCGACAGCCGCCTCAAACTGAACTTCGACCCCCTTGCGAACAGCAGCAGCGTAGATCTCTGTACCATGCAGCGCTAGCAGCGCCTTGTTGGCCGTAACGATATGTTTACCCTTTTCGATCGCCTTCAGAACAAAACTCTTGGCCGGCTCATAACCACCCACCAGTTCGATTACTACCGAAATGTCGGGATCATTAAAAATGTCGTCAACACTGGTCGTCAGGACACCGGCATCGACCGGGACACCGCGATCGGTGGTGATATCAAGATCGGCAATGCGTTTCAGCACAATTCCGGCCCCGACCTTGCCACGAATAACATCAGCATTTTCACGCAGCAGCTTGACCACGCCTGCCCCGATATTTCCGAAACCTATCAATCCAACCTGTATGTCGTTCATTGTTCCTCACTTGTTAATTCAGTTTTCGGGCAGGCCTCGATCTCGTCGAGGATGCCGTTGACAAAGGCCGGCGATTCTTTGTCCCCGTAGCGGCGGACTATTTCGATAGCCTCGTTGATAGTAACTTTTTTAGGAATATCAGCCCGGAACATCAATTCGTAGGCGGCCAGACGCATGACGTTCAGATCAACACGCGGCATACGGGTCAGTGACCAGTTTTTGGAGCGGGCCTTGATGGCCTGATCAATCAGGTCACGTTGACCGTAGACCCCCTGCACCAACCCTTCAGCAAACTCGCGCACGCGACCGTTCACCTCAGGCTGCTCTTCACGAAAGGTCTGCAGAGTCTGTTGAACCCCACTCGGGTTTGAATCCAGAGCATAGAGAATCTGCAGCGCCAGTTCACGTGATTCGCGACGCAGCCCCATTAATTAAGCGCCTTCATAAGATTAACGGACTCAATCGCGGTAACCGCAGCATCAAACCCTTTGTTACCGGCCTTGGTACCGGCCCGCTCAACAGCCTGTTCGATGGTATCGGTCGTCAGAACTCCGAAGGAGATCGGAACACCGCTCGCCATCGACACCTGCGCTACACCTTTGGAAACCTCGGAGGCAACGTAGTCAAAATGCGGTGTGGAGCCACGGATAACCGCCCCGAGACAGATCAGAGCGTCATAGTTGCCGCTCGCAGCCATTTTTTGGGCAAACAGAGGAATCTCGAACGCACCCGGTACCCGGGCAACGTAAATATCCTTATCATCGGCGCCATGACGGACCAGCGCATCAATGGCCCCCTCCAGCAGGCGTTCACAGATAAAGCTGTTGAAGCGGCTGACAATAATACCGAACTTCTGTCCGGCGGCATTGAGATTTCCTTCAAAAAACTGCGGCATGACTACCTCCAGGAACTAACGTAAAAAGAAGCGGGATATTAGCATATTTTTTACGGCTGGGTAGAGAAATTTCCATAAAACGGCAGCGAACGTAGCAATTAGTTACAGCTTTTATCACATAAGCGCAGCTGTTTTTTCTTCCGTACTACTCGTAATGAGTCCACATCCTGAGCACCTTCACCGTTTTGATATCTTCCAGAACCTGATAAACCAGGCGATGTTGTATATTTATCCGACGGGAATACGCACCGGACAAGTCGCCTACAAGTTTTTCGTACGGAGGTGGATTTTGATAGGGATTCACGGCAAGAATTTCAAGAATGCGTTCAGCGTGTGGTTTCAATCCGGAGTGCGCAATTTTTTTCGCGTCTTTTTGGGCCTGTTTTGTATAAACAAGGTGCCAATTTACCACACAAGGCCCTCACTGCACTCCTCAACGGGAGTCTTGAGGCCGTTCAGAATTGATTCACGCATACCAGGAATTGATGTGAGGTACAATGTTTCCTGAATTGCGCGCCAGTCATCCTCAGAAATGAGAACTGCGGAATGACGTTTGCCGACTATCTGAATGGGGACATGTGATAACGCAATCTCATCGACAAGGTTATACAGGCATTTTCTTGCTTCGGTCGCTGATAATGTTGTCATCTGCATACACCTCCATATCGTACGGCTTAACGTACGCCTATGCGTATGAGGAGTCAAACTCTATTTGTCAGGATGTCAACGAAAGCAGGATAAATACCGCTTGCGAAAAACGATAACTCTGGTGTAGTGATCTCGCGATAAATTTCTCTGTCAGTTACGTAAAAAAAACGGAGGTACATTCGTGCAACCACTGCTCTCCAATGAATACCCAAACGAGCCGTATCTTGACTGTTCGCCGGAAATCAGTTCAGCACGGCAGATTGCTGAGCGTGCAAACACTCAGGGATATCTTTTTTTCCGAGGGCTTATTCCTGAATCCTTGCTGGATCCGATCCGCAGCTTTGTGCGGCTTTTTGCCGTTAATGAAGGCTGGGTATTACCAGAAAATGGAAATCAGGCTGTTCTCAAAGGGCGTTCCGGGGCAAAGCTTTCGGGGCGCGGCTGGGATGACCCCCGATGGATTGAACTGCAGCGGGCAACAGCGCAACTACCTGCCTTCCAGGAGTTGGTCTCAGCGCGTCTGATTCTGGACATACTTGCCGTTGTGTACGGCGAAAAAGCCGCCCCTGCTATGACCAATCACGTCTGGCTCAAGCTCCCCGGCAGCCCCGAGCATACGACCAGACCGCACCGCGACAGTTTCTACCTTCCCGGTTGTCCGCGCATGTGGACAATCTGGATTCCGCTTTCCGATACGCCGATTGAGCTCGGTCCGCTCGGTATTGTAGCGGGTTCACACCGCACGAATGACTGGCCGCAGAAAGAAGCCATGAGCGGAATAGATGTGCCAAAGAGCGTCAAATGGGCCACACAGGCGGTAAAACCGGGAGATGTTGTCTTCTTCGGAGCCAATACGATTCACTGTGCCTGGTCGAATATGTCGCCAAGCGATGTCCGCCTGTCGCTTGATATACGTTATGAACCGCTCGCCACCAAGAACTCCATCCTCAGACCGGCAGTCACGAAAACTGCCGATCACGGGATTTGAGGTCACGTGTGCGTCATTGCCACTTCCGGCACCTTCCTCGCTGACCAGACATACCACGCTTCCCAGCGCCACGAATCTGGATCAACATTCTTGAATGCCGCATCAATATGCTCTGCACGGGCATCAGGCTCAAGATCGCCGAGCAGCCAGTCCGTTAAAACCGGAATTTTAAGCCAGTCCCGATAGGCACCCTGAGTCAGACGTGTTTTTATAGACCATTTTTCAGACTGATAGCCGCTCTCCGCAAGCAGCGCATCGATTTCCTGAGCAGTCGGCAGTGGTTCAGCAGGCGGCGCCTGAGAGGTTCGATCACGGGAGAGATTGATCAGTCCGGTTACCAGCCAGGGATCCTCACCACCACCCGGCTGATCCGGTTCGCCCAGATACTGGGCCGGGATGTTGAAACAGATCAGGCCATCCGGTCGCAGCAGTCTGCCAAGTTTTCGGAAAGTTTCATCCAGAGGCTGCATCTGCCAGATCGCGGCAGAGCAGAGTATCCGATCACAACAGCCATCCTCTTCAGGGACCGTTTCCCGCCAGCGCACCCGACTGTCGTCGGTCAGCGTCATTCCCATCTGGCGCATGGCTCCGGCCGGTTCTACGCACGTGACCGAACCTGAATCACCCAGCAGCGGAAGGATCCGCTTCAGCGTTCCGCCGGTTCCGGCACCGAGATCAAGAACATGCGATTCCGGATGCAATGCAGCCCGTAGTATCAGGGCCTTATTTGCCTGATCATAACGGTCGTGTCGCCGACAGAAGTCATCATAGTACCAGGCGGTCTTCGGATCATCCCAGCCGGTCATTGCCTCTTCCCCATACCCATATACTTCAGGTTATGCTCCCCCTTGAACCTCAGACACTCCATAATCAGTCGTCGTGATTCATCGGAGTAGCAGAAAAAGTTGCGTTCAAGATTGGCATCACCACAGTAATAGTCTGCAAACTTTTCGAAATCTTCAATTGGAGGAGGGGAAATGAAGCCGGGATTATACTTCCTGAGCCACCAGTCGCTAAAGCCGTACTGTTCGTGAAAGCGGTTGTAGAGCGGCGTTCCCGGCAGCGGCACAACGACACCCATGGCACTGAAGCTGTCCACAAGGGGAGCGATACGCTCCATGAAAGCCAGCGTGCGCCGGAGAGATTCAGGGGTATCCTGCGGAAATCCGAGCATAAAATTACAGACCGTCATCAACCCGGCCGCTTTGGCCCACTCCAGCGCCTTCACGACGCCGGCAGTCGTTATCCCTTTCCCGACTGCTGACAGAATGTCATCGTCTCCGCTCTCCGCGCCGAAAATAATCGCCGACAGCCCGGCCTCTTTCAGCATGCACAGCATGTCAGGCTGCACCATGGTCACCTTGCTGGATGCGCTCCAGAGCAGGGGAAATTCCAGATCGTTTCTGAACGCGGTGCATAATTCGCTGATTCGTCCGCTGTCAGCGGTCAAGGCATCATCCCAAAAAGGGAAAAAAGTCATTCCACTGCGACGATGAGCAGCGTTCAGCTCTATGACCACGCTGGCGGCTGATCTGAATCGGACCGCCCTGCCGGTGACGTAATTGGCGCAAAAAATACAGCTTGAAGGACATCCACGACTGGTAATAATACCGCCGGGGAGTATTTCAGTATCAGAATCGGAGTACCAGCGGGGATTGAAGAGATGTTGTGATTGGAGAGGAAACGGCAGGGTGTCAAGGTCGCTGATCGGGCTGCCATCCGGCCCATGGCGGATGGAACCGTCAGCAGCGCGGTAGCGTATTCCGGGAACATCTTCCAGAGGCTCGCTACCCCGCATGAAAGCCGCCAGGCGAACCAGCGTCTGCTCACCTTCGCCGATAACGGCAACATCGAACCCCTGCAGCAGGGTTTCATCCGGGCAGGCGGTGGCGTGCGGGCCACCGGCAACCAGCAACGGATAACGCCCTTTCATCAGCTGTGCCAGTTGATACGCTTCCGTCACCCAACTGGTCCAGAGCGAAAACCCGACTACCTGGGGATCAAAAGCGTCCGCCTCGGCAATAATCCAAGCATGCTCCTTATCAAAACAACGCGCGGCGGCATCAATAACCTTCACATCACACCCAGCCAGCAGCAGGGCCGATGCCAGATACTGCAGCCCCAGTAGCGGCGTACCGATCCGTTGCGGTGATGGCGGGTTTATCAGCAGAACTCGAGTCACGGCCAAAGCGGTTGACTTGATATCATTGGGATCGACGGCACAGAATCGCCTTTTCCACCAACAACCGGGCTAACCGGTACCGTTGGTGGAGCAAAACCAGGTACCGGTCCTTTGCCCATAACCATATTCACTTGAGCTGGCGGGAGCCAAGCTACAAAGCCGATATTCAACCAACGACAGAATTCGTTAATAGCGTCAGCTCCACCCGGCAGATTAGCTGCCTCTCCAATACGGCTCTTTATAGCGGCAGCCAGAGTCTCGGGCAACAGTGGCATAGGATCCTGAGCCAGCGTAATAAGGGCCATAGGAACATTGGGACAAGACAGCGAATAAGGTGCTGGAACGACTGCAAAGGTTGGATACCAGGGGAGGAATGGCACACTGACACTGGCCATCCAGGATTGCCACGCTTCAGTAACTGCCCCCATGAAGCCGTCCACAACTGACTGGGGTGCCCCGGCCTCCAGCATGCGGTTCACGATCAATGGTTTCAAATCATTGGTAGCGACCAGATGACCACCGCTGGCAATCGGTCCGTTAATCACGACCCCTTTAAACTTTAATCCTAGTACCCATGTGGGCACGCCCTCTTTAATGCCCCGTTTAGCCCCGTTGATCCAGGCCGGCCAGTCAGAAACAACTACCTGCTTACCACCACCCGGCTGCTTATCGACAAACGGCTCTTTAACGACATCCGGCTGTTTACCGACAAAAGGCTCTTTAACAACATCCGGCTGCGTAATCTTCTTCTTTCCCACTAAGGAAGCCGCCATAGCTGTTGCCGGCCACACTAAACTTCGCACCAGGGTTACTGCACCAAGCCACACAGAGCTGAACAGAAACCAGCGCCGCCCGGTAACCTGTAATGAATCGCCATCCTCTGCGCCCGCTTTATTACTCGTCACGTTTGAAATAATCCGCTGTAACAGTGTCTGCATAGAGTGCTCCTTTCCCCGGCGTTCTTATCGCAGCAGGGAGTCGATGGTTACGGTCAGAGTGGCGGGCAGCTGTGGAAGTGTCGGGGCAGGGGTCACGCAGCGCGTAGGCTGATTGCCCTGCTCACGATTCTGACCCGGCAGACAGAGCGAATCGTTCTTGCAATCTCCGCTGCCGACCTCCTGTCCCTTGATGTTCTTGCGGAAAATTTCACACTGGTTGCGCCAATTATCGACATAATCAAGCCTGATATCGGCTATACGAGTTCCGGCCGGCAAGGCCATCAGACCGCCAATCCTGATCATACTTCCCGGAAGAGTTGCCCCCCGGGGAAGTCCACAGGAAGCGTTACAGAGCGGGTTTGTTATGATCGGCTGCGCAGACGGGAATCTGGGCAGCGGCAGCGTCAGACCACCATCAAAAGAGACCGGGATCTGCGCCGGATTAATAACTGCATGAGCTATTGGATTTCCATCGGCTCTTTTTGCAATGGTGCGCAGCTCAAGAGCGCCGATTGACAGTATCGGTTTGAGACTGGCCGGCGTGTTGGATACGGTCAGGGTCAGTCGCGGATTAACAATCCGGTATTCGCTGCCCGGCAGATTCTGATTTTTTTTCCAACCGCTGTCGGGACCGCTCCAACTGCCGATGGCACTGAAGCGACTGGCTGAATCGAGGGTATACTGCATAGGAATAGCACGTCCGAAATAGTTGAACGTGGCGGTTCCATTTACGGCATACGGCTTGCCATGCATGGTTCCGGTCATATTGGACCAGGAATAGTTATCCACCCCGAAACAGCTCCCGGCAGCCAGCAAAACGAGAAAACCACCGTTAAGGATCGTTTGCAACAGACATACGCTCCGCTTCATAGTCCCTCCTTAGCAAGAACCTCATTTAGATCAAGTACGAACTAAATCAATACATGCAGAAAAGTCAAGTATTTTCGAAAAGTTATTTTATGTGAAACGGCAATTTGCTGCCTTCGAATTTTTCTACAGCTTCAACGCCGAAGAATACATCTTCCAGACCGTAATCAACGTAAAGAGCAGGTAACAAACAATCGAAATCAGGGTCAAACGACGTTGGAGGATCGGAATGATGGTGGCCAGACTGGCGACCTTTCGGAACGGCATCAGCACGCCGACTCCGATGCCGGCCACACCGCCGCTGAAGAGCGAGGCGTAGAGCAGATAGCCGATGTAGTGATACTCCTTCTGCAGCAGACAGAACGGGCAGTGGTGGGTGGGGAGTTCGTAGAAGTAGAGACAGATGAACGAAATTAACGAGGCCAGTGAGACTGCGAAGGTAGCGGTAGCGGCAAGCGAAAAGAGATAGCCGCCGCTCCGTTTGAGATACAGCCAGAGACCGCTGATGAGTGTGACGGCCATGCTGGCGAAAAAGACCGTTATCATCGTGGCCGGCGGCAGCGCAGCCAGATCGCCGCTTAAGCCCTTTGATTCATTGCTGAAGAGACTACCGCAGCAGGAGGTAATGATGTCCGGCTTGACACCGGCAAAATAGGCGAACAGCAGACAGCTTTCCAGTACCAGAAGCGGAACAAGCAGATTGAGCAGCTCATATTTGATGCGGATCAGCGGATAATCATAGCCACGGTTGTCGGTCAGGTTGACGATCAGCCAGACCCCGGCCAGTACAAAATTGACAACCTTGAGGATCAGAACCGGGTAGCCGAATGAGTTGACCGCCAGCGTGCCGGCCGCGCACATGGCGCCCGTAAAGAGCGTGTGCAAACTGTCGGCAGTGTAGACGTACAGAAACAGCGACATCAGTTCAAAAACCAGAATACAACTCATGATTGTCGAGATCAGGTAGGTGCGCCGTTCAAGCTCCAGCTGACCTTCACTGCCGCTCCCAAGATCCCATTTTGCAAGTATACGGACGCCGTAATAACCGGCGTAGATACCCATAGCGGCAACCAGCAGGGCGGTTATCTGCAGGGCCAATGTGGCCGGATTCAGAATCATTGCGTGCTCCCTTCTTCAACAACCGCCCCGTCGCGCATCTCGACCAAGCGGTCAATCAGCGGCGCATCGTACACAATCGGATCGTGGCTGGCAATCAGGATCGTCCGCCCCTCCCCCTTCAGCCGGGCTACAATTTCCATAAACTCGTGCGACAGCTTTGAATCCAGGTGCGCGGTCGGTTCGTCGGCGATGATGATCGAGGGATTATTGATCAGCGCCCGGGCGATGGCGACCCGCTGCAGCTCGCCTCCGGACAGATCGTCTACCCGCTTTCCGGCATGACGGCCGATGTTAAACAGCTCCAGCAGCTCCTCTGCCCGCGCACGAAAATCAACCCGCCGCTCGCCGGTCGGATAGGCCGGCAGCATGACATTCTCCAGCACGCTGATGCCTTTGATCAGATTGAACTGCTGAAAGATGAAACCGAAGGTGGCCCGGCGGATATCATTCAGAAAACGTTCCGGCAGGCTGGTGATTTCAATCGCCTCACCGCCATCCTGCTGATACGGAAGCGCAGCCGCCACCCCCTGCAGGAAGATCCGGCCGGAGGTCGGGCGCGCCATGCAGCCGATCATGGTCAGCAGCGAAGTCTTGCCGGAACCGCTCGGCCCCTTGAGAATCGTGATCTGCTGCGGTTCGATGTTCAGACTGACGTTATTCACTGCGGTAAACTGGTTCGGTTTGCCGCTGTTGAAAATTTTGGAAATTGAGACGAGTTCGATCACGTCAGGACCTCATGGCAGCATCAGGATCGGTTGTGGCCGCCCGCCAGCAGGGAACAACCGTAGCGGTCGTGTACGGCACCACCGTCAGGAAAAAGAGGACCGACAGCTGCAGCGCATCTACGACCGGTATCAGCTGAAAGCGTGGATAAATAATCGACCACCCCTTGAGCGCCTGAGTGAAAATCGGAGCTGACAGAAAGAAAACATGCCCATAGGCCAGTATAACCCCCAGCAGAAAGGCGGTCAGCGAGATCACGATTCCCTCCCAGAACTTGAGCAGCAACACATCGCCAGTTTCCCAACCGATCGACTTGAGAATGCCAATTTCGCGGCGCTCTTCAGCCGACAGACCGGTGGCCTTATCCCAGGCAAAGATGATAAACGAGAGCAGCGCTGACGCCAGAATCACAATCGTCATACCACCGCGCCAGTCGAAGAGCGACTGGTAGGTACGCAGAATTTCGTTTTTCAAAACCGGGCGCGACTCGGGAAAAAGTTCTACAATTTTAGCAGCAATCGTGCCGATCTCCTTCGGGTTGCGTACGCTGATCGCCAGATCGGTAGCCTGTCCGACCGGAAAATTGAACAGCGTGCGAAAATCGCCCGGCGCAACAACAATCAGATCAGCAGCCATCAGATCCGAACCAGCGGGAAGAATTGTGCTAATCTCCAGCATCAGCGGCGCTTTTTGATAGGTTATCAGCGGCAGCAGGTCACCGACCGCCAGATTGCGGGCTTTGGCAATGCCGGAACCGATAGTTGCGCGGTCAGACGATGCGGTAGCCTCATCACTGGCCATAACCGTATAGTTGGCACCAATCAAGCCGTCGTAATAATAGCCCCACAACCTCGGACGCACCGCCGTTACGCCCCGGATCGCTCCAATCTCGCCGGCATAGCTGGCCGGCACAAGATCCTGACGACCGGCGACAAGGCGCTGGACGACAATATCAGGCGCATCCTGCAGGATTATCCCTGCTTCGCGTTTCAGAGCGGTCACAAAGAACACCAGCGACGCCAGAATAAAGACCACCAGCAGATAGATCGTCAGCAGTGAGAGATTTTTCGCTTTTCTGCGCGAGAGCGACGAGAGGGTGAATTCGAGAATATTCAGATGACGTTCAAGCGAGCGGTTCATTGCGCGTCACGCAGATGAGGAGAAGGCATAATCAATGATCCGGAGGGGAAATGCTCCAGCGCCAGCGGATGATCCTGATAGGCCGCGTGTCGATCAGCCAGCGCCGGATGGCGGGTATAACGGGCTTCGGTAGTCAGACAGAGATCGGTAAGCTGCAGGTTCTTCAATCGGGCCACCTGCCCCTTCAGTTCGGCGTCTGCAGCCGCCCTCACCGAACGGGCATGCAGCGAAAGCAATGCGCAGAGTGCCAGACTGAAAGCGGTGAAGAGCAGAAATTGAAGGGAGCGCCGCATGACTACCTTAATTGAGAGATTTTATGGTCTGCCTGGTGATGTCTTTAAAACGCAGAATGGTTTTTCCTTTGTGGTCGAGCTTGAAGGCCTGAGCGTCTTTTTCTGTTTTGAAGGGAATCAGTTCGCTCCCCATCGGACCGTAGACGTCGCTGCCGGTTACAAAAAAAGCGGCGCGGGCGTCCATCATAGCCAATGAGTAATACTCTTTTACCGACAGTGCAACGATATCAGCCTGGCTCTTTCCGGGGGAGTAACGGGCGGTCTCAAGATAGTGACTGAACATATCCTTGGGGCCGTCATAATAGCTGTTGGTACCATCCTTAAAGCGAATAGTGGACGTCCAGTCCGGATATTTGGCCACAAACATGCCGCAGACCGGACACTTGGCAGCAACCGGAACCGTCAGCGCACCTTTATCAGCAGCAAAGACCGCAGATATCGACAGAACACTGATCAGAAGAATCGTTGAGATGATTTTTTTCATGGGAACTCCCGTTTTCAGGACCGGTCTCACCACAGAGTCACTTAGGGCACAGAGGAAAAAATACGATTATTCAAAGCTCTGTGTACTTGTGACTCTGTGGTAAAAATTGCGCATTGCGTTTTATTATGTGTTCGGAATACTAGCAGGCAACTGAGTAAATTTCCAGAACAGATTGTGGGGCTGGCAGGAATGAAGTAATCCGTTATCAGTTCAAATGGCTAAATATATTGACAACTGCAGCTTTACTTGTAAGATATAACGTCACTATATCTCGCAAGGAGGCACCACCATGAAAAGATCCGTTCTGCTTGTCGTTTCACTGCTGTTCGTTTTTGCCGCCGTAAGCCTGGCGTTTGCAGGCAAGGGACCAAGCGGTAAATTTGAAGCCAAAGCCGGAGACAACATCTATGTCTGTAGTTGCGGTGCGGGCTGCGATTGCGGAAGCCTTGCAAAAAAAGAGGGCAAATGCGGCTGCGGCAAAGATCTGGTAAAAACCACCGTCACCAGGGTTGAGAAAGGGAAAGTCTTTTACACCGTTGACGGAAAAGAGATCTCAGCACCGATTAAGGGGAAATATGCTTGTGGCTGTGCCGATGGATGCGACTGTGGCTCTGTCAGTCAGAAGCCGGGTAAGTGTGGCTGCAACAAGGATATGGTCAAGGTGAAAGAATCGAAAACCAAGAAATAGCCGTGCATCTGTAAATTCCCAAGAACGTGTGCACCTGCCAGCGCAAAATATTTGCCTGTCAGGTGCACGCAACCGGATACTACAGTTTGATCGTTAGAACTGATTTAAAAACGTTGTTGACAAGAATTCGTGCAATGTAAATAATACCGACCATGAAAAACAGACCTGCACATACGAAACGCTCGTTTCGAAAGCTGACCGCCATCGTTATGATGACGGTGTACCTGCTGATTGTTCTCAGTCCGCTGGCTCCCTTGGCTATGTACTCCAAGAGTGTCGCGCATGCGGTAACCGGCGAATGCTCAGGTGATTGCAATATCTGCGGATGCTCACTGGAAAGCCGGACGAATCATACCTGCTGCTGTGCAAAGAAGAAGCAGCAGAGCAGGCTTCCTGCTGGTGAGCATTCTGAGCAACTGCCGGTTCCAAAAAAGCGTAGCTGCTGTGCAGAGTCAAAACCGATTCCTGTAAAGAAAGACTGCTGTGCTGCATCAAAGCCGGTTGTTCCCAAAAAAGATTGTTGTGTAAAGAACGAAAAACATCAGCACGATGAAAATCTGCAAGCTTTACAACAGAAGCAGCCTTCAAAAAATGAGACTGTTTTCAAGTGCGGCTGCCCCTGCGGCAAGGGTACATTGTTTACCCTGGCTGCAGGAACGTCTGATTCAATGCCGTTTTTTTATGCCGAAAGGCTAGCCCCTCCCCACGCAGCATCCCTCAGTTTTTCCCACGTATATTGCATGACATCCCGTCATGCCGAGCCGCCCGACCCACCTCCAAAACTCACCGTCGTTGCCTGATCAACCAAATAAAATACTCTACCTACCAATAATTCTTGAGAGCGGGACGATTTCCGCAATCTGATACATTGCGGGAATCAGTCGCGAGAGGAGCAACGCGAATGAATATTTCCGAATTTAAGGTGCCGACGAGCACACTACAGCCGCGAAAAATGCTGACGATGGATCGCAGCGATTTTCCACTGACGGTACAGTACGGTGAGACCACCTACGTCCTGATTTCAACAAAGAGCAAAAAGCTTCTGCTCCAGAAACCCCTGGAGTAAGCGAGCCAGCCAGTCAGCCGATGCTGTGGACATATTCCGCAGCATTACGCCAGCAAGCCAGCCGAATATTATCTGGTAGCGAGTGTTATTCAGCTTTTATGTGATTATTCCCGGTGACACAAAAAATTAACACCATAAACTGACAAGGCATTAACAAAGGATAATTCCATGAAAAATACATACAATAAATTTCATACGGCGATTGCTACTCGCCTCACAACCGCACGGAAAAGGGCTGGCCTGAGCCAGACTCTTGTAGCGGTATCATTAGATATTCCGCGCCCTTCAGTATCAGAAATTGAATGCGGAAAACGAAGGGTAACTGCTGAAGAGTTTGTACAATTTGCTACACTCTATAACGTGAGCCTCGACTGGCTGGCAGAGCGCGAGAATGTCATGAGTCAGGGAACGGCGTAGCATCATTCTTCCGGAATAACCAAGGATATAAAATCAGCAAACGATCAGCTCGTATCATCCCGACTGGTCAGCAGCCCCCGCTACAGTGAATGTAGCGGGGGCTTTTTTTAAATTTTGTTTAATAAACTGAGTCAATGCGTGACACCGGAGGTGCTCTTTTTTTGCGTGCCAGACAGGGCCGTGGCGTGTAAGCGCCATCGAATCAGTTATGGTGGCTGTATATGTGACCGGGAGGTGTATGTTTTACTGAAGAGCGCATGCAGTGGGCGCTAGAACGATACAAGAACGGACTGCGTAAAGGATGGGATTTAGATTGCTACTTGTCAGGGTTAGATCCTGCCTGCTGGGGCAGATTCAATACCTTCCAAAATCGAAATATGCTCCGCTGAAAGAACTTCACGAATTTTTTGAACACCCTGTCTGACCAGTTGACTGATGTGCCTCATACCATGGGCTACCACATGCTCCTCCGCGATTAGCACGGGTCTGGGCTTACAGGTATCATCACTGGATGAAATTACCACATTGTGAAGTGTCAGCAGCTTGTTTGTTCGAATTTGAAACTCCGGCAAATCAGAGTAGACGAAGTACGTAAGCACGATCTTGCTATTTGGCTCAAAACGCCAGCTTGTTGAGTGTACAAAACATCGACTCCTGTCAACCTTACCACCGTCCTGTAATAAAGAGTCAATCATCTCAATAACTATCTCATCTGGATCCTCACGTCGGCTTGAAATTTCATGCTCAAAGATCCCATAGCGAACGGTTTTAGAATCGTACAACGATGCAATGATTACTTCTACCGAGAGTTTCATACCATCTTTAGAAATCAATGAAGCGCCAGTATGCATAGTCGTCTCCTCAGGAGGTTGGTACGATTACCGCTTTGTCATGGTAAGGCAGAACGACGGTGGATATTCCGTAGATGCTTTCAATGAATGAGGGATCCCACGGACAACAATTTTCAGGAGGATCGGTAATCCTCCCGGAATTCAGAAAAATTATTTTATCGGCATTGAGAAACGCCATATTGGGATCGTGCAGCACAGCCAGAATGGTTGTGCCGCGTGCAACTATCAGCTTGAGAACCCGCATCAACTGCTGCTGATTTCCAAGATCCAGATGGGCAGTCGGTTCGTCCAGCAAAATTACCTGTGGATTCTGAGCCAGAACTCTCGCTACCATAACCATCTGGCGCTCTCCACCCGATAATTCGGTATACGGGCGACCTGCCAAATGCTCGACGCCGACTGTTTCCATTGCCTGTCTGGACATTTCGATATCTCGATGGGAAGGTGTGGCACGTACATAGGCGGCACGACCGGTCAGTACCACATCCTCTACCAAGAACGGAAAAACGGTCTGGTGAAACTGAGGAAGATAGCCGATCAAGCGTGCGCGTTCGCTCCCTGACAGGGCCTTAATAGCTTGGCCTGCCGCCAGAACACACCCGGTTTGGAGCGGCAGGATTCCAGCAATCACTTTGAGCAGAGTCGACTTTCCGCAGCCGTTACGACCCAACAGAACCGTCAGTTTGCCTAACGGTGCATTAAAGCAGATATCCTGAAGCACCGTTTTACCTGCATAGGCAAAACCCAGATTTTCTACCGATAATCCCATCAGCTGGTTTCTCCGAATCCGGCGCCGCTCTTTTTCAGCAGATAGATGAAAAACGGACCGCCGATCAGAGTAGTGAAGATACCTACCGGCACCTCAAACGTTGTAATGGCACGGGCCAGATCGTCAACCAGCACCAGAAATGTCCCGCCGAAGACAAACGAAACCGGCAGAGTGCGGGTATTATCCGGTCCGACCAGCATGCGTACCATATGCGGGACAACCAGTCCCACCATACCGATGATACCGGCCACTGCCACTGCCGCCGAAGCGGCCAGTGTTGCAGGAATCAGCAGCAGGAGTTTTTCTCGCTCCGGGTTCAATCCGACCGCTCTGGTCTCTTCATCACCAAGGGCAAGGACGTTCATCCGCCAGCGCATAGCGAATAAAACCGCCGCTCCTGTAGTTATCGGTAGGAATGCTGACCGCACCCTCTGCCAGCTGGCGTTGTGCAGGTTGCCCATGGTCCAGTGGACGATGGTCTGCAGCTTGAAAGGGTCGTTCACGATCTGGACAATTGTCAGGAGTGCGGTAAACATGCCGCCAATTATGATTCCGGCCAGCACCAGTGACACAATTGACAGTCCACGCCTGTTGACCGCCAGCAGGTAACTGAGGGCTGCCGCCAGAAGACCGAAAAAAAAGGCGCTTGGCTGCAGGGGCAGCCAGCCAACTGTCAATGCCAGGGCCGCACCGAAAGCGGCACCGGAGGAAAGGCCGAGGATATCGGGCGAGACCAGCGGATTGCGCACCATGGCTTGAAGTGCCGTTCCCGAGGCGGCCAGGGCACCGCCCACCAGGAAGTCCAGGCAGATGCGCGGCAGCCGGATGTTAAACAATACTTCAGCAGCCATATCCAGGGTGCTATCGGTTGGAAGCGTGCTCAGTGCCAGCTTGTGTCCGAGCGCCTGCAGTACATCGGCAGGAGCGACACCTCCGCCGGGGCCGATAAACAGGGACAGGAGCAGTACCGGAAAGGGAAGCAGGTAATATATGACGGGAGCGGGACGGAGCATGGTTTACATCCCCTGAATCTTTCTGCCGTAGAGTTTGAATAGCATAGTCTGCTTTTCCTTCTTCAGATCAACATCCCTGAACAGTTCGGGGTTGGCCCATTTGGCAACCGTTTTAACGGCGAACTGGAACTTGAGCGTCCAGAGATCACAGAGAAAGTGTTCGGGAAATTCATGAACACGGCGGTTTTTCACCGCCCTGATTGATTGCCATTGGGGATCAGCAATCACATCTCCGGGATTTTTACGCTCGTTGTACCACATGACGATCAGGTCAGGGTTCCATCCCAGAACCTTTTCCATGTTTGCCACCAGATGTTCGCTCTTGATTGATCCGCAGACATTGCGTCCGCCAGCCAGGGTGATCAGGTCGTTAACCGTACTGCCACCGCAGGAGGTCTCCAGGTTCCCCTGCGCCCACATATAGTAAACACCGGGGCGTTTGGTCGTCGGTATGTTCGCAACTCGACGGGCAATATGGCCCACCTCAGCTTGTGTGTAGTCAACCACCTCACTCGCCCGTTTTTCTCTGCCGGTAAGTACGCCCAGGTCCCGCATCTCTTTATAGACATCCTCCCAACCGGTCAGTAACACGCCGTACACCGGAATCCCTCTCGATTCAAGTGCTGCAATTGATTCGCTCTGCTGTGACCAGATGATAACCAGATCCGGCTTGAGGGCGACCACACTTTCAAGGCTGACAAAATCCCAGTTGCCAGGCACGGGGAGTTGCTTTTGTCTGATCCGATCGTCCAGCACTGCATACCATGTGTTAACCGAACCGTTATAGATATTAGCCGAAACACCAACCACCTGTTGTTCGACACCAAGCATGTAAAGGCCGCTTAGAGCGCTTTCGATCAGGCAGACAATGCGCTTGGCCGGTTTTTGCAGTGTAATATGTTTGCCACGGAAGTCGGTGACCGACAGTTGTGCCGCATCAGAGGCGACAGCTGTACAGAGAAGAACTACTACGATTGCCAGGTAGCAGAATGCAAAAAGAGCCGGGCAATAAACCGCCCGGCAATTACATGAAGGAAGCACGTCTGTGTGCCCGTGTTTCTTTGGTATGTGGTGCGAATGGAGGATCTTCATCCTCAGAACTTCAACTCCAAGCTGCCAAATGCGTTGAATCCGGGGTCCTGGAACTGCCAGGGCATCTCATATTTTTTATTGAAAAGATTATTCAGATCGACAGCAGCGGTCATGGTGTAGTCAGCAGCTTTCAGAATTGATTTCTCTATCTTCAGATTGACCACTTGATAAGGGCCAAATTTCTTGCGGCCGCTCGTGGAGGTGCTGTCGTAATAGGTGCCAACCCTGTGCACATACGGTGACACTTTGAAGTCAAACGGCAGCTTTGCCGTAATGCCGACATTAGCAACGAAGTCGGGAACAAAGGAGAGGTCTGCACCGTCCTGATCCTTGTCCAGTGAGTTTTTGACTTCGGTTGCCGTGTAGGTCAGATTGGCAAACCACTGGAGATAGTCTGCTACAGCCTGTTCTACGGTGACTTCCACGCCATAGGAATGAGCCTTGCCGGCATTCACCGATTTGCTCTGGGAGGGGTTCTGGCTGACAGCATTATCAACGATGGCGTCATCCAGATAATTGTAGAAACCTCTGATGCCGACTTTCATCGAATCAAGCGGCTGCAGGTCGATTCCTAGGTCTGAACCGATACCGCTTTCCGGTTTCAGTCCCGGATTGGGGAGCTGGCCGTTTTTGCCGATTACCCCGGCATCAGCGGCATTAAGTGTTCCTCCGACGGATTTCGCGGATGGCGCCACAAAGCTGGAGCCTGAGTTAGCGTACACTGCAAACTTGGGAGTGACATTGTAACGGGCACCTACACTCCAGAGCAGTTTGTCCCAGGATTGTTCCTTGAGACCGGGTGTTGCGCCGCTGATAAGGTCATAGCTGTGCTGGGTATGATTGAACCGACCGCCGGCACGCAGGACTAACTTATCAATCACCAGTTTTTCCTGGAGGAAAACACCAGTGGACCAGGCATTGGTATCATTTTGAGTGGTTTTTACCCCGCCAATCTCGGCATAGGTCTTATAGGTCGCAACCTGGGAGTCTGCACCAAAGGTCAGCACGCTGTTGCCGAGGTGCTTGTAGTTGAGAGTCACATCCGACGGAAAGATGTTCTGTTCCACACCGTCATGCTCACGCAAGGCGAGATTGGTGGGATAGTTATCCTCAGCCCAGCGACGGTCATAGTTGCGGTAACCGGTCTTCACCTGAAGATTCAGATCATTTGTGATCTGATTTGTGTAGATGGCGTTGATGGTGTCATAGAAGTGATTGAAGTCGCGGTTGGGCCGCCCGGCATCTCCCGAATGCTGGGTGTGATGCATGAACAGCGACAGCTTGTGGTCGTCGCGGTCAAAGAGATAGGTCAGTTTACCGTAGAGCTTGGTCTTCTGATATTCGGGGTCTTTGGTGAAATTCAGCCATGAAGGATTGGTGCCGTAATTGGTGTAATCAGATTTCTCGTAATTGGCACCCAGGAAGTAGTTGAAGTTGCCCTTGCGGTTCTGGGTGAAGAATCGGGCGTTGAAGGTGTTGTACGAACCGTACCCAAGCAGTATGCGGGTTGCGGCGCTATCAATTTTATCCTTGAGAATAAAGTTGGTAATGCCGGCCAGTGGAGCTTCATTGCCGGCGAAATCCATGCTGAGATAGTTGGAGTACATGACCGAAGCCGGCCCTTTATACAACTCGACACGATCAAAAGCCCACGGATCAAGGCTCATGGCGTCCACAAAGGAATCGATGGGCAGCCCATCCAGAAGATAGCCGTTATACTTCGGTCCCAGTCCGCTAAAAGAACCCCAGTTGGCATCGTTACGGGAGAGTGGATTGACAAACTGTCCGGCGCTGTACTTCAAGAACTCGGATATATTTCTGTTGTAGTTGGTTTGGTTATCAAATTCATCAGAATAGAACGTCTCGACCTTCTGGGTTACCTGGGACTGGGGCTGTGCAAATTTTGTATCCGTGACAATAATTTCAGGTAGATAATATGGCTTTACCTCTTTTTTGCCCTCCTCAGCCATGGCTGACGAGACTGCCATGACGGCTGTTACGATACTCAGGATTACTTTTTTCATTCACTGAACCTCCTTTGCAATAAGGTTATTTGTGTTAAACCATAAAATTTTGAGCACTATAAGCACCCAATATAAAAATTGCAACACCAATAGCACATACGAATATAATAATCGTGCTACTTCTTATATCGATGATTCCAGAGGATTTGAGAGTTGCATGTATTCACCTGATGTGCGCCGAATCAGCGCACATCAGGTGAACTGCCTGTGACATTTACTGCAATGTTTCAGCGGTAACCGCTGCCGACATACCGGCAATGGATACTCCAAGAGTGTCGGTAGCACTGACAGCGGTCAAGGGGGTAAAATCTGCAACAACAGGAGTTGCAGCGTAATAGTCGCCACTTCGCCGACGGTACTCACACCTGCAACTTGTGAACTGGCCGTCTACTGCAAACGCCGCATGAACCTCAAAGCCTGAAACGGGCACCATCACGGCGCGTGCCGTCCGTTATGCATAACACTTCACAATCACCTCTCCGGAGGTGCTCTTTTTTTGTCCGATGTCGAGCTGATAGTATAATTTCCGGAACATTCGTTCAGATGGAAGCACGTGAACCTCGCTGAAACTGGCACAGATAATTCGATGGAAGTTTCACATATTCATTCCGGTCAGAGAAAGAATTGTATCGCTTTGTTCCAGTATTATTTCAACGGTGTAACATGTTTGCAAACGTGAGTTTTTCTCTTGATTCTCATGCATGGTTCTCGTATCACGGTGGCAATCTACATACGTAAATGTAATTAGCCAGCCACCAATGCATCATTTTTCGAATGATCCCATTGCAAGCCAGCCAACACATGTTCATTGATTCCGGTCAATGGACGTTGTTGGCTTTTTTTGTGCCTGATTTCTGCTGAAAAAGCTGAACGGCACGATCTGCCAGCATCATAATTGTCGTCTGAATCGCAATGGGTACTTTGCTGACCGGATAATCTCCGGGACCAGAAAGCCCGTTCCGGGAGCCGAAGCGCTCTCTGAACGGGCTTTTTCTGTTTACCGGGTCAAACAGTCCGAAAGGAGGTGAAAATGAGGTGATTTATGCAAAAAACCATATATCGGCTGAAGGTTGCACACCTTCGCCAGACTTCAGATAAAGCCAACACCCTGGGTAACCGGGTGCCGGAAAGCCGACGGACCAGAATGCGCTGGTGGCCGGGCTGCCTGATGATTGACGGAAGAACAGGGAATCACAACAGACAATAACTACCAAAATTATCCAGGAGGAATCTAACAATGAAAAAGATGATACTCGCAGCAGCTCTTTTTGCAGCAACTCTCTGTCTCAACAGCCAGGCCCAGGCGGCCTATTCCGTGCCACTGCAGTGGATGCCGATGAATATGCTCAACGTCTCCTTTACGGGGGATGCATCCAACGGAGTGCTAAGTGTGGTTAATCCCACAGCTAATGCCCAGCTGTACACGAACACATACAATAATATGATGATGGGGTCGGGATATGGCACCAACAACGGCACAGCAGCCAGTTTCGACCCAACCAAGCCCTGGAGCGTACTGAACGGAACAGCATTCAGCCGACTGTTCGGCTGGTATGACCCGACCACCCCCATGGGCTCCGCCAGCAGCGGCGGCATGGGCACCCTCGGCAGCACGATCGCAACCGCATACGGCACCGGTGCCAATATCTGGATCCAGCAGACAGCAGCCTCCGCAGGACTCAAGACCTATCAGGCCATCGGCAAGTTCGGCGTCAATATCGACAACTCCCAGAACCCGGCAGTCGGCGGCTATGACCCGATCTTCGGCACAGCCGGTAGCTCCACCAAGTGGAAATGGGACTACATGATGGACCACAACACCTACGCCGTATCCCTGTCCGACATCGTGGCCAACCAGGTTCTTTCCGCCACCTACAAGGTTTATGTGGGCGACGGCAACGGCAATGAAATCCTGAACACCAACAACACCTCGGCCGCCACCACCGAAACCTGGAACTTTCAGGCTCCTGCTGTCATGCCCACACCGATTCCTGCCGCTGCCTGGCTGCTCGGTTCCGGCCTGATGGGCCTGGTCGGGCTGCGCCGCAAAAACCGCGGCTGAGTAACAGACCTTGGATTTTATCACAGCGGTCCCCCGGTACCGGGGGACTGCTTTTTGCGTAAGGAGAATAAACTTATGAAAAGGACCGTACTTCTGGGCATCCTCCTTCTCGTCACCTGTCTCGGTGGCCAGGCCTTCGCCTATTCGACGCCGCCATCGTGGTTTCCGATGGTAATGCCCGATATCACTTACACCAACGGCCATCTTGCCGTAACTTCAACAGGCCCGCCAGCCCTGCAGGCGCCCAACACCCTGGCCAACGGAAATCTGAGTTACACCGGCACGGCAAGCTTTGATCCAACCAAGCCCTGGAGCGTGCTCAACGTGACATATTTCAGCCGCCGCTTTGGCTGGAACGACCCCAACCTGGGGACAACGCTTCCTGATATCTATACAAACATCCGGAGCATTTATGGGTCGGGAGCGAACATCTGGATCCAGGTTACCAGCCAGTCAGCACAACTAAAAAGCTATCAGGCTGTCGGACAATACGGAGTTAATGCCGACGACAGTCAAAACGTTGATCCGGCCGTGCATGGCTATACCCCCATTTTCGGCACCAGCGGCAGTTTAACACGCTGGAAATGGGATGGCATGATGGATCATAACGCTTACGCCGTAGCCCTGTCCGATATCACGTCAGCAAACCAGTTGTTCTCTGCAACCTACCGGATCTATATCGGTGACGCCAACGGGAATGACCTGGCACCAGCAGCAGCCACCACCACGACCTGGCAGTGGCAGGGTCCTGCCACGGTTCCAGTGGTCGTCAGCTCAGCGGTACCGGCCCTCGGACCGTGGGGAGTGCTGGCTGTTGTCGGGGCGCTGGGTATGCTCCTGCAACGTCGCCAGACGGCACAATCATCAAAAAAAGCATTTTAAACACAAAGCAACTGAGCAAAAACAATGAAGAATTCAGGTTAAAATCAGAAAAAATAGTCACCATTTTGGATATGCCTGTTATTGGTGTAACTGTTTTATTTCTCTGTTGCTCGGTTGCGCTGTGGTTCGTAAACTACTGTTTTTGGCTTATTATTCAGATACATGTTCCGGTCTTGAAAATAACGAAGGGGCGAACCACCGGGTTCGCCCCTTCAGGGCAATCTGTTAAAGTTCATACCTATGGGGAATCTGCGGTTTATTCCTTCTCAGCCAGAGCCAGCGCTTCCTTATATGTCCCCAACGTACCGCCGTTTTTCTTTATGAATGCTTCGGCGTCCGCTTTTGCTGCAAAGGCCCATTTTGCATTGCGCGTCATAACGCCTTTCTTGCTGCCGCCGATCACCCAGGTTGCTTTTTCGGCATCGATCAGTTTTTTGGTATTGTAGTCACCGACTTCAACCGATTTAAGTGCCTTACCCTTGCTGGCCTTCAATTCAGTGGCGGTGCAACTGATACTGCAAACCCCGACGACAGTTTTGTCAGCATAGGTAATCAGCATACGGGAGTGGGAAAACTTTTCCCGGTCCATACCGCAGTGTGCGCAGGACTGATGCTTTTTGACATCTGCGTGGGTTGCTTCAGCTGCGGCTCCATGTTTGTGGCCTTCATGCCCTTCCATCTGGCCGGCCAGTGCTGAGCCACCGCTCAGAGTGAGCACTGCAGCGGCGAATAATGCGATAATTTGTTTTTTCATAGTGATACTCCTCAAATGTGATAGGTGAAAAATGTGATCGGGATAGTAGCAGGCTGCAGTGAAAATTTCCAGAAAGATTGTCAGGTAGAAATTAATGATAACCCACCGGAGGTGCGCAATCTCAGCGCACCTCCGGTGAATTGACGAACAGTTACTGCAACGTTACTCCAGCAACCGTTGCCGAAATAGCAATGGGAGCCAGGAGAATGTCGGTAGCGCTGACAGCGGTCAAGGGATTAAAATCTGCAACCACGGGAGCCGCTCCATTAGCCAGCTGCAGCGTTACTGTTGCCACTTCTCCATCTGTACTCACACCAGCAACCTGTGAACTAGCCATCACTATCTGGATTGTTCCTTTGGTAGCACCGGCAGCAGCGGTATAGGTAACAATCGGTGATATTGTATTACCGGTAAATGTACCGGACGGCGTGACAACCGTAGTTGCAACGGCATTACCTACCATGGACGGCGTCACATTATTCGGCAGTGTCAGAGTAAAACTGGTGCCGGTAACTGCTTTACCGGCAGGGATACCACTCAGATTGATCTTGAGTGTAGCTGTTGTATTTGTATGGGTACTTGTACTGTCCCCGCACGCCGAAAGCATTAATAAAAATAATATAAATACACTAATTCGTAAAATATTTTTTATTATCATAGTGAATCCCCTTACTATTAAGATCCGCCTGCTCAGAGAGCAGGCAGGGTGAATGTGCCTCTTGTTACCAACTGCCTATTCCGATACTTCTTCTCAGGATCAAAATAACATCCGCTATATCAACTTTGCCATCACCCAGCGGAGCAGTAACACCACCGGAAACAGCAAGCGGAGCAACATCATAGCGTATCTTCTCCGCCAAAGTCAGTGTTGCCGGATCTAAACAACCATGCAGGGCTTTAAGTGCATCAGCGATGGTAGGATCCGCACCTGTACTACTGGTACCATTCCGCTTGACTACTGTGACGCTGAATGAGCCGGTAACCCCTCCGATGGTCAGCGTTGCGGTTGTTTCAGCTCCGGATGTTGCTGAAACGGTCTGACGAACCTTGACCTGGTTACCGGTTGCAACAGTTGCCGGGATGGCAGACGAATATGCACTCCAACTGCTGCCGCCGTTAGTGGATACTGAGTATTCACCGCCGGTTATGGAGATCAGAGCTGAGGAATCGATTCCGGCAACGGTAATCGGATCAGATTCGAGTACACTTCCGGTTGCTCCGACTTTTGCGCTGAACGTAAAGGTGGTTGGTGTCGTGTCAGACACAGTTGCTGGTCCCTGCCAGTTCCAGGTTGTTGTATAGGCGGCTGACGGTGCAATATCGGTTCCGGTACTGTCCCCAACGTAAATCCTGTAGGTGGCAGTAAATAGTTGGTTAGGCGTGGTGATATACGCGACAGGAACGGCATAGGTGTTATGGTCCATCATGTAGTCCCATTTCCACTTGGTGGAACTGCTGGAGGTGCCGAAGATTGGAGCGAAACCATTGGCGGCGACATCAACAGTCGTAGTGTTGTTGGCATTGACACCGTATGAACCGACGGCCTGATATGTTTCAAGTCCGGCTGAAGCTGAAATCAGCTCTATCCAGATACTTGCGGTTGGACCGAATGCCGCTTGAACTGCTGCAGCATTGAAACCAGAAGCCGGGTTCCAGCCAATACGTCTACTGTAGGCTGAACCATTGAGTACTGACCATGGCTTGGTCGGATCGAACGTTTCAAACGAAGCTATAGCCGACAATACCGGGTAGGTGGGTGGTGTGGTATTGAAAGGCGATTTGTTAGCTAATTCAACAATCGCGAGTTGACCGCTGGTCAAGCTGATATCCAGCATGGTCATAGGCATCCAGGTTGGGGGAGCAGTATAGGCATTAGTAGTAATGCTGAAATTACCCGTCACACCACCAATTGTCAGCGCTGTGACCGTCTGAGTGGTTGCCGTTGCCGCTGATGTACGACGAACTTTAACCCGATTGCCGTTTGATACTGTCGCAGGAATAGTGGCAGAGTATGAGCTCCAGGTGCTGCCGCCATCTGTAGACACGGAATAAGTTCCGCCGGTACTGATGGAAATTGCAGTCGGTGTGTCGACACCAGCGACCGTAATGCTGTTGGATTCGTACATGGTGGCAGGATCAACTGCTGCCAGACTAGTAAAGCTGAATACATCCGGCACTCCATCTGCAGTGGTTACGCTGAAAGATCCCGCAACCCCGCCTATCGTCAACGTAGCAGTCACTGTCCCACCCGGAGTTGCAGATGAGGTTGTGCGTACTTTGACCTGGTTTCCGTTTACTACAGTTATTGGAGTTGTTGTTGAGTAAGAGCTCCATGTGGTGCCGTCGGTTGAAACAGAGTACTCCCCACCGGTAATGGAGATCGGGGCAGGAACATTCATGCCTGCTACGGTGATGAAGGAAGCTGATTCAGTTACAGTGCTGATTGCCACACCGGTTTGACTGGTAAAACTGAAAGCATCCGGAACCGCATCAGGCACTGCTGACGGACCCTTCCAACTCCAGGTCGTCGTAGTGCTGGCTGAAGCTGCAGCAGGAACTTCAAGCCCGTTTGCATCCCCTACGTAAATCTTGTAGGTCGCAGTGAATACCTGGTTCGGTGTTGTGATGTACGCAGCCGGTACTGCATAGACGTTGTGGATCATGGTACCGTTCCACAGCCATTTGGTGGAACTACCACCTGTACCGAAGATACCGTTATAGTTGTTGGCGTAAACGATCGGCAGACCCGTCATCATATTTGAATAAGGCTGGGGCGTTCCTGCCAGTGCGCTGCTGCTTGTACCGCCGACACCGAACATTCCATCGGCAAAGTAGGTATCAAGGCCGGGCGACTGTG
>Ga0194037_1000718_pt1 | contig 25620 bp, 38 predicted proteins | sample JunL306m_MetaG_FD_148653 | JGI IMG/M metagenome (GOLD analysis project Ga0194037, IMG submission 148653) | Anoxic zone freshwater microbial communities from boreal shield lake in IISD Experimental Lakes Area, Ontario, Canada - Jun2016-L304-6m | ecosystem: Environmental > Aquatic > Freshwater >...
GTTTCAATAATACTGAAATCAGATAATATTAAAGCTTGATTTCTTTTCACACATACGTCGTGTTCAAAATGTACAGAAGCCTTACCATCGGCAGTTCTTACGGTCCATCCATCATCGTCGGTATATACTTCTTTTACACCTAAATTAATCATAGGTTCAATTGCTAGTACCAGATTTTCTTTCATTTTGGGGCCACTACCTCTTTTTCCGTAGTTTGGTACCTGAGGATCTTCGTGTAGGCTTTTACCCAAGCCATGACCTACTAATTCACGAACCACACCATAACCATACTTGCGTTCGGTATGGTCTTGAATAGCAAATGAAATATCTCCAACCCGATTATTGATAATTGCTTTTTCAATGCCTTTGTATAATGATTCTTTGGTAACTTTTACCAGTTGCAACAGATCAGCACTTACATCACCCAAAATAAAAGTATAGGCATGATCGCCATGCCAACCATTTAAGATCACACCCATATCAATAGAAACAATATCCCCATTTTTTAAAGGTGTATCGTTTGGAAAACCGTGAACTACAACATCGTTTACAGATGCACAGATATGATGCGGATAACCGCGATAATTATAGAATGAAGGAATGGCATTATTCGCCTTACAAAAATCTGCACAGATCTTGTCAATATCTAAAGTGGTCATGCCAGGTTTCAAAACTTTAGCCACTTCGGTTAAAGTTTTACTTACCATCAAAGCAGCTTCTTTCATTAAAGCAACTTCAGCATCTGTTTTATAATAAATCATATTTGGTCTTCTGCTCATGATTAAAAAAAAATAAACCTGTCAGGCAATAGCCAGACAGGTTTACTAATATTCAATAAAGTAATTAAATAGTGGAAGTAGACACTGTTTGGCGTCCTTGAACGCGACCGCTATTCATTAATCCATCATATTGACGCATCAATAAATGAGTTTCGATCTGTTGCAAAGTATCTAAAATTACACCTACCATAATCAATAATGAAGTTCCTCCGAAGAAAGAACTGAATCCTTGTGTAACGCCCAAACGTTGAGCGAAACCAGGCATAATACCCACTAAGGCTAAGAAGATAGCACCTGGTAAAGTAATTTTATCCATGATAGATCCAATATAGTCTGCAGTAGGCTGACCAGGTTTTACGCCTGGAACAAACCCATTATTACGTTTAAGATCTTCTGAAATCTGCTTAGGATTAAAAATCAAAGCAGTATACAAGAAAGTAAACCCAATAACCATTACAGAATAAATCACCATATACCAGACATTGCTATGGTCGTTGAAAATCCGAACGATACCTTGAGCAGAATCGATATTAGTGAAAGAAACCAATGTAGGTAAGAACATAATTGCTTGTGCAAAGATGATCGGCATTACACCAGCGCTATTAACTTTAACTGGTAAGAATTGGCGGGCCCCTCCGAACTGGCGGTTACCTATAATTTGTTTAGCGTAGTTAACAGGTATTTTACGAACCCCTTGCACTAAAATAATCAAAGCCATAATCACAGCTACTAGTATTGCTACTTCAATTAAGAAGATCAACAAACCACCGCCGCCTTTTTGTTGTTTACTACCAAATTCCTGAATCAGGTTTTGTGGAAGACGAGAAAGGATACCTACCATGATGATGATAGAAGTACCGTTACCTAATCCTTTGTCCTGAATTTTTTCACCTAACCACATTACAAACAATGTACCTGCAGTTAAAGTTAGAATGGTAGAGAACCAGAAGAATGGTTTGTAAGCAACTAAGATTGCTTCAGCATATCCTGGGCTATTTAAATAACCAACATATGCAGCTGCCTGGAAAATGGTTACGATTACAGTGAGGTAACGAGTCCATTGATTAATTTTTTTACGACCGCTTTCTCCTTCTTTCTGAACTTTTTGTAATTGAGGAACCAGGATGGTCATCAACTGCATAAAGATGGAAGCTGAGATATAGGGCATGATACCCAAGGCTAAGATGGAAGCCTGTGAGAAACCACCACCAGCAAACATGTCGAAGATTCCTAAAAGACCATTGCTTTTAGAAGCTCTTTGAGCTGCTTCAATACCATTTGGATCTAATCCAGGTAACACGATGTGGTTACCAATACGATAGGTTAGAATGAGTGCTAATGTAATAATGATCTTATTACGCAACTCTTCGATAGCCCAAATATTCTTTAAAGTCTGTACTAATTTTTTCACTGATACCGTTTGTTAGAAGTTAATGCCTCAAAACCAAAAAAGACGCATCACCGATGCGTCTGGAAAGTTACAGTAAAATTACTTTACTATTTCAACGCTTCCACCTGCAGCTTCAATTGTTGCTTTGGCTTTGTCGCTTAATTTGTTCACTTTAAACGAAAGTTTTGCTTTCAGTTCTCCAGTTGCAAGTATTTTTACTTTATCAGTTCTGCTGATCAAACCGTTGATATAAAGGTTTTCCAGAGATATTTCAGTGAACCCGTATTTCTCAACCAATTGGTCAAGTTGACCCAGGTTAAATACTTTATATTCTACGCGGTTAATGTTTTTGAATCCACGTTTAGGGATACGACGTTGAATTGGCATCTGTCCACCTTCGTGAGCCATTTTGCTTTTGTAACCTGCACGGCTCTGACCACCTTTATTACCCTTTGTAGAAGTACCACCCTTACCGGATGCTTCACCTCTACCAATTCGAATTGCTTTGTGTACTGAACCAGCTGCTGGCTTTAGTGTGTGTAATTTCATCTTAATTTGATTTTGTACTTATGCGGGGAATCACCCCTCGCTTTAAAATTAAAAATTCAAAAGTAAAAATTAAAAAATAGGAAAGGAACAACAGTGATGACACTAAAGCTCTTTCCTAATTTAAATAATGTTTACTATGCAATTTCTTCCACAGTTACAAGATGGCTAACTTTATTAACCATACCCAAAATTTGTGGAGTAGCTTCAACTTCTTTAGTAGCGTTCAACTTATTCAAGCCTAATGCCTGTAAAGTTAATTTCTGACGCTCTGGTCTGTCGATACCACTTTTAACTAATTTGATTCTAATCTTTTTCATGGAATATTTTTTTCGGTATTATCCGTTAAATACTTTCGATAATTTAACCGTACGAGTTTTTGCAACTTGTATTGGCTCTCTTAACAAACCTAATGCTTTGATAGTAGCTTTAACCACGTTATGAGGGTTAGCAGAACCTAAGCTTTTGGCAAGAACGTCAGTTATACCTGCGCTTTCAAGAACCGCACGCATACTGCCTCCTGCGATTACACCCGCACCGTGTGCAGCTGGCTTAATTAATACTTTGGCAGCACCTTCTTTAGCCCATTGTTCATGCGGAATAGTACCGTGCATCACTGGAACTTTAGTAAGATTCTTTTTAGCATCATCAATACCTTTAGCAATTGCTTCTTGTACTTCTTTTGCTTTACCTAATCCTTGGCCAACAACACCATTTCCGTTTCCTACTACTACAAGAGCAGAGAAGCTGAAGGTACGTCCACCTTTTGTGGTTTTAACTACGCGGTTAATTGAAACTACTTTTTCTTTAAGTTCCATTTCGCCAGCGGCTTTTACCTTATTTACGTTTACTTTAGACATTTATCTAACTATTAATTGTTGTTAGCAAATTAGAATTGAAGACCAGCTTCTCTGGCACCATCCGCAACACTTTTCACGCGGCCATGATATAAGTTACCACCTCTGTCGAATACAACAGTGTTTAAACCCAATTCAATAGCTTTTCTAGCGATCGCAGCACCTACTAATTTCGATTTCTCGATTTTAGTAACTTTTTGAGCTACGATATCTTTGTCTCTTGAAGAAGTAGCAGCTAATGTTACCGCATTATCGTCATCGATTAATTGTGCGTAGATTTCAGCATTACTTCTAAAAACTGAAAGGCGTGGTTTTACTGCAGTACCAGCAACCTTCTTACGGATGCGATATCTGATTTTTTGCCTTTGAACCAATTTAGAATTCATCTTATTTTATTTGTACAAATCCGATTCTGCCGGAATTGCTTGTTGATTATTTAGTTTCTTCTCAGCGATTATTTACCAGCTGATTTACCTGCTTTTCTTCTTAATATCTCACCAGCATATTTCACACCTTTTCCTTTGTACGGCTCAGGCTTACGTAAGCTTCTTAATTTAGCAGCAACCTGTCCGATCAATTGTTTGTCGATACCTTCTAAGAAGATCTTAGGGTTCTGACCTTTTTCAGTTAAAGTAGTCACTTTCATTTCTGAAGGAACTTCAAAAATGATATTGTGAGAATAACCTAAAGCCAAATCCAGTGTATTACCAGTATTTACTGCTTTATAACCTACCCCTACTAATTCCAAATCTCTTTTGTAACCTTCAGTAACACCTTTTACCATGTTACTAACTAATGAACGGTATAAGCCGTGCATAGCGCGGTGACGAATTTGATCCGTAGGACGTTTAAATTCAATTTGACCTGCAGTGATTTCAACAGTGATATCTCTATCAACTTCCTGATGCAAAGATCCTTTTGGACCTTTCACTGTAATGGTATTATCCGCAGAAACCGTAATGGTTACTCCTGCTGGTATTTCTACCGGTTTTTTTCCAATTCTAGACATAGTCGTTTAAAATTATTGTTTAAGAAATCCCGATCTGTGTTCAGCTCCGACTAAAAGCTTAATTGTCAAATCAGCTTTATAATAGAAAGCACAAGGCTTTTTATTGTATTAATAGATGTGGCACAAAACCTCACCACCCACGTTTTCAGCTTTAGCTTGCTTATCAGTGATTACTCCTTTTGAAGTACTCAAGATTGCAACACCCAAACCGTTGATTACGCGTTTGATTTCTGCAGGTTTTGCGTATTGACGTAAACCTGGACGGCTAATTCTTTCTAGTGCACGGATAGCAGGCTGTTTGGTTGTAGGATCGTACTTTAATGCGATCTTGATCAAACCTTGCTTGTTATCTTCTTCAAACTTGTACTTCAGGATATAACCTTGCTCGTATAAGATTTCAGTCATGCGCTTTTTTAGGTTGGAAGCAGGGATCTCAACGATTCTGTGACCAGCCAACTGAGCGTTACGAATTCTGGTTAAGAAGTCTGCTATAGGATCAGTTACCATATTATTTGAATTAAATCAGTTCTAAATTTTGTTTGCTAATACCCCGGAAGGAATAAAAGTTACCAGCTTGCTTTTTTAACACCTGGAATCATACCGTTCAAAGCCATATCGCGGAACATAATCCTTGATAAGCCGAAGTATCTGATATATCCTCGCGGACGGCCAGTTAATTGACAACGGTTTTTTAAACGTACAGGTGACGAGTTTTTTGGAAGTAAATCCAATCCTGCGTAGTCACCAGCTTCTTTCAAAGCTGCTCTTTTAGTTGCATATTTTGCAACCATTGCTTCACGCTTTCTTTGTCTGGCTTTTACTGATTCTTTTGCCATGTTATATTAGTTATTATCTTTTTTGATGTTTTTGAAAGGCATTCCTAACTCTTTCAATAATTCGTATGCTTCTTCGTTGGTATTTGCAGAGGTCACAAAAGTGATATCCAAACCGGTAATCTTATTCACTTTATCGATATCGATTTCAGGGAAGATGATTTGTTCAGTAACACCTAAAGTATAGTTTCCACGACCATCAAATGCTTTATCAGAAATTCCTTTAAAGTCACGTACACGTGGCAAAGAAACTGATACCAGGCGATCTAAGAATTCGAACATTTTTTCGCCTCTCAAAGTTACGCGAGCACCAATCGGCATACCCTTACGTAATTTGAAGTTTGATACGTCTTTCTTAGAAATTGTAGGAACTGCTTTCTGACCAGTGATCATGTTCAGCTCTTCAACTGCGATATCAACACGCGAGCACCAATCGGCATACCCTTACGTAATTTGAAGTTTGATACGTCCTTCTTAGAAATTGTAGGAACTGCTTTCTGACCAGTGATCATGTTCAGCTCTTCAACTGCGATATCAACTAATTTCTTATCAGTCACGGCGCCATTCACACCACGGTTGATACAAATTTTTTCCAACTTAGGAGTTTGCATTACACTTTTGTAAGCGAACTTCTTCATTAAAGCAGGTATAACCTCTTTGGTATACTTATCTGCTAATCTCGGAGTGTATTTAGTAGTACTCATTATTTGATTACCTCCCCTGATTTTTTAGATATACGAACTAATTTTCCGCTTTCCCTTGTGCGGGTAACTTTTGTTGGAGCACTTGTTTTAGCATCCCACAACTGTACGTTGCTGATATTAATTGCTGCTTCCTTTTTAACGATGCCGCCTTTGGTATTTGCTGCAGATGGTTTAGTATGTTTTGTTACAATACTAACGCCTTCTACTACCACGCGACCTTTGTCGATGATCACTTCCAACACTTTACGGGGCTTTGATAAGTCCTTGTCATCTCCAGCGATTACCACTACGGTATCACCTTTCTTGATGTTGTATTTGGGTTTGAATCTGTTACTCATTATTATATGCTTAAAGCTGTATGCTAGGCGTTAAACGCTTAACTAAATAATTTTTATTACAATACTTCAGGAGCCAAAGAAATAATCTTCATATATCCTGCATCACGTAACTCACGAGCTACTGGTCCGAATATACGAGTACCACGAGGCTCGTCAGAATTGTTTAACAATACAACTGCGTTATCATCGAAACGGATATAAGATCCGTCCTTACGACGCAATTTGTTTTTGGTACGAACGATAACTGCTTTTGATACAGTACCTTTCTTAACAGCACTTGCCGGGATAGCCGCTTTTACGCTCACTACAATTCTATCACCAATTTTGGCATAATCCTGACCGCTGTTCCCAAGTACTCTGATACATAGCACTTCTTTCGCGCCGCTATTATCAGCTACATTTAATCTGCTTTCTTGCTGGATCATTTTTTTTAAACTTTTTGCCAGGGACTTTTGGTCCAGAGCATTTACAGAATTTTTTTTCAGAGGCTTTTGCAATTCATTCAAACCGCATTAGCATGTAAAACTAATTACTTAGCTTTTTCAACAACTTCTACAAGTCTCCAGCGCTTAGTCTTGCTCAATGGACGAGTTTCCATGATCTTAACTACATCACCGATACCACACTCACTCTTTTCATCATGAGCGTGAAACTTAGTTGTTTTCTTTACGAACTTTCCGTAGATCGGGTGTTTTACTTTTCTTTCAACTGCAACAGTGATAGTTTTATCCATCTTGTCGCTAGTTACAGTACCGATCCTTGTTTTGCGCAAATTTCTTTCTTCCATTACTTAACTTTTATGGTTTAGATACCCATTTCTTTTTTCTTCAATTCCGTTTGTAAACGGGCGATGTCTCTTCTTAAACCACGAATATTCATCGGGTTTTCTAGTGGAGAGATAGCATGAGCGAACTCAAGCTTCTTTAGTCTCAACTGATCTTCAGAGATCTTAGCTTTCAGATCTGAAACATTCAGCTCTTTCACGCTTTTATTAAAATCGTATGTTTGTTTGTTTGCCATTGCAAATTCGTTTTTTGTTTAAGCTTGCAAATCTCTTCTTACACAGAATTTGGTTGCAATTGGTAATTTCTGTGCTGCTAATTCCATAGCTTCTTTAGCAGTTGCTTCAGTAACACCGTCACATTCGAAGATGATACGTCCTGGCTCAACTACTGCTGCCCAGAATTCAGGGTTACCTTTACCTTTACCCATCCTTACATCGGCAGGTTTGCGGGTAATGATTTTATCAGGAAATACGCGAATCCACACATTACCTTCTCTTTTCATTGCACGGGTCATTGCCTGACGAGCTGATTCAATCTGACGGTTTGTTAACCAGATTGGTTCAAGCGCTTTCAAAGCAAAAGAACCGAAAGAAATAGTAGTGCCACGCTTTGCTACTTCGCGAATGCGGCCTTTCTGCTGTTTCCTATGTTTACTTCTTTTAGGTTGTAACATTTTGATTTTGTTTTTTGGATGACCCCGCTTTTTACAGCTGAGGTTATTCAACTTTATTTACTATCGATGTCCGTTACCGGCACCAGTACCTTAAATTATCTTCTGTTGTCTCTTCCACCACCAGCATTTCCACCACCACGGTTATCTCCGCCGCCTCTTCCGCCACGATCTCCACCGCCTCTTCTGTCATCTCTTCTATCACCACCTGGTCTTCTTTCTTCACCTGGTCTTCTATCGCTCATATCTTTACCACCAACAAAATTCGGGTTCAATTCGCGCTTACCTAATACTTCACCTTTACAGATCCATACTTTGATACCGATTTTACCATATACTGTTTGAGCAAAAACGTTAGCGTAGTCGATATCCATACGGAAAGTATGCAAAGGAACACGGCCTTGTTTGAATTCTTCAGAACGGGCAATCTCAGCACCACCTAAACGGCCGCTTAATTTTACCTTGATACCTTCGGCTCCCATACGGAGTGTAGAAGCTACCGCCATTTTAGTGGCACGTTTGAAGTTGATACGGTTTTCGATCTGACGAGCGATTGTATCTCCTACGATATTCGCATCCAATTCTGGACGACGGATCTCAAGGATGTTAATCTGCACATCTTCTTTACCGGTCAATTTCTTCAACTCTTCTTTGATACGGTCTACTTCTCCACCACCTTTACCGATAATAATACCTGGCTTAGATGTGTGAATCGTTACGATCAATTTGCCGAGGGTACGCTCGATTACAATCTTTGCGATACCACCTTTGTTGATACGGGCATTCAAGTAAGTACGGATCTTATGATCCTCAATCAACTTTGATGCGTAGTCTTTCTTGCTACCATACCAGTTGCTTTCCCATCCGCGGATGATACCTAACCTGTTACCAATTGGATTTGCTTTCTGACCCATATAATGGTTTTACAATTAGTTTTTAGAATCTACTATTAATGTTACATGGTTGCTGCGCTTACGAACTCTGTAGCCACGGCCTTGAGGTGCTGGGCGCATCCGTTTTAAAACACGACCACCATCTACGAATATTGTTTTTACTACTAGGCTGCTGTCAGCTGCGCTTGCGCCGCTATTCTTTTGCTCCCAGTTGTTAATGGCACTCTTCAGCAATTTTGCTAAAGGTGTTGCATTATGTTGTGGGTGATGTTCCAATATGGCCAAAGCTTTTTCCACTTCCATGCCACGGATCACATCGGCCAGCAAACGCATTTTGCGTGGACCTGTAGGATAATTGTTCAGTTTAGCTACTGCTTCCATTTTCTTTTAGTTTCTTATTTGAGATCCTCCTTTCGAAGTGATCAAAAATGATTTATTTCTTAGTTCCTGCGTGACCTCTGAAGTTACGTGTAGGAGCAAATTCACCTAACTTATGGCTTACCATAAACTCTGTTACATAAACAGGGATAAATTTGTTTCCGTTGTGTACTGCAAAAGTGTGTCCAACGAAATCAGGAGTAATTGTACTACGACGGCTCCAGGTTTTGATAACACCCTTCTTTGTTTTACCATCGTTAATCGCAACAATTTTCTCTTCTAAATTTGCGTCTACGTAAGGACCTTTTTTAATCGAACGACCCATAATATTTATAAGTTTACTGGTCTATTAGTAATTTATTTTCGAGCTAATTACTTAGCTAATTTTTTACCATCTCTGCGTTGGATAATCAGCTTATCGCTTCCTTTTCCTTTAGTTCTGGTTTTTTCTCCTTTAGCATACTTACCATTTCTGCTACGTGGGTGACCACCGGAAGCTCTACCTTCACCACCACCCATCGGGTGATCTACAGGGTTCATGGCTACACCACGAACACGAGGGCGAATACCTTTCCAACGATTCCTACCAGCTTTACCTGCAGTTTCCAAGTTGTGATCACTATTTGAAACCACACCTACAGTAGCATAACAGTTGATCAATACTTTTCTTAATTCGCCAGAAGGCATTTTTAATACTGCGTATTTCTCTTCTTTGTTGGCTAACTGAGCAGATGAACCAGCACTTCTTGCCATCTTACCACCCTGACCAGGTTGTAATTCGATGTTGTGAACGTTTGTACCTAGTGGCATGAACTTCATAGAAAGTGCATTACCAACTTCAGGTGCTACATTATCACCAGAGATTACTGTTGCACCAACCTGTAAACCAGCTGGAGCTAAAATGTATCTCTTCTCGTCATCTGTATATTGCACCAAAGCAATAAACGCTGTACGGTTTGGATCGTATTGAATAGACAAAACAGTTGCTGGAATGTCTTTCTTGTTTCTTTTGAAATCGATGATACGGTAATGGTGTTTATTTCCACCTCCCATATATCTTGATACCCTACGGCCTTGAACGTTACGTCCGGCAGTATTTTTCTGAGGCTCCAACAAACTCTTTTCAGGAGTCATTGTAGTGATTTCAGCATAGGCATTTCCGACTCTCCAACGAGTTCCTGCTGTAATCGGTTTGTACTTTTTAAGTGCCATTTCTTTTTCTTTTAATCAGCGAATTTTTCAGCTCCGCTTGCTATATATTAAATGTTTGCATAAAGATCAATCGTCTCACCTTCGGCAACTGTTACCAGTGCTTTCTTGTAAGCAGATTTCATACCCTGAATAAAACCAGCTTTTGTATAACGTGTTTTATTTTTACCAGGAACAACAGCAGTGTTAACATCAACTACGGTTACACCATAGAAATCTTCAACTGCCTTTTTGATCTCAAGCTTGTTTGCTTTACGATCTACTTTGAAAGCATACTTGCGCAATTTTTCTTGTTGTGCGTTTGCTTTTTCTGTTAAGATCGGTTTTACTAATATTTCAGAAGGTTTCATTTGTATTATTTGAAACGTTACTAATTCAATTACGCTACTACTTCTGTATCATCTGCAAAAATCTTTGCTGTGTTCTCTGTAAGAACCAACACATCTGCATTCATGATCTCATAAGTATTTATATCTGCCAATAAAGTGCTTGCCACATTTGGTACGTTACGAGTGCTTAGATATAAATTATCATTGTACTCAGGTAACACAATCAATGTTTTCTTATCACTCAAGTTTAAAGCCTGCATTGCTGCAACCAATTCTTTAGTTTTAGGCATTTCCATGTTGATTTCTTCAATCACATAAATAGCACCGTCTTTTGCTTTATGACTTAAAGCAGAGATCTTAGCCAAATCTTTCACTTTACGGTTCAATTTGAAATCGTAAGCGTGAGGCTTTGGTCCGAAGATAGTACCACCACCCTTGTATAAAGGGTTACGGATATTACCTTTACGAGCTCCACCAGTTCCTTTTTGTTTGTGCAGTTTGCGGCTAGCACCCTGTACTTCAGCACGAGTTTTTACTTTGTGTGTACCTTGACGGCCAGCAGCTAAATACTGCTTAACTGCCAAATAGATCACGTGATCGTTCGGCTCGATACCAAATACCTCTTCAGGTAATTCAACCGTTCTACCGGTTTTCTGTCCTTTTATATTTAATACGTCTACTTGCATTTTCTTCAGATTAAGTGGGTGATTATTTCTGGATTAAAACGATTGATCCGTTATGTCCAGGAACTGAACCGCTGATCAGGATATAGTTCTTTTCAGGGAAAATCTTAACCACTTTCAAACCCTTAAGTTTAACGCGGTCATTACCCATACGTCCTGCCATTCTCATTCCTTTGAATACTCTTGCAGGATAAGAAGATCCACCAATAGAACCTGGCGCTCTAGAACGGTCATGCTGACCATGGGATGCTTCACCCACACCAGAGAATCCGTGGCGCTTTACAACACCCTGGAAACCTTTACCCTTGGTTGTTCCAACTACTTCAATCTTATCGCCTTCAGCGAAAATGTCTAAAGTAATAGTCTCACCCAAAGATTTCTCTATTGAATAATTGCGGAATTCTTTAACGAATTTTTTTGCGGAGGTCTGAGCTTTTGCGTAGTGATTAATCTCAGCTTTTGTTGCGTGCTTATCTTTCTTGTCGCCATAGGCTAACTGAACTGCACTGTAACCGTCGGTCTCAATGGTCTTAACCTGAGTAACGGTATTTGGACCAGCTTCAATAATGGTACAAGCGATTTGCTTGCCATCTTCAGCGAAGATACTGGTCATACCAATTTTTTTTCCAATAATTCCTTTCATCGTGTTTTGCGGTTTGTGCCCCGCGGAGGTATCTAGGACATTTCACCGATGAAAGTGAAATTCAATCCCTGTTGACTGCCGACCTTTTCCTTAGTTTCCTCATGTTACTGAGAAGGGGAAGTACCGGAAGTAAACAAACCTCGAAGGGCCTGTTTATATGTTTGTCCACTTTTGCGATTTACAACCGAAGCTGTTTGCTTAGTGGCTTTCTTTTAATCAGAGCTACTTTTCTCCTTTTGATGGAAGTTGGTAGGTGATGTATATTTTATAAAGAACTTCTTTGTTGCCGCATCGCCTGAGTTAAACCCAGATTATGCTTTGATCTCAACTTCCACACCTGATGGAAGGTCTAACTTACTCAAAGCATCTACTGTTCTAGAAGAAGAAGTGTAGATGTCCAGTAAACGCTTATGCGTTGCCAACTGGAACTGCTCACGACTCTTTTTGTTTACGTGTGGTGAACGTAATACAGTAAAGATCTTTTTATGAGTAGGCAAAGGAATTGGACCTGTAACTACTGCACCCGTGCTGCGCACAGTTTTTACGATTTTCTCTGCAGACTTATCTACCAGATTGTGATCGTATGATTGTAATTTGATTCTGATTCTCTGAGACATAGACAAAACCCAATTTTCTGATTGGGGTTGCAAAGGTAAGGGGCTGTAATTGATTGGGCAAGTATTTTTGAATCTTTTTTGTGAATTTCTTTGAAAAAAACCAAAAAATATACCCAAAATGGCCTTTTAGGGAATTTATCAACCAACTTATCCCCAGAGCTTTCTCGATTTTAAGCTGATTTTTATTTTTTTCCAAAAAAAAGCCCCGTCCCGATCCCGAGAACTCGGGACGGAACGGGGCATATAAAAATTTAATCTAGTTGAAAATTAATCTTCAGATTTCACTTTTCCCTTCGCCTTAGCTATCACTTCTTCAGCAATATTGTTTGGTGCTGGGTTATAATGACTGAACTCCATTGTTGAAGATGCACGACCAGAAGACAATGAACGTAACTGAGTTACATAACCGAACATTTATAATGACTGAACTCCATTGTTGAAGATGCACGACCAGAAGACAATGAACGTAACTGAGTTACATAACCGAACATTTCGCTCAATGGTACTTTAGCCTTGATCACCTGTGCATTACCACGAGTGTCCATTCCTTCTAACATTCCACGACGACGATTCAAGTCACCTGTTACATCTCCCATGTACTGATCAGGTGTTACCACCTCAACGCGCATGATTGGTTCAAGCAATGTTGGTTTTGCTTTACGGCCAGCTTCACGGAAACCGCCCTTAGCACATAATTCAAAAGACATCGCATCAGAATCCACTTGGTGGAAACTTCCGTCGAATACTCTTACCTTCATTGATACCACAGGATATCCTGCCAAAACACCCACTCCCATTGAATTTTCAAATCCTTTCTGGATAGCCGGTACGAATTCTTTAGGGATTGATCCACCAAATAAATCGTTTTTGAATTGGAATGATTTTCCTGGATTTTCAGTCAGCCATTCTGCATCAGCTGGTCCGATTGAAAATTGGATATCGGCGAACTTACCACGACCACCAGACTGTTTCTTCAACACTTCACGGTGCTCGATAGTTGTACCGAACGCTTCTTTATAAGCTACCTGAGGATTACCCTGGTTAATTTCCACTTTGAACTCGCGACGCATACGGTCAACAATAATTTCAAGGTGTAATTCTCCCATTCCTGAAAGGATGGTTTGACCAGTATCTTCGTCAGTTTTTACTCTTAAGGTTGGATCTTCTTCTACCAATTTAGCAATTGCCATACCCATTTTATCAACGTCAACCTGTGTTTTAGGTTCAACCGCTACAGAGATTACAGGCTCAGGAATGAACATGTTCTCTAATGTGATAGGATGGTTTTCGTCGCATAAAGTATCACCAGTTTTGATTTCTTTGAAACCAACTGCTGCTGCGATATCACCTGCTTCGATAAAATCGATTGGGTTTTGTTTATTCGCAAACATTTTCATGATACGACTGATACGCTCTTTCTTTCCACTTCTTACGTTCAATACGTAAGAACCAGCGTCTAAGTGACCAGAATAGCAACGGAAGAAAGCCAAACGACCTACGAAAGGATCCGTCATGATTTTGAAAGCCAATGCTGCAAAAGGTTCTTTTGCATTTGGTTTACGGTAAATAGTTTCACCAGTATCAGGATGAAGACCAGCTGTATCTTCTACATCAACTGGAGAAGGCAGGTAACGACATACCGCATCTAATGCAGTTTGTACTCCTTTATTTTTGAATGAAGATCCGCACATCATTGGAACGATACTTAAATCGATACAAGCTTTACGGATGGCTTCGTGAACCTCATCTTCAGAAATTGAAGCTGGATCTTCGAAGAATTTCTCCATTAAATTATCATCATATTCTGCAACAGCTTCAATCAGCTGAGCTCTCCAATGATTCGCTTCTTCTACCATATCAGCAGGAACTGGAATTTCTTTGAAAGTCATCTTTGAAAGTCATCCCTTCAGTTTCCATATCCCAGATAACTCCTTTCATGGTGATCAAGTCAACCACTCCAATAAAATCATCTTCAGCACCGATTGGCAACTGCAATGGAACAGCTTTAGCACCTAACATTTCTCTTACTTGGTTTACAACCATTAAGAAGTCAGCACCAGAACGATCCATTTTGTTTACGAATCCAATACGAGGAACCTTATAACGGTTAGCCTGGCGCCATACAGTCTCAGACTGAGGCTCCACACCATCCACCGCAGAGAACAATGCAATCAAACCATCCAATACGCGCATAGAACGCTCCACTTCTACTGTAAAGTCAACGTGACCTGGAGTATCGATGATATTGAAATAATAAGACTTGGTATTAGCATCTGCTGTACCCTTATCGGTTGGGAATTTCCACTCACAGCTAACTGCAGCTGAAGTAATGGTAATACCTCTTTCTTTTTCTTGTTCCATCCAGTCAGTAGTAGCAGCACCATCGTGCACTTCACCAATCTTATGAATCATACCGGTATAGCGTAGGATACGCTCGGTAGTGGTGGTTTTACCAGCATCAATGTGTGCTGCAATACCAAAGTTGCGTTGTAATCTCAAGTCCGCCATAAAGAGTTCTTGTTTAAAGTTTATATTTTGAAGTGAGGTCCAAATTTTTCGAGCGGCAAAGGTAGTAATTATCCCGATTGAATAAGTAGTTCACTAAGAATAAATTGTTATGGGGATAATTTGTTCCGTTCCTGCCATAAAAAAACCCCGAACCAGTCGGGGTTTTCCAATATAGTACGGATTCTTATTAAACCTTAAAGTGTGAGAACGCTTTGTTCGCCTCAGCCATACGGTGTGTATCTTCTTTCTTTTTGAAAGCGGCACCTTCACCTTTTGCTGCTGCGATGATCTCATTTGATAATTTGTCGGCCATTGTTCTACCATTTCTTTCGCGGCTGTAACGGATTAACCATTTCATGCTCAAAGAAATTTTACGATCAGCACGAACTTCAGCAGGAATTTGAAAAGTAGCACCACCAATACGACGACTACGTACTTCTACAGCAGGCGTTACATTAGCAATTGCTTTTTTCCAAACTTCATAACCGTCTTCACCAGTTACTTTGGTTACTTTATCAACTGCATCATAAAAAATATTGATTGCAGTAGATTTTTTACCCTGCCACATCAAATTGTTGATGAAACGGGTAACTAATTTATCATTGAAACGTCCGTCTGGAGCGAGAGGTAATTTTTTGGCTTGTGCTTTACGCATGATTGCTAATTTTTAATTTGGGCTGAATTTCTTCAAGTATTAAAACTTTACTCAGCTGAAATAATTTACTATTTTTTTGCTTTTTCTTTCTTAGTACCGTATTTAGAACGGCTCTTTTTACGGTCTTTTACACCGGCAGTATCCAAGCTACCACGTACAATGTGATAACGTACACCTGGCAAATCCTTTACACGACCACCACGTATCAAAACGATACTGTGCTCTTGCAGGTTATGTCCTTCACCCGGGATATAGGCGATAACTTCCACTTTATTCGTCAAACGAACCTTCGCTACTTTACGTAACGCAGAGTTTGGTTTCTTTGGAGTGGTTGTGTAAACCCTGGTACAAACACCACGGCGCTGTGGACATGCATCCAAAGCTCTTGATTTACTTTTAGCCCTGATTATTTCGCGACCTTTTCTAACTAATTGCTGTATTGTAGGCATTCTAATCCGTTTAAAATTTCGGACGGCAAAGGTAATGGCTGGATGTGAAAAACCAAAATGTTTTCAGAAGTTTTCCCCCAGTATTTCAAAAATAAATCAAAATAGACCCAATTCCATCCAAAAATCGGGGATAAATAGTTACTTAACCTAGCTAACCTTCTGAAAAAAACGGTAGTATTTCTAATAAATACCTCATAACCGCTAAAACACCAGGTAGCCATTTATTGAAACACCCAAATTCGGAAATGTTTTAGCCCAATCACATTTTCGGGCTTGTAAAAGGACAAATCTCCTACTTATTTTGATGCCTTAATCCTACCTATATGAGACACAAAATCCTCTTGTAAAAGGACAAATCCCCTACTTATTTTGATGCCTTAATCCTACCTATATGAGACACAAAATCCTCTCCTTCCTTGCTACCCTCCTTTTTTTCATGCCCATTCTGGCTCAGGATACACATCTAAAACCCGGAGATATTGCCATCATCGCTTTTCAATCAGATAATAACGATCAGTTTGCATTTCTATGCCTGGTAGACATTGCCCCTACAACACAAATCCAATTTTCAGAGAAGGGATGGAATGCCTCCCTCCCAACGCCGGCATTTGTAAGTACTACTGAGGGGGTTCATACCTGGACAGCTCCCAACGTTACCCTAGCCCGAGGAACTGTTGTTATCATTAGCTTTAATAGCTTAGGAACAGCTCCGTTAGCCAACTATGGTACCGTTAAGTCTAGTGCAGCAGCTAAACTATCAACTTCTGGTGACGAATTAATCGCTTATCAGGGTACTGCGGTGGCACCCGAATTTATTTATGCCTTTGGATCCAGGCCCTGGATTAATTCAGGCTCACCTACCTCCAATCAATCCTGGCTTCCATCAACACTTATTAATGGATTCACAGCAAGAGACTTTGCCACAGAAAATGATAATCAGTATTTTAAATTGATAGAAAATGCAGATACAAAAGATTCTGTTCTTGCATTCATTGGGAATACAAAAAATTGGACCAGAAGTAATACCCGTTTTAGCAGTTTGCCGAATTGGCATTTTCAAATTTTGACACATTATTATTTAAAGGCAGCAACTAATCCTCTCTCATTAGAAAGTTGGGGCACGCAATCGGATGGCAGCGGAATAACTCCTCTATCATTTATAACCCCAGGCTCCGTATTTCATTTAATAAACCAAACTGGTTCCATTGTTTTAAATGATAACTGGACTTTGGATAGACTATTGATTCATGAAAATATTTCTTTGTCGATCAATAATTATCAACTAAGCATCACGAACATGATGGATTCTAGCAAAGGATTTATACAAGGCTCGGATGAATCTACTCTAATTATCAGAGGCAAATCTGGTCCGCTTAGATTTGAAAATAAAAATGCATTTTTAAATAAACTCATCCTTTTACCCGGTGCATCTGCAAGCTTATATAATAAAGTGAATATTGTTAGCCACCAAGAAATAGGGTCTGTAAACTTAGGTGATAGTACCCAATTAAATACGAATGGTTTTTTAATTTTAAGTTCCTCTGAAAAAGGCACCTCCACACTTGGAACAATGGGAAAAGATGCAGTACTAACAGGCCTTGTAGAAGTGCAAAAATATATCCCGAGTGGCAAAAGGAATTTTAGGTTTTTAGGTCACCCTTTTGCCAACTCAATACCATTAAATCGATTAACTACAGATATTGATATAACAGGAAAGGATGGTGCATTAAATGGTTTCACAACAACCAGTACCAATAACCCTTCTGCTTTTTGGTATAACCCAATTGCAGGGGATCAAAATAATAATGAAGTAGGATGGACTGCATTTACGAATACCAATGGTATTGATATGAATGCCTGGCAACCAAGGCAAGGGATTCGAATTAACCTAAGAGGCAGCAAGGGAGAGGGTTTGAACGGACAGTCATATCTTCCTTCACCCATTACTTTACATATAAAAGATAGCCTGAATACAGGTAACCAAATAGCTACATTAATTAAGAATGTACATAATGATGGTTATAATTTAATTGGCAATCCTTTTGCAGCAGAGATTGATATGAGCAAATTGCAACTAGGTGAAAAAATAATCCCCAATTATTATTTGTGGGATCCCTATTTAGGTAATAAAGGTGGATATGTTTGTTACCCATTTTCAAATAGCATATTCCTGCCAAGTTTCGCAGCATTCTTTGCTCAAACCCTTGATTCAATTATGGGCAATCAGATACTGTTTCCAGAAACCTGTAAAGTTTCTAACAGCAATCTTATTAAGGTTCTTGGTATCTCGGAAAAAAAAAGTAATCAATTAGAATTATTTGTTGAAGCTGATAGTATTGTTTGGGATAGAGCAATTTTTATTTTCAAAACAAATGCAACAGATAGTGTGGATTTCTTTGATGCGAAAAAATTGATGAATCCCGATTTTAGTTTATTTAGCTGGAGCGCTGAAAAAGTAAAATTGTGTATTGATACAAGATCAAGTTTACATGCCACTAAAATCCCTTTGGGACTGATAACTACCTTACCCAAAACTTATCAACTAAAGGTTAACCAATTCCCAGAAATAGCTGGGTATGATTTTTTTCTAATTGACAAATATGCCGAGCGCAAATTATTGTTGAAGAATGGACTGAGCTATTCATTCGCAGTTGATAGTCTCCCTTTACAAAAAGATAGTATTCGATTCGAAATTCAAATGACAGCCAAAAGCATCCCACAAAATTTAATTGAAATTTCGAAGTTCAGTTGTCAGGTATTTCCCAACCCAACAGGCAACCAGTTTTCACTGCAAATACAATCTCCAAAATTATTACCCCTTTCTATTACGCTATATAATTCTTTAGGACAATCCATTTTAAATAAAGGTTTCGAACCAGCTCATCAGTTACAGTATTCTATATCCATGGATAAATGGAGTGCCGGTATTTATATTTTAAAGATTTCTAATAAAGAGGAAATGATGATTCAAAAAATTATTAAACACTAAAAATAATTTATGAAAAAAACATTCATACTTGTATTCATCTTTTGCAGTTTTCATTTTTTCTGCCCCAAACTACTTTTTGCACAGCCACCCAGTTTCGACAATGACACTTCAGATGTGCCCATAGATGGTGGCTTGAGTATGTTACTTGCACTAGGTATTGGATATGGCATTAAGAAAAATCTTAAACAAGAAGAGGCTAAAAAAAATAAGCCCGCACCAAATGAATAGTGCGGGCTTGAAATTATTTTATAGCATTAAACCTGATACATCCAACCAAATTCATCAGCTACTGCACAAGATTTAATATTATCAAGATCTTGTTTAATGGCTGGAGCAATGGTCCATGTTGTAGTATCAAACTGCATGATATTTTCTTTATACTTCAATTCCTTAATTGGAGCAATTGTAGCTGCAGTTCCAGTTCCAAAAACCTCTTGCACCTGTCCCGCTTTGTAAGCCGCTACTAATTCGTCGATACTGATTCTTCGCTCTTCTACTTTAAATCCTCTTTTCTTTAAAAGAGTTAAAACACTATCTCTGGTAACTCCTTTTAAAATAGTACCCTCTTCAAGTGAAGGAGTAACAGCAACGCCGTTAATAATAAAAACTACATTCATCATGCCAACTTCCTGCAACCATTTGTGCTCGAAAGCATCAGTCCATAATACTTGATCATATCCCATTTTATTAGCCAAACGTGCTGCAATTAAACTACCACCGTAGTTACCCGCATTTTTTGAAAAACCTACTCCACCAGGAGCAGCTCGGGTGTAAGTTTCTTCTACCAGAATTTTCATTGGTGCTGCAAAATATGGACCAGAAGGACTTAATATGATCATGAACTTATAGGTCTCAGATGGGCGAACACCTAAGAAAGCGTCCGTTGAAAACATAAAAGGTCTGATATATAATGAATGATCCTTTCTGTTAGGAATCCAGTCTTTATCAACTTCAATTAATTGGCGCATCCCTTCTATAAACAGTTCTTCAGGAACTGTAGGCATACACATCCTTTCAGCTGAGGTATTAAAACGAATTAAATTATCATAAGGACGAAAAATAAAAGCGTCTCCCTCTTCAGTTTTGTAAGCCTTTATTCCTTCAAAGATGGATTGACCGTAGTGTAATACAGACAATGATGGCTCAAAAGATAAAGCCTGATATGGTTTGATAGTAATATTTGTCCATTCACCATTGATATAATCAGCTTCAAGCATATGATCGGTAAAATATCTTCCAAAAGGAAGGTTTTCGAGGCTCAATTCCAATAACTTACTTACTGCTACTTTCTCAATCTTTATATCCATTGCTGCAACCATAGTTTTATATTTGTTGCAAATAAACGAAAAAAATAAAAGCTAACAATCGTTATCTTTATAAATAGCTCATGTCGTTAGAAAAAATACAGCTTCCCGATTTTGTTATTGCCAATTTGTATACAGATTTATTGGTACTGGGTACTGATGTACAAACTATTCAAACAAATACAGAAGCGATAACTTTAACAGAATTAAAAACCGAAGCACCAGTTGTTAATACTACTTCAGAAAAAGCGGTTCCCAAACCTAAAACAATAGCTATACCACAATCAAAAGAACTAGTCGTTTTAGATTCAGATAAACAGTGGTATTTAGGAAACAATGGAAAACATATTGTTGTTATTATTAAAGAGACAGGCGTTGCATTCATTAACGATAAACACCTTCAATTTCTTTCCAATATTTTAAATGCATGTAAGTTAAACCTAGGTGATATCGCATTGATCAATCATTCAAATAATCCAAATAGCTATACAGAATTAAAACAAAAATTACAACCAAAATTTGTACTGGTGTTTGACTTAGAAACTAAAGAGATAAAATTACCATTTACCATGCCAAACTATCAAGTACAATCGCATGACAACTGTAAATTTTTATTTGCTTCGTCTCTTACAAAAATGGATGGTGATTCACAAGAAGCCAAAATGGAAAAATCAAAACTTTGGATGAGTTTAAAAAATATGTTTCAATTGTAAGATTTAAAAATAACTTTTAATGCAGGTACAGATATTCATTGAAAGCCCTCGCCTCCTGCTTAGAAGTTGGAAAGATTCCGATACAGATGCCTGTATAAAAATGAATCTTGACCCGTTGGTGATGAAATATTTTCCGAAAATAATTTCTATAGAAGAAACCTTAGACCATATTCAAAGGATTAAACAGCATTTTAATGAATTCAATTACGGTTTATTTGCGCTGGAATTAAAAGCAGAAAATCGTTTCATAGGATTCACAGGTTTTTCACATCCTACTTTCGATTCCTTTTTTACGCCTTGCATAGAAATTGGATGGAGAATTGATTCGGCATACTGGAACAAGGGATTAGCCACTGAAGCAGCTATCAGCTGTTTGCAATATGGATTTAAGACTTTAAAATTTGAAAAGATTTACTCTTTTACCTCTACTTATAATACAGCTTCAGAAAGAATAATGCAGAAAATCGGGATGCTTAAAATTTCAGAGTTCAATCATCCAAAGTTAGACAAAGCACATTACTTGTGTAAGCATGTGTTATACCAAATTAATCGAACAACTAATTAAATAATGGAAAAAATAGAACTTGTATTTGCTACAAATAATCAGAATAAAGTAACCGAAATTCGTTCCATATTAAAAGACCCTTTTCATATCATCACATTGAAAGAGGCCGGTATTGAAATTGACATACCAGAACCTCATGAAACATTGGAAGCTAATGCTTCTGAAAAATCAGGCACAATACATCAAATTACCAATAAGAACTGTTTTAGTGAAGACACTGGTTTAGAAGTTAATTCCCTCAATGGAGAACCCGGAGTTAAAAGTGCACGCTATGCAGGTGAGGGCAGAATTTTTGAGGATAATATCAATTTGCTTTTAAAGAATTTAGAAGACAAAACAGATCGTTCGGCTCAATTCAGGACTGTAGTTTCATTAATTTGGGACAAACAGGAATATCTATTCACAGGTATTTGTAAAGGAAATATAATTGAAGTTCAAAAAGGAATTGAGGGATTCGGATATGATCCCATTTTTGTTCCTGAAGGTTCTACCCTAACATTTGCAGAGATGGGTATGGAAGAGAAAAATAAATTCAGTCACCGTAAAAAAGCGGTAGCACAACTCATAGAATTTCTAAAATTGAAAATATCATGAATAGGATTAAATTAACTATGCCAGCATCATATTCATTTTCTACAGAAATTGCGATTCGAATCACGGATTTAAATTATGGTGGCCATGTAGGCAATGATAGTTTTCTTACATTAATTCAGGAAGCCAGACAACAATATTTAAAGACCATGGGATATGGAGAATTGGATTTCGAAGGATATGGTTTGATTATGGCAGATTCAGCAATTGAATATAGGCACGAATTGAATTATGGAGATCTTGTAAGAATATCTATTAAAGCAGTAGATTTTGATAAACTTGGATTCGATTTTTTTTATTTATTAGAGATTGTTAATCGCGTTGATTTAATCGTGGCAGGGAAAGCAAAAACGGGCATGATCTGTTTTGATTACACCACTAAAAAGAAAACTAGTATACCAGCAAATGCTATAAAAAAACTAAATCCAGATCAGTAGTTTGATCCTGATTAAAAAAATCTTTCAAATTATACACCAAACTGTTGTAGATGATGGTCTAAATGTTTATAGAACATATTGTTCCATTCGGTTTTATTTAATGAGCCGAATGATAAAGATTCTTTTCCCTCAAAATAAGACTCCCCTAATTCTTGTGTCTTCTTTATATAGTTGACCAATCTTTCTTTTTCAATGGCAAAATCTTTATTGCTATTGATAATAAAAGCAGGGGCAGTTTGAATACTTTTCTTATAAGGGGTTTCATTAACTACTGATTTTTTTACCAATAGTTTCAAAATGAATTTCACAAATGCATTTGGAGCTGGATGAATATTTTCATAAGCCATTTCATAGGTAACATTGCAATGGGCCAGCATTTGAGCAACCGACATTTTACCCCATAAACCTTTTGTTTCAGGAGTTAATTGACCAATGCGATTAATTATTTCACTAGAATCTGTAAGGCTAAATACATTTTTCATAATTAAATGTTTGAGGTTGTCGGGGGCAATCTTATTTTAGAATTGTTTTTAAATCTACAAAATATATAAACAAATCCTGGGGTGTCATTAATTTCCCTTTCAGGATATGGCTTTTTGAAAAATAGATCCTCCCATTAAAAATAAGGAAAGGTGCTCTAAAATCCCTTTCACGTATATTAAGTTCCTGATGATTTATCTGAATGGTATAATGTGTTTCAGTTAAATGACTGTTTTTGAGAAAGCTTTCTTCAGCTACATAAGAAGAATCCAGCACGGTAAATAATTTCTTAGGATTTTCTTCAACATTGTAATAAAAATCTATTACTTGTTGTGGTAGTTGGTACATTTCGGCCTTGGTAAAATCAACTAATTTAACTTCCACATTATTATTGCAGGCAGGAAGTATCCATAAAGTACTACATAATGCAACTACAAATAATAGTCTTTGAGTTAGCTTCATAAATAGCAGTTTTGTAAATTGGTTAAGTTTTATTCGTTCCAAATTCTCCAGCTTTCTTCTGCCTGAAGTATTAGCATCTCGTAACCGTTTTGAATACTGGCACCCTTTTGTTTTCCAAGCGTTAAAAATCTTGTTTCAATGGGGTTATAAATCAGGTCAAATAAATGATGTTGTTCTGTAATAAACTGAAATGGAATGTCAGGACAAGCATCCAGATTAGGATACATGCCTAATGGGGTTGTATTTATAATTAGTTGGTGGGTTCCTAAAATATCCTGGGTTAAATCATTGTAACTGATTGCTTTTTCAGAACTATTTCTTGATACAAATTGATAATCAATTTTAAGTTGCTGGAAAACATATTCAACGGCAGCGGAGGCACCACCAGTGCCTAATATCAAAGCTTTTTGGTGAAACGGTTTTAAAAAAGGTTGTAATGATTTTTGAAATCCTATTATATCTGTGTTGAAGCCTTTTAATTTACCTCCAATGATTTTTACACAATTACAAGCACCCATTTTTTTAACAGGTTCTGATAATTCATCCAAAAAATCAATCACCGCTTTTTTATAGGGAATGGTAATATTAAAGCCTTCTAATCCTTTCTTCGAGTCAAGAATGTTGTTCAATTCTTGAATATCCGGAATCGAAAAATTTTCATATGAGGCATTTGAAATACCGAGTTCTTTAAATTTTTCTGTGAAATATTTCTGTGAAAAGCTATGCGTTAACGGATAACCCAATAGGCCAAATAAACGCATGACAGAGTTATTTATCTAGGTATAAAGTGAAAGTATCTCCTCTCAATCCAATACGCATCGCTTCCAATGCGATCATTTCGTTTGGTGCAATGTTTCCAAGATTTACATTACAGCCTATTAATTCAAGGAAATACAATTGTTGCGCTTTCTGAGGTGCTTCCCAAATAATCTTCTCTGCAGGGATTTGGGTTAAAATCTCTTGAACCAACCCTTCACGAACTTCTCCGCTTCCACGATAGATACCAACGTTTCCAGCTTCGCGGGCTTCTGCAATTACATATGATGAACCTGCTTCCAATTCAGCACGCATTAATTCAATCCATTTATAGGGAGGAATAATATGAGCTGCATCTTTACTTCCCACTTCACTTAACACGGTAACATGCTTCGTCAATTTCTCGATATAGCCACATTTTTCCGGATGAGGTATACTAATTGAACCATCACTCACTTCAACATAATTGATGCCATAGTCTTTACACATCGCTAAATAATCATCAAACTGATTTCTGATTAAAAAAGCTTCAAATAAGGTACCTCCAAAATATACAGGAATATCATAAGATTGATATGCTTCAATTTTTTCTCTCAAATTAGGCGTCACAAATGCAGTTCCAAATCCTAATTTAACCACATCCACATGCGGACCAGCAATACCCATAAAATTATGCACTTCAGGAATACTAAGTCCTTTATCCATCACCATTGTAATGCCATGCGCCCTTGGTTTCTTTACACGATCAGGTATTTGAGTCAAATTAAAATTCATTTCGCTTGATTTTCGGCTGCAAAAATAGGTTAATCGAGCGACTTTATGAGCCACCACTTGTTTCCTTATGTTTATGTTTTCTTATATTTTTCTTCCTTTCTTATATCTAGCTACGATATCAACTACCTGATTGTTTTGAAGAATAGCTGGATTTAGTTCTATAAACTTTTTGAGAAGTTTAGGTGCTTTTTCCATGGCAATCTCTAATTTCAGTAATGCTTCTTTTGATTTGCCATTTGCAAAGAGGGCCGTACTTTGATAGAAAAGGAAAACC
>Ga0194037_1000719_pt1 | contig 25579 bp, 20 predicted proteins | sample JunL306m_MetaG_FD_148653 | JGI IMG/M metagenome (GOLD analysis project Ga0194037, IMG submission 148653) | Anoxic zone freshwater microbial communities from boreal shield lake in IISD Experimental Lakes Area, Ontario, Canada - Jun2016-L304-6m | ecosystem: Environmental > Aquatic > Freshwater >...
CAATGGCGCCGCTGCGGAAACCGGCGCCATTGCCAGGCGGCGGGGCAGGACGGATGCCCTGAGCGACGCAAAGGCAGGCCACGCGGCGTTTGCCGCGCGCTGGCTGGCACGCCTTGACGAACTGCGCGAGTGGGCAGCAGGCATGGCGACCGTCGGCGCCGGCGGTACGGCGAGCGCAGCCAGCACGGCGGCCGGACGCGGCCGGGCGCTGGTCGAAACCGCCCGCGGCCTGTTGATGCACGAGATCGTGCTCGATGGCGAGCGCATCGCGGATTACTTCATCGTCGCTCCCACCGAATGGAACTTCCATCCGCAGGGCCGGCTGGCCGGCTGGCTCACCGGTCGCGATGCCACTGACCGCGCAGCCGTGCAGCGCTTTGCCGCGCGCGCGGTGGCGGCGCTCGATCCCTGCGTGCGCTGGGAACTGGAGTGGCTATGAGTTCCCGCTTGTCATGCGCAAGGCCACCGCTTCGGCGACCCTGATGCCGTCGACCGCCGCCGACAGAATGCCTCCCGCATAGCCGGCGCCTTCGCCGGCCGGATAGAGGCCGCGCGTGTTGAGGCTCTGGAACTCCTCGTTGCGCGTGATGCGAAGCGGCGACGAGGTGCGGGTCTCGACTCCCGTCAGCAGTGCATCGTTCATGGCAAATCCGGCGATCTCGCGGGCGAAGGCCGGCAGCGATTCGCGCAGCGCCGCGACAACATAGTCCGGCAGGCACTGCGTCAGGTCGGTCAGGTGCACGCCGGGCGTGTAGGAAGGCAGCACGGCGCCGAACGCCGTCGATGGCCGTCCGGCGAGGAAGTCGCCGACCAGTTGCACCGGCGCGCTGTAGTTGCTGCCGCCGGCCTCGAAGGCGAGCCCTTCCCAGTGGCGCTGAAAGGCGATGCCGGCCAGCGCATCGACGGCGCCGTCGGGGTAGTCGGCGGGGGTGACGCCGACCACGATGGCGCTGTTGGCGTTGCGCTCATTGCGCGAATACTGGCTCATGCCGTTGGTGACCACCCGGCCCGCTTCGGAAGTGGCCGCCACCACGGTGCCGCCCGGGCACATGCAGAAACTGTAGGCCGAGCGGCCGTTGCCGCAGTGGTGCACCAGCTTGTAGTCGGCCGCACCCAGCAGCGGGTTGCCGGCGTTCCTGCCGAAGCGGGCGCGGTCGATCAGCGATTGCGGATGTTCGATGCGAACGCCGATGGAGAATGCCTTGGCTTCGATGTGCACGCCTCGCCGGTGGAGCATCTCGAAGGTATCGCGGGCACTGTGCCCGACGGCCAGGACGATATGACCGGCAGCCAGATATTCGCCACCGGCCAGGCGCAGGCCGCGGACCTGCCCCTGTGCGATGTCGATATCCTCGACCCGGCTCTGGAAGCGGATCTCGCCGCCCAGCGACTCGATCTCGGCACGCATGTTCTCGACCACGGTCACCAGCCGGAAGGTGCCGATGTGGGGCTTGCTGACATAAAGGATTTCTGCGGGTGCGCCGGCCTTGACGAATTCGGTCAGGACCTTGCGTCCGCGATAAGCGGGGTCCTTGATCTGGCTGTAGAGCTTGCCGTCGGAAAAGGTTCCGGCGCCGCCTTCGCCGAACTGCACATTCGATTCGGGATCGAGCTGTCCCTTGCGCCACAGGCCCCAGGTGTCCCGGGTGCGCTCGCGGACGGATTTGCCGCGCTCCAGGATGATCGGACGGAAGCCGGCCTGCGCCAGGATCAGGCCGGCAAACAGCCCGCAGGGGCCGGTACCGATCACCACCGGCCGCGGCGCAGGGGTGCCCGGCGCTGCCTGCGCGACGAAGCGGTAGGTGGTATCCGGCGTCGGCGCAATCTGACGATCGTCTTTCAGGCGTGCGCGTACCGCTTCTTCGTGCCTCAGTTCGACATCCAGCGTGTAGATGAAGACGATGGCCGCGGGTTTCCGGGCGTCATGACTGCGGCGAAAGATCGAGTAGCCGAGAAGTTCGTCGGCCGCGATCCCCAGGCGCCGGAGAATAGCCGCGCGCAGTTCCGCCTCGGTGTGATCGAGCGGTAGCTTGAGTTCGGTCAGTCGCATGAAAGTGTCGCCGCAGCCGGTGGCGCAAAGACCCGCATTCTATCTTCACCGCGCCTGCGGCCGTGCCGCAGCCGCCGCCAATGGCATCCGGATAATTCATCGCAGAGCGCTGCAGCGGGTTATGATCATGGACTACATCGGCAAACGGGTCGCGACTCCTTGCTGACCGACTGGCGTGGCAAGGAGATTTCCGGTTTGACCAGGCGTCTTATCAGATTGCTGGCGTGGTTCGGGATGGCGTCGATCTGCGTTCCCCCTGCTCAGGGGGCGGAGGGGCCGGCGGATCGCGTATCGGTGCAGTTGAACTGGAAGCACCAGTTCGAATTTGCCGCGTTTTACGCTGCAGCGGAGAAGGGCTATTACCGCGACGCCGGTCTTGATGTGACGATCCGCGAAGGTGGTCCCGGCATCGATGTGATCAGGGAGGTGGTCGAAGGCCGCGCCGACTTCGGCATTGGCACCTCCGCGCTGGTGGTGGAGCGCTTCCGCGGCCGGCCGGTAGTGGCGCTGGCGACGTTGATGCAGCACTCGCCGACAGCGCTGCTGGCGTCCCGCAAGCACGGCGTTGAAAGCGTTCATGACCTGGCCGGCAAGACGGTTTCGGTCGATCCCCATACCCGTGACGAAACAGAGGCTTTTCTTCGTGCCTCCGGAGTTCAGCCCGGCAGCGTCCGGCTGGTCGACCAGACCGACTGGACTCTGGCATCGCTCGAACTGGGACGCGAGGCCGCCAAGGTGGTGTATTTGTCCAATGAGCCTTTCCTGATTCGGGGGCGCGAACACGAATTTCTGCTGCTGACGCCGCGCTCGGCCGGCATCGACTTGTTCGGCAATACCCTGTTCGCGGTGGAATCGACGATCAATGCCAAGCCTGCCGCGGTCAAGGCATTCCGGGCCGCGACGCTGAGGGGGATGGTCTACGCGCTCGACCATCCGGATGAACTTGCGACCTTGATTCTGGCCTGGTACGACACCCAGGGCAAATCGCGCCAGCACTTGCTGTTCGAAGCGGCTCACATCCGGGAACTGACCCGCGCGGATATTGTCGAGCCGGGTTACATGAGCCCCGGGCGCTGGCGTCATGTGGTTGATGTTTACGCCAGCCAGGGAAAAATTCCCGCCGACTTTGATCTTGACGGCTTTCTCTACGACGCTACGCCCTACAAGACGCCGGCCTGGCTGGTGCTGTCTCTGGCGGCTTCAACGGCGGGCCTGCTGGCTGCGCTTCTGTTTGCTCTCAAGATCAAGGCCTTCAATGCCAGACTCACCCGGGAAAGTTTGCAACGCGAGCAGGCCCAGCAGGAATTGCTGGTCAGCGAAGCCAAGTACCGGGAGTTGATCGACAACGCCAATGCGCTGATCCTGCGACTGGCGCCGGACGGCACGGTGACTTATTTCAACGAATGTGCGGAAGCATTTTTCGGCTATTCCGAGGCGGAAATAGTCGGCCGCCATGTCGTCGGGACCATCGTTCCGGAACGCGAATCGGCAACGGGGCGCGATCTCGGGGCGATGATCGATGCGATTATTGCCGATCCCTCCGCCTACGAGCACAACGAGAACGAGAATATGACCCGCGATGGACGGACGGTGATAGTCCGCTGGGCCAATCGGATCATCCTCGACCGGGACAAGCACCCTGTCGGCGTGCTTTGCATCGGCCATGACATCACCGCCAGTCGCGCCCTGGAAGAGGAGCGGGCGGCGTATCAGCAGCGCCTGGAACAGCAGGTATCAAAGCGAACGGCAGAACTGGCCCTCGCCAAAGAGGTGGCAGAGGCGGCCAATCTTGCCAAGAGCGCATTCCTGTCCAACATGAGCCATGAGATACGCACGCCGATGAACGGCATCATGGGCATGGCGCATCTGTTGCGGCGGGGCGGCGTGACGCCGGAGCAGGCGGATCGCCTCGACAAGATTGATACCGCAGCCGGGCACCTGCTGGCCATCATCAACGACATCCTGGATATTTCGAAGATCGAGGCCGGCAAACTGGTACTCGAGGAAGCCCCGGTCGCAATCGACAGCGTGCTGGCCAATGTCACTTCGATGCTGTCCGAACCTGCGGCGACCAAGGGTGTCCGCTTGCTGATCGACGCCGAGCCCTTGCCGGCAGGGCTGGTGGGCGACCCGACCCGGTTGCAACAGGCGCTGCTCAACTATGCCGCCAACGCCGTCAAGTTTACCGAACAGGGCTCGGTCACGCTGCGCGTGCGCAAGCAGGAGGAAACCACCGATTCGCTGCTGATCCGCTTCGAGGTGCTGGATACCGGTATCGGCATTCCGCAGCAGACGCTGCCGCGGCTCTTCAGTCCCTTCCAGCAGGCCGACAGTTCGACCACGCGCAAGTATGGCGGCACCGGCCTCGGACTGGCGATTACCCGGCGGCTGGTCGAATTGATGGGCGGCGAGGTCGGGGTTGAGAGTGTGCCGGGGGTGGGCAGTACCTTCTGGTGCACCGCCAGGCTGAAGAAGGGCTCCGGGGCGGTCGCGCCACAAGCCGCCGCAAGCGCAAGCGGCGAGACGGATCTCCGGCTGCACTATCCGGGCACACGCATTCTGGTGGTCGATGACGAACCCATCAACAGGGAAATCGCCCTGCTGCTGCTGGAAGCTGCCGGACTTGCGGTCGATGTTGCCGGGGATGGCGCCGAAGCGGTCACGCAGGTGCAGGAGGCGGCCTATGCGGCCATTCTGATGGACGTGCAGATGCCCAACGTGGACGGACTCGAGGCAACCAGGCAGATACGCGGGATTCCGGGTTACCGGAAGACGCCGATCATTGCCATGACCGCCAACGCCTCTGCTGATGACAGGCAGCGTTGCTTCTCTGCCGGGATGGATGAGTTCCTTGCCAAGCCATTCAATCCCGACGAACTTCTTGCAACCTTGCTGCGCGCATTAAACCGCGACAACGCCTAGTACCCGGCTGCCGGGTACGCCTTGCCTGGCGCTGCAACGCGAGAAAGGCCAGGGTCGCGGTGAAAAGTCAGGCGATGAAACCGCGCAGGGCATCCAGCACCGCATCGGGTTGCTCGGCCATCAGTGCATGGCCGGCGCCTTCAAGGCTGAGGCTGCTGACCTTGCCGATCACGGCGGCCAGTTTGCCGGCCGCCTTGGGGTGGGTCATCTGGTCGCGGCTGCCGCTGACGATCAATGCCGGGCAGGTCAGGGCGGCGGCGGCTTCCATGCCGTGCGTGTAAGCGTTGCAGGCGGCGAGGTCGTTGTGCAGCACGCCGGGCTTCTGCCGTTCCATGAGGCGTTGCGAGGCGCCCAGCAGCCACATGCCCGGCACCGTGTTGCCACCGATCATGCCGCGCGGCGAATGCGACCAGGTGTTTATCATGGCAATGGCCCTGGCTTCCTTGTCTCTGGCCGCACCCAGCAGGGCGTCGGAGACCGGCATCGGTACGGCGGTGCCGATCAGCGCGATGCGGGCAATGCGTGCCGGGTGGCGTGCGGCGCACTCCAGCGCCGTCAGCGAACCCATGCTGTGTCCCACCAGCGAAGCGCCCGACACCCCGACGCCGGTATTTTCCAGCAGCAGTTCGATCCAGTCGGCGAGATCCTCGACGGACGGCAGGGGACTGCCGCCGCTGCGGCCGTGGCCGGGAAGATCCACCGCCAGAACGGCAAAGCCGTGGTGGGCGAACCAGCGGCTCTGCAAACCCCAGACGCTATGGTCGTTCTGCGCACCGTGGATGAATACGACGCAGGGCAGATCCGGATCGAAGGGCTTGCCGCCGGTATAGGCGTAAGCCGTCTGACCGTTGATTTCGATCTGCATGACTATGTCTTGGCAGCCGCCGCAAGGCCGCGATTCAGGTCCTCGATCAGGTCACCGGCATCTTCGAGGCCGATCGAGAGGCGGATGGTGCCCGGGTGTATGCCGGCGGCAACCAGGGCCTCGTCGGACATGCGGAAATGGGTGGTCGACGCAGGATGAATCACCAGCGACTTGGCATCGCCGACGTTGGCCAGGTGCGAGAAAACGCGCAGGGCTTCGATGAACTTGCGGCCGGCGGCGCGACCGCCCTTGAGGGTGAAGCTGAACACCGAACCGGCACCGCGCGGCAGCAGTCTGCCGGCCAGGGCATGGTCGGGATGGTTGTCGAGTTCGGGGTAGCCGACGCCGCTCACCGCTTCGCTCCTGACCAGATGCTCAACTGCCTTGCGGGTGTTGGCGACGTGTCGCTCCATGCGCAGGGGCAGGGTCTCCACGCCTTGCAGCAGTTGGAAGGCGGTCATCGGGCTCATGCAGGCGCCGAAGTCGCGCAGGCCCTCGCGTCGTGCCCGCAGGAGGAAGGCGGCGACGGTCGATTCCTCGCTGAAATCCATGCCGTGGAAGCCTTCATAGGCCTCGGTCAGGGTGGGGAATTTGCCGGACCTGTCCCAGTCGAAGGTGCCGCCATCGACCAGCAGGCCGCCGATGGCGACGCCGTGGCCGCCGAGGAACTTGGTGGCGGAATGAAAAACAAGATCGGCGCCGTGATCGAAGGGGCGCATCAGCCAGGGCGTGGTGAAGGTGCTGTCGACCATCAGCGGCAGGCCGTGCTCATGCGCGATCGCCGCGACTTGCGGGATGTTCAGCACATCGAGCCCGGGATTGCCCAGGGTCTCGCCGAACAGCAGCCGGGTTTCGGGACGGATTGCGGCGCGCCACGCGTCGAGGTCACGCGGATCGACAAAGGTGGTGGTGATGCCGAAACGTGGCAGGGTGTAGTCGAGCAGGTTGTGCGAGCCGCCGTACAACGACCGGCTGGCGACGATGTGCGAGCCGGCCCCCATCAGGGTGGCAATGGCCAGATGCATCGCCGCCTGCCCCGAAGCCACTGCAATCGCGCCGACACCGCCTTCGAGGGCGGCGATGCGCTCTTCGAGAACGGCATTGGTCGGATTGGAGATGCGCGAATAGACGTGTCCGGCGCGCTCCATGTTGAACAGCGCAGCGGCCTGATCGGAATCCTTGAAGACGAACGAGGTGGTGAGGTAGATCGGCGTTGCCCGCGCGCCGTAGCGCTCGTCCGGCACCTGTCCGGCATGCAGGGCGAGGGTATCGAAGTTGTATGTCATGGTCGCTCGGCGGCCCTCTCAGGCATATTCGTCGGGGTCGGGATCGAGCAGGCGCTCCAGCGCCGAGATGCGATCCTTGATCAGCAGCTTGCGCTTCTTCAGGCGTCGCAGCAGCAGTTGGTCGTCCGGCGGCAGCAAGGTCATCTGGCTGATCGCTGCGTCGAGATCGCGATGCTCGGTGCGCAATTCGACCAGGCGGGCCTGCAAAACCTCGGGAGAATCCTTCGCGTCAGTGGGTTCCATGTTGCTATGGTATGGGGGCAAGCGCTTCTTGGCAACCGGCGATGCCGCGGCGATGCCGCGATGACACCCGCAACACCGCGACACGCTAGAATCACGCCATGGAAAAGATGGTCGGTCGCTTTGAGATTCGCCGTGAACTCGGACGCGGAGCCCAGAGCATCGTATATCTTGCCTGGGATCCGCAACTCGAGCGCGAAGTGGCGATCAAGACGCTGCATTTTGCCCGTGCCGATAGCAAACGCAACGACGCCCTGATTGCCGAGGCGCGTGCCGTCAGCCGGCTGCGCCATCCGAATCTTGTGCCTATTTTCGACGCCGGCGAAGAGCAGGGTGATCCGTATCTGGTGTTCGAGTTCGTCGATGGCCCCAACCTCGCCGAGTTAATCGCCAGGGAAGGCCGCATTTCTCCTGCCCGCACCGCCGACATGATGCGCCAGGTACTCGATGCCGTGGCGCTGGCGCACGCCGCCGGGATCGTGCATCGCGACCTCAAACCGTCGAACATCCTGATCGACCCGCAAGGCCGTCCGCGCGTGATGGATTTCGGCATTGCCAGCCGGCTCGACGCCGCCGATGCCGGGCAACCGCAGGAGGGCATTTCCGGCACCCTTCTCTACCTGGCGCCGGAGTATGTCGATTCCCGCCAGGTGGGCGAAAAGACCGACATCTATGCCATCGGGCTGGTGATGATCGAGATGCTCTCGGGCCAGCCATGGGCGCGCGGCGACACATCTGCGGCCATTCTTTACCAGGTTCTGAACCAGGCGGTGACGCTGCCGGCGGATGTCAGCATCGACAATCAGCTGAGCGCCATCATCTTGAGCGCCTGCGCCCGCGATCCGGCCTTGCGCACGCCGACGGCGGCACAGATGAAGGAGCAACTGGACGGCTATCTTGGCGCCGCGGCGACACCCATCGTCATGACGGAGGCGGTGGCGGCGGGCAAGAAGGACACGCTCGACTTCCTCATCCGGCGCATGAAACACAAGACCGATTTTCCGGCGCTGTCGGATTCGGTGTCGGCGATCAACAAGATGACCGGTTCTGACAAGGAAAGCATCAACCGGCTTTCCAATATCATTCTCAAGGACTACGGTCTGACCAACAAGATCTTGCGCCTGGTGAATTCGGTGTATTACCGGCAGGCCGGTGGCGGCAGCATCAGCACGGTTTCGCGCGCCGTGATCGTGCTTGGTTTCGACGCCCTGCGCAATATTGCCATCACCGTCCTGCTGTTCGAGCACATGCAGGACAAGGGCAGTGCGCGCGAACTCAAGGAAGCCTTCCTGCGCGCCAATCTCGCCGGCACTCTGGCGCGCGCCGCAAGCAGGCAGTTCATGGCGCGCGAGGCCGAGGAAGCCTACGTCTGTGCCCTGTTTCATAGCCTCGGCCAGCTACTGGCACAGTTCTATTTCCAGGAGGAAGTCGCCGAGATCCGCAAGGTGATGCTGCAACGAAACTGTAGCGAGGAAGTGGCCTCGGCCCAGATTTTCGGTTTGTCGTTCTCGGAGTTGGGTATCGGCATCGCGCGCTATTGGGGCTTCCCGCCCGGACTGGTTAACAGTCTGCGGCCGTTATCCGAAGGCACGGTCAGAAAACCGGCGACCCATGACGAATCGCTGCGGGTCGTCGCCGGGTTCGCCAACGAAATCTGTGACGCAATCGCCTCGGTGCCCATGGCGAAGAGAGCCGAAGCAACGCGTGCAGCACGTGAGCGCTTCGTTTCCGCCATGAGCTTCTCGGACGGTCAATTGCAAGCCGTTCTGGAAAAATCGTTTGAGGAACTCAGCGAACTGGCAAGTGTTCTGCATGTGAATCTGACACAAAGCCCCTTCGTCCGGCAAGTCAAGGGCTGGACCGGCGAGGCAGCGGGGAAAAGTGCCGTTGTCGAGGCCGGCGCAATGGATGCCACTTTGCTCAACGACCCGGTTCTGCCTGATCAGAGCGAGACCGGCGAGCTCAATGCCGACGGCGTACCGGAGGCGGCGCAGGATATTCTCGCCGCCGGCATCCAGGACATCAGCAATTCGCTGGTGGACGACTTTTCACTGAATGACGTGCTGCGCATCACGCTGGAAACCATGTATCGGGCCATGGGTTTTCAGCGCGTGTTGCTCTGCCTGAAGGACCCCAAAGGCGGCGGCATGAAGGGGCGCTTCGGTTTCGGCGCCGACACCAACGAACTGGCGCGCAAGTTCCACTTCCAGATGTCGGGCCTGCCGGATGTGTTTCAGCTGGCCGTCAGCAAAGGTGTCGACATCATCATCGCCGACATCGACGATCCCAAGATTGCCGGCAAGATTCCGGACTGGTACCGCAGCATCGTGATGGCCAGAACCTTCGTTCTGCTGCCGCTGCTGATGAAGGGCAACGCGGTGGCGCTGATCTACTGCGACCGTGACAAGGCCGGCAGCATAGTCATCCCGGAGAAGGAGCTGTCCCTGCTCAAAACCCTGCGCAATCAGGCCCTTCTGGCAATCAAGCAGTCGATGTGACGGCCGGCATTGACTGGGCTGCCGAGGTCAAGGATACTCAGCCTCGAGCGGTTCAAATGCCTGATGTTCGAGACCGTCTTGATCGACCAGACCAAAACCCAGCACGGAGAGAGAACATGAAAACCATAAAACAGATTTTGGCCGAAAAGAAAAAACCGATCGTTACCGTCGGCCCCGACGATACGGTGATGCAGGCAATGGAGTTGATGCGTGAGCGCGACATCGGCGCCGTCATGGTCGTCAGCGGCAGCAAACTGGTCGGCATCTTCACGGAACGTGATTGCCTGCACAAGGTATCGTCGCTTGACATCAATCCGAGGCAAACCCAGGTGCGGGCGGTGATGACCGAGAAGGTGCGCTTCGTCACATCGGACCTGGAGGTCTCGCAGGGCCTTGCACTGATGACGGAGCGCTTTTTCCGGCACCTGCCGGTGCTGGACGAGAATCAGAATATTCTCGGTATCGTGTCGATCGGAGATCTGGTCAAGGCCAAGATCTCCGAACAAACTTTCATCATCGAGCAGATGGAGCGTTACATCGCCTCCTGAAGCCGCGGCCGGCCGTCTCAGGCGGCCGGCACTACCCGGTTCTTGCCGGCGCGCTTGGCCAGATACATGGCGGCGTCGGCACGCTTCAGGGTGTCGTAGGGGGTCTCCTCGCCGCTCATTTCGGCGACACCGCAACTGAAGGTGATGAGCACCTTGTCATTGTTGTTGAGGAAGAAACGGCGAGTCAGTTCGCGCTGCACGCGAACCATCGCGCTGACGCCGTCTTCAAGCGGCGTATTGGGCAACAGCACGACGAATTCCTCGCCGCCGTAGCGGGCCAGCGTGTCCTGGGGACGGATGGCCTGATGCGTCACCTCGGTCAGATGAACCAGCGCCGCATCTCCTGCGGCATGGCCCAGACTGTCATTGAGCTTCTTGAAGTTGTCGATGTCGAGCAGGGCCAGGCTCAGCGATCCCCCCTGGCGACGCAGACGGCCGACTTCGCTTTCGAGTGCTTCATCCATGCCCTTGCGATTCAGCGCGCCGGTCAGGGCATCGTGGCGAACCAGATCGCTGGCATGCGCCAGTTCATTTTGCAGGCGGGTGATTTCGCGCTCGGCTTCGTCGACCCGCGTCCGCATGATGCCCAGTTCGTCGCGCGAACGCGCGGCATTGAGCTGGACGACGCGGGTTTCGCGCATCACTTCGTCCAGCACATCCGACAAGTCGGCGATGTCGTTGGCCTGGCTGATGCGTTCCGCGCATTTTTCGATCTTGTCGTGGTAGCCGCTGGTCGTTTCCGAAAAGTCGGCGAGGCGGTCAACAAACGTGGCCAGCATCTGCTTCAGCCGGTCCCTGGCCTCGTTGAGATTCTTCTTGATCGAACTCTGCTTGACGATGACATCCTTCATCCGGCGTTCGACATCGTCCAGCCGGCGCAGGTTGAGGGGCTCGTTAACCAGTTCGCGCACCACGCTGATCTGGCCCGCCAGCCACTGGTCCTCCACCACCAGTTCGCTGATGTTGTCGACGATGAGATGCACCAGATGCAGCAGACCGGATTTGAGTTCGGCCTGGTCTTCGGCGACAAAATGGGCGCGATAGCTGAGCTTCTTCAGGCGTTCGCCGAGGCCGCCGAGTTCCTCGACATTGCGCGCTGCCCGCACCGCTGCAGCAATCTCGCCGGATTCACGCGCCAGATCCGGACTCTCGCTGAGTATGATCGACAGGGTATTGTCGAGCAGTTGCGCAATCAGTTCCTGAAGATCGCCCATGCCGCCACGCGATGCCGGTTCATGGCGTGCAGCGGCGGCTCGCGACGGCGCTGTTTGCGCGGGGAGGGCCTCAGGGGTGGCGCCGGAAACCAGTCCGGCATGGTCGCCAACCGGCGTGTGCGACCAGGAGCGGACCGCCGACTGCAGACGCGAAAACAGCAATTCCGGCGACCCTGACGCGGACAGCACATGCTCCACCGTTTCCTTCTTCTTTGCCGCCGTCAGGCCGGCATGGTGGATGTCGAATTGCTGCACCAGTTCGCGGATCAGAGTCGACCAGGCCAGCGGCTCCGCGCCTTGCCTAGTCAGAAGATCATTCAGCGCCGCACCGAAGCTGTCCCAGTTGCCTGCGGCAATGGCCGTTTCGAACTGGCGGGCAAAGCGGACCTGTTCCTGACTGCTGCGCGGCAGTCCGGCGTGCAAGGCCTTGAGCGAACGCTCGGGGAATGGCTCGACAATCTGCGAGCCGGCGATTTCGTGGTAGGTCGCGCGGTAGTTGTCCGGCGTCGGCAGCGCCTTGCTCATTGCCAGGCGACGCAGGGTTTCGCGGGCGATTTCCGAAGGCTGGGTGGGCTTTTCTGCCATGCTTCCTACTCCGCCAATCCGTGCTCAAGGCCGTAACGAATCAGTTCGGCCGTACTCTTCAGCCCCATTTTCTCCAGCAGACGGGCGCGGTAGGTACTGACGGTGGCGACACCCAAATTGAGTTTTTCGGCGATCTGCGTCAAGGTGTTTCCGGTCGAGATAAGCACCAGCACCTGATATTCGCGATCGGTGATGCGCTCATGCGGCGACTTTTCGGTATTTTCCGAAATCGCCTCTGCCAACTGCTGGGCGACGGCCGGGCTCAGGTACTTCTTGCCCGAGGCGACCTGACGGATCGCAGTCACCAGTTGTTCGGGCGCACTTTGCTTGGTGAGATAGCCGGAGGCTCCGGCCTTGAGCGCACGCACGGCGTATTGCTCTTCCGGATGCATGCTGAGAATCAATACCGGCAGGCGCGGAAATTCCTTCTTCAACTGCTTCAGGGTGTCGATGCCATTGCGGTTGGGCATCGATACATCCAGCAGGAAGACATCCCATGTCTGCTGTCGCGCAAGCTGCAGGGCTTCAGCACCATCGTCGGCTTCACCGGTGACCACCAGGTCTTCGGTTTCGGAGAGTATCTGCTTGAGGCCCTGCCGCACGATGGCGTGGTCATCTGCAATAAGTACGTGGATCTTGTCGGCCATGGTCAGAACAGGTTGCGTTGCAATTCTTCTTCGCTCGGAGGTTCGACGCCGGCCTGTTCCGGAACGCGCAGGATGATGTGGGTTCCACCATGTTCCGCCGGCCCGATGGAAAAATCACCGGCAAGGCTCAATACCCGCTCGCGAATTCCGCGCAGACCGAAGGATTTCGGCTTTTGCATGTCTGCATCGGAAATTCCGCGACCATTGTCCCTGATCTCAAGCAGGATGTTACCGCGTTCGCGGCGCAAACGCATGACAACCAGCGATGCGTGCGCATGTTTCGCGATATTGGTCAGCGCCTCCTGGGCGATACGAAACAGCGCCAGCGAAGTATCCGGCTCCGGTTCGATCGCATCTTCGTCGCATTGCACCCGGCACGGGATGCCGAAGCGCTGGGTGAAATCCTCTGCCTGGCACTCAATCGCAGCGGGCAGGCCAAACTCCTTGAGAATGCCGGGGCGCAATTCGCGGGCGACACGGCTCGCCGTACTCATGGCCTGATCGAGCAGCCCCTCGATCGAGTGAGCCTTCTGGCGCAGCCGGTCGGCGCCTTCCGGCAGTTTGCTGGCGAGGTGCGCCGCCTCGATCTTGAGAAACACCAGAATGGAGCCGAGTTCATCGTGGATGTCGCGCGAGATCCGCTCGCGCTCTTCTTCCTTGACGGCTTCCAGGTGCGTGGAAAGCTCCGCAAGCTGCTGCCGGGAACCGCGCAGTTCCGCTTCGCTTTCCTTGCTTTCCGTAATGTTGGTGGCAATTCCGCGCCACTCGACGACGCCTGAATCGAAGCGATGAGGCGTCGACCGCAGATTGATCCATTTCTGCCGGGTGCGGCCGCGGGTGTGGCCTTCCCAGTTGAGCAGCGCGCCTTTGGCGGCCGACTCGCGCAGGGCATTTTCGAGGCTTTTCCGTTTTTCGGTGTCAAAGGCCTCAAACAGCCGGTTAGCCGAAGCCAGCAGATCCTGCTGTTTGAAGCCGAAAAGTTTCTGGCAACCTTCACTGACGAAAAGAAAGCGGAACTCGCCCTCGACGTCGCGACGCAGATGAAACAGCATGCCCGGCAGGTTGGACGCCAGGGCGTCAAAACGTGCCTGACTTTCGTTGAGCATTTCCAGCGCGGCACGGTGGTCGGCTCTGTGCCGGGCTTCGCGCACCTCGCGTTCGACTGCCGGAATGAGCCGTTCCAGCCGGTCCGCATCAATCACGTCGCGCGCGCCGGCCTTCATTGCCCGCTGCGTGCCGCGTTCGTCGTTGGGTCCCGCCACCAGTATCACCGGCAGGTCGAATCCGGAATCATCAATCTGGCGCACGACAGCCTGCACCGAAAGCGAGGAAACGCCGGGAATGTAAAGCACCGCGTCCCACGGTTGATCCCGCAGCGCAGTGCGCAGTCCGGCGGGTGTTCCGATGCGATGAAATTCGCAGGCCTTGTCGGCCTCGGCAACAACCGGCAGCAGCGGCGCCGCAGCCTCATCGGATGCGGCGATGACAAGCAGATGCAATGGCTGGCGGGAAGGCGAACTGGCGACCATGAGCAACGTCTGATGTGGCGAAGACGAAGTTTATAGTAGCTGACCGGCTCCGCTATAATTCAATTTGTGCCGGCATAGCTCAGATGGTAGAGCAACCGCCTTGTAAGCGGTAGGTCACCAGTTCGATTCCGGTTGCCGGCACCATAGAAACAAGTACTTAGGTCATTCTTCGGGGTGGCCTTTTTGCTTTCTTGGATTCGTGTAGGCGCTATGTAGGCATTTTTGGGCAATGCGAAGTGCTCTGGACAGTGATGATTCTCCGCCCAACTACAACGGTGCATATAATGCTTTGTCATACTGGCGATCTTCGCCTTTACGGTTTCCGCCATTCTCGCTCCGTGGGGCCAGGCCGGAATACTTTGAGGAATTTCGATCCCCAAAAGCGACTGGGAAAACGCCTCTGGAAACAAGCCGACATGTTGCCTGAACTGTATTGAACGGGACTTGCTTTCTCTGGCATGGCGCCCAGCGCTCAGGTCAGGCGGTCTCGCGGCGCCTGCTGCAATCAAGCGAAGACAACATCCAATCTCGGACATCAGTGATACAAAACATCAGCTCACCACTTGCCTTTCATTCAGCAGATCCAGTGCATGTAGATAATGCCGCCGACGCCGACTATCAGCAATAGGGACAAAAAATAGATCACTTCGTTCGCATTGCGTGGCTGACCGCTTCTGACTCGCGCCATCTGGTTTAACACACTGCCCACGGTGACCGCCATAAGAAACACTAGTAACAGCGTATCGACGATGACGATGATGCCGTTAAGGTTGCTGATCGGGCGGCAGGAATGCAACCCGAAGTTGTACATCGCCTTCGAAATGTGTTCGTTGGGCGGATTGAAGCCAAGAGTGACCAATGTCCAGGCGACCAACATCAAGATGGCAGCCAGAAACAAGGCCAGGACTATCCAGCCCTCAAGAAACTTCAGGCTTTCCCTGATATCCCTGAGATCTGCCAGATACTCACGTGCCTCGCGAGCGAGCTGACGCCTAAGATTTTCTAAAGTCACAGAACAATCTCTCGAAGATAGGGTTTCGCGTGCTTGGGGCGCTCTTGAGGCCTGGTTACGAAGCCTGCATAGCCAAGACGAAGAGCGCAATGATGTCCCTCTTTGCCGGTTCCAGAAAGGGGGCCGGTCTTCACGTACTCACTTCCTTCGTACTCGAAGCGGGCACCTTGCGGCAATTGGTGGATCTTCATAGGCTGGTTTTCTGGCGCGGGTGCCCCTATCGACCCGCCAACAAACGTTCTTCAGTGAGTCTCGACTTAACTCTCGCCTGATTCTCTGATGAGTTGCCGGCAGTGACTGTCTTACCAAAAGCATCGCGCTGTGCGGCGCTCTTCTTCGTAGCCTCGATCGACTTAATGCAGCGCCATTTCCGTCCGCTCTTGGTTTCAATCTGGCGCATTTCGCTACTGGGGTGATGGCGGCCGCAGTGGTAGCAGTAGTTGGTTTCGGTCGAGGGCATGGCGGTACTGGATGAGAGAGGTGCGCGAGGAATGGTAAGAAAAGAGCCAGATTCATCCCCGGACCCATGTGCATTCCACAGTTCGCTGGTGAGTGGTGGGCTATGCGGTGGGCTGCACGCTAAAACCCGTTTAACTCATCGATGATGCGATATGAATGGCGGGCCAGAAGGTACGTCAACACAAATCGTCTCTAAATCCTGAACTATGCGGCCTGCATATTGCAATTCCTCAAAACACTTTACTGTCAGTCGGTTAGCCAAGAGTCGCTACCATCTCAATCTTCGGCGCGATTGAGCGCACAACCTTTTGGATGCCGTGTCCTGGATTGGCCAGACGCTGGGATACGACAAGCCCGACTTTTTCCAGCAGACCTACATCCTTGGTGATTGCCGATCGGTTGCGATGCAGGCTTTGCGTTAGCTCGTTGATCGTTTTCGGCTCGTGCATAACCTCGAGCATGAGGCGACGACGTGCTTCCGACAGAACGGTGAACATCCGCTGTGGATCCTCGAACGCTAGCGTGATCTTGCCATCGAAGGTCTGGCCGCGATCAGCACGGCGAGCAGCATCTTTCGCGCGCGCGAAGAAGCCGTCGACATCATCGGTGCGAATAACTACTTTGGTCATGACTTTTTGCCTCCTACCGATTTAACGATTTCCAACCATTCCTGCTGAAACCGCTCCTGCGTTGCTTCAAAACTTTTGAACTCGACTGCCTCGACCTTACCCATGGAATGGCGATGGTGGTAACCATGTGCATTATCGAAGCCAAGAACCCGTCCGTTGTCCCCGCGATAGATGGCATGGTTGATGTACGTCAGGTTGTAGCGGGTCACAATGGTCTTTCCGCGTTCCTGATATCCCCAAACCTCATAGCTCAGCAATCCCCCGCCGGATTTTGGCTTCAGTTCGAAGCGCTCTTGTTCGAGCAGGGATTCCTTGGGCAGTTTGACCATGAGATGTGACGCATCAGATGTGCCGTACAATAGCACATCTGAGCAGGCGAGTCAGGCAGAAATTCGCTTCTCCGCAGTAGCAACCTTGACTTCCTCCTGCGGTTACGGGAGTTATGCGGATACCACGAAACCAAGAGGAATCCGACATGCAGACACCTGCCTACCCCATAACTCCACTGCGCCAAATCGCAATCATTCTGGCGCGCTGCGTCTTGCGAATCAGTAACAAGCGATCGGCTGATTTACCGCCTGCTTGATCGACACCGGTGTCATCGCAAACCCTGCTCACGAAGCCAATCTGTCTTACCGAATCGATACCCGGGAAACTCCGCTTCCAGCGTTGTTTGCCCAAGCATCAGGCGACGCGCAAGCTTTGCAGCAAAGGTCAACTCGGTTTCGCTAGCGCTTATTGCATATCCACTTGGCAGGAGCATAATCGCCGAGGCCTTTAGTCGCATGAAGTTGTTTTATTCAAGGTCGACGGTGTGTCGCAGTGATCGACAGACGACCGGTGTTGTCAGGAGCAACCTAGGAGTCAACCCTTGAGACCATTCTCAATCAAGATATTTGTCCCTTCTGGTGACCCAGAAGGCATTCGAGTTGTATCTCGGGATGACTGGCCGGGAAAGGCGATCGTTTTTTCGCGCGAGCTCCTTGGCGAAGTAAAGGGGCGCAAGGAATACCAGCAGCCAGGCGTTTACCTGTTGGCCGGCGGCAGGAAACTCTATATCGGCGAAGGCGATCCTGTTGGAGATAGATTGGGTGACCACGCCCGGAAGAAGGCGTTCTGGAAAAAGGCCGTGTTCTTTACCGCCGAAGGTGGGCGACTCAATAAGGCGCATGTCCAACATTTGGAATCGAGACTGATCGCGCTTGCGCATGAAGCTAGGCTTGCCGAGCTTGACAACGAAAACAAGCCAACCACCCCGGCTTTGAGCGAAGAGGAACGTGCAACCGCTGAGAACTTCTTGCTCGAAATTCTCTTGATACTTCCGCTTCTTGGCTTTTGGCATTTCGACGATGACCGCACGGAAGAGTCAGAGGTGGAAATTCAGGAAGAGGTGCAGCAACAAACAACAGCAAGAAGGGCCGGTAAGCGTGCGGACCTTTATTCCGAACTGCCACGCGAGATGGTGTTTTTCTTCAAGGGCGGTGGCGCGTTGAAGGCATCACTTGAACTCGTTGAAGGGGGTGTGCTGGTAAAGCAAGGAAGTACAGCGATTCTTGAGCCCAAGCAGCATTTTGAAATCCACGGTGCAAGTTATGCGGCGAAGCGCAGGGAACTTATTGAATCTGAGGTGTTGAAGCGCCAAGGCGCTTACTACGTGTTTAGCCAAGATCAGTACTTCGCGTCTGCCTCCGCAGCCGCATCCGTGATTGCGGGGCAGAACCAAAATGCTGACCACTGGGCGACAACAGATGGGCAAAACCTCGGTGATCTACTTCGCGCCATAAGGAACAAGAAAGAGGCGGTGATCTGACTAGCCGCCTGGCTGGCAGGCATTGTCGGTGGTCAGATGGCTATGGAAGTCGGCGTTAGCGACACGGCGCCCATCGACCTAGAAATGATATACAGAATGGCATACATAAAAACAAAACGCCCCGAAAGGCGCTTGGTTGATGTGTGTCTGGCGGAGAGGGCGGGATTCGAACCCGCGGTAGGCTATGAACCTACACACGCTTTCCAGGCGTGCGACTTAAACCGCTCATCCACCTCTCCGCGGATACTTGCTGATCACTGGCGGTTCAGCAGGGCGCGAATTCTAGCAGATCAGCCTTCGTTGTGCCGCAGCGAGAGGTCAATGGCGCGCACGTTCTTGGTCAGGCTGCCGACCGAAATGCGGTCGACGCCGGTTTCGGCGACGGCGCGCACGGTTTCCAGGCTGACGCCTCCCGAGGCTTCGAGTTCGGCGCGTCCTGCGGTGAGACCCACGGCCTGGCGCATCTGCGTCAGGTCCATGTTGTCGAGCAGGATCATGCCGGCATTGGCGTCGAGCGCTTCGGCGAGCTGTTCCATGGTCTCCACTTCGATCTGGATGAAGACGTCGCCGTGCCCCAGCGCACGCGCCTGCTCCAGCGCGGCGGTAACGCCGCCGGCGGCCATGATGTGGTTCTCCTTGATCAGGATGCCGTCATAGAGGCCGAGGCGGTGGTTCCTGCCGCCGCCGCAGGTGACGGCATATTTCTGCGCCAGGCGCAGTCCGGGCAGGGTCTTGCGCGTATCGACGATGCACGCCCCGGTGCCGGCGACGGCTTCGACGTAGAAGCGCGTGGCGGTGGCGGTGGCGGATAGCAGTTGCAGGAAATTGAGTGCGGCGCGTTCGGCGGTGAGCAGGGCGCGCGTGTTGGCGACGATTTCGCACAGCGTCTGGCCGGCGGCAACCAGATCGCCGTCGCGCGCGTGCCAGCGGATCGCCGCCAGCGGATCGAGGAGACGGAAGCAGGCGTCGAACCAGCTGGTGCCGGCGAGCACCGCGGCCTCGCGGCTGATCACGCTGCCCTGCGAGCGTCGCGCGGCGGGAGTGAGCAGGGCCGTCAGATCGCCGCCGCCGATGTCCTCAACCAGGGCCGCGAGCACGTTGCGCTGCACTTCCGCGGCGAACTGAAGCGGGAGTTCCATGATATGTTGATGCCGGTTGTGTAGGTTCGATCGATTCTAGCACTGGAGGTATGGCCAACATGCTCAGCGTCTTCTCCGTCAGTCTCGGTGTCCTGCTTGCCCTCGCCTGTGCCATCCTGGTCATCTACTTCTTCCTCAAGGACATCACCCAGAAGAAGCACTCGATACTGCGCAACTATCCGCTGATAGGCCGCCTGCGCTACTTTTTCGAGCAGCTCGGCGAATACTTCAGGCAGTATTTTTTCCTCGGTGATCGCGAGGAGCGGCCGTTTAATCGCTCGACGCGTTCCTGGGTCTATCGCATGGCCAAGAACGAGGGCGGCGTGCTGGGATTCGGCTCGACCTACAACCTCCACGAGGCGGGCGCGCTGATCTTCGTCAATGCCCCGTTCGCCGTGCTCGACGACGACCGCCTGCCGACGCCGCCTTTGTCGATCGGCGAAGGCCATTGCTCCCGGCCCTTCATCGCACGCTCGCTGTTCAATGTCAGCGGCATGAGCTTCGGCGCGATATCAAGGCCGGCGGTCGAGGCGCTTTCGCGCGGCGCAGCGAAGGCCGGTTGCTGGATCGACAGCGGCGAAGGCGGTTTGTCGCCGTATCACCTGGAGGGTGGCTGCGACCTCATCATGCAGATCGGCACGGCGAAGTACGGGGTGCGCGATGCCGACGGCCATCTGTCCGACGCCAGGCTGCGCGAGGTGGCCGCGCACGAGTCGGTGCGCGCTTTCGAAATCAAGCTGTCGCAGGGTGCCAAGCCGGGCAAGGGCGGGGTGCTGCCCGGCGGCAAGGTGACGGCGGAGATCGCCCGCATTCGCGGCATTGCCGAGGGCATGGATTCGCTGTCGCCCAATCGCCATCCGGAGGTGGCCACCATGGACCAGCTGCTCGACATGGTGTTGCGCGTGCGTGAGGTGACCGGCAAGCCTGTCGGCATCAAGACCGCCATCGGCGGCTGGCAGTTCATGAATCTGCTGACCGAGGCGGTGGTCCGGCGCGGCGTCGGCGACGCCCCGGATTTCATCGCGGTGGATGGCGGCGAGGGCGGTTCCGGGGCGGCGCCGCAGGCGCTGGCCGATCACATGTCGCTGTCGATCGATGAGGCCTTGCCGCGCGTGGTTGATGCGCTGATCGAGGCCGGCATCAAGGAGCGGGTGAAGGTAGTCGCCGCAGGACAACTGGTGACCTCGGCGCGCGCCGCCTGGGCGCTGGCCTGCGGGGCGGATTTCGTCAACAGCGCGCGCGGCTTCATGTTCGCCCTGGGCTGTATCCAGGCCCTGCGCTGCCACACCAATACCTGTCCGACCGGCATCGCCACCCATAATCCGCGCCTGCAGCGCGGCCTGGTGGTGGCAGAAAAGTTCGAGCGGGTGGCGAACTACTGCCTCAACATGAACAAGGAAATCGACATGATCGCGCACAGTTGCGGCCTGCGCCACGCCCGCGAATTCCGCCGCGAGCATGTGCGCATCGTGCAGGCCGACGGCCGCAGCACGGCGCTCAACGTGCTGTATCCGTATCCTTTGCAGATCCTGCCGGCCTGAAGCGTTCCGACAGCGCGATCGACAGGCTGCTGCCGGCAATCACGGCAATGCCGGCTACCGAGAGTAGATCGGGCAGATGGTCATAGAACAGCCAGCCGAGCAGAATGGCCCAGACCAGCTGAACGTATATGAAGGGCGAGAGTGCCGATGCCGGTGCGTGGCGGAAGGCGCGGGTCATCAGCAGATGCCCGGTGCCGCCGTAGATGCCGAGCGAGGCGATGCCCAGGCCCTGCCATGCATCGGGCATCGGTCCGCGCCAGAACAGCGGCGTCGCCAGCGACATGGCAACGGTGCCGACCAGCGCGGTGTAGAACAGCATGGTGACGGTGCTTTCGGTCAGCGACATCTGTCGCGTCTGGACCTGGTAGATCGCGTAGCAGCCGGCGGCAAGCGACATCAGGATGATGCCTTGCGTCGACAGCGCACCGCCGGGGCGCGCGATCAGCAGGGCACCGGCAAAGCCCGCGGCGACCGCGATCCAGCGCCCGGCGCTGACCGATTCCTTGAGCAGTCCGCTGGCCAGCATGACCACGATCAGCGGCGTCACGAACAGCAGGGCAGTGCTTTCCGCCAACGGCATGATGGATATTCCGGCCATGGCAAAACCCGTGGTGCCGACCAGCATCAGTGCCCTTGCGGTGAGCGCGACGGGGCGCTGCGTGGCGATCAGCCTGGCCCGCATCGACGGCCCGAGAAAGATCAGCATCAGCACAAAGTGCACCGTGTAGCGCGCCCAGACCAGCATGGGTACGGAAAAGGTCTGCGTCAGATGCTTGGAGGTGGCGTCGAGCGCAGCGAAGCACAAGCCGGCACCCAGCATCAGCAGGATGCCGATGAACGGCCTGGCTTCAGGCATTCGCGGCTATCAGCCGGTTGAGCAGGGTGCGTGCGACGGTGATCAGTTCGCCGGCGGCGATGCCGATCGGGCCGTCGCCGGCAGCGGCGAGCGCTTCGGCAGCGGCAGCGTGCAGATGCACGGCGGCGCATAGGGCGGCCGCCGCCGGCCAGCCCTGCGCCAGCAGTGCGCCGGCGATGCCGCAAAGGACATCGCCGCTGCCCGCCGAAGCCAGCCCCGGATTGCCGCCGGCATTGACGCGCCAGCGGCCGTCGGGATGGGCGATGACGGTGCCGCAGCCCTTGAGCGCGACGTGGGCATTGAAGCGCTGCGCCAGGCTCAGTGCTGTCGCGACGCGGTCGGCCTGCACCGCGGCGGTGGTGGTCGCCAGCAGCCGCGCGGCCTCGGCCGGATGCGGCGTGATCACGGTCGGCGCGCTGCGGCGGGCGACATGTGCGGCCAGCACCGGATGGGCGGCGAGCAGGTTCAGGGCATCGGCATCAAGCAGCAGCGGCAGGTCGGCGGCGACGGCGCGGCGCAGGATTTCAAGTGCGGCAAGGGATTCGCCCAGCCCGGGGCCGATGACCACCGTCGTTGCTTCGGCCAGCGCGTTGCCGGCCGGGCGCAACATCAGTTCCGGCTGCAGCGGATCGACCGCCAGCGCTTCGAGCAGGCCGACGAAGACGCGTCCGGCGCCCAGCTTCAGCCCGGCGCGTCCGGCCAGCAGCGCCGCGCCGGTCATGCCGGCGGCGCCGCCGATCACCGCCAGCGAGCCGTAACTGCCTTTGTGGCTGTTCCTTCTCCGCGGCCTCAGGCAGTCGCGGAAATCCGCGGCGGAGAGCAGGGCGCCGGGGAGTTCGTCGAGCGCCAGTTGCAGATTGTCCACGCTGACTTGGCCGCAATGATCGGGACCGTCGAGTGTGTACAGCCCCGGCTTGCCGCCGATGAAACTGAGCGTATGCGTGGCGCGCACGGCGACCCCCAGCACCTGGCCGGTGTCGCCATTCAGTCCGCTGGGAATGTCCAGTGCCAGCACCGGGCCGCGAAAGGCATTGATGCGTGCGATCAGTTCGGCGTAGGCGCCGGCAACCGGCCGCGTCAGGCCGATGCCGAACAGGCCATCCACTACCAGCCCGTAGTTGCCGGCGGGGACCGTGGTGCCGCGACCGGCGACGACGACGGCGATGCCCTGCTGTTGCAAGCTGCGCGCCATGACCATGGCATCGCCGCCATTGTTGCCGGGGCCGGCGCAGACCAGCACCGGAGCGCGGCTGTCGCGCAGCAGTTGCCTGGCAAGTTTCGCCGCGGCGCGACCGGCGCGCTCCATCAGGGGTGGCACCGCGGCGGCGTGACTCGTTTCGAGGGCGCGCAATTCGGCGCTGCGCAATAGTTGAACCATAGGCCGATTGTAACCGTCAGGCGACTTCCGGCAGCGGCCGTCTTTGTGGGTGGCTTGCGCCCGGTGCAGGCGGGCGGCTGAAGGCCGCCCCGGATACTGCTCCGGCTCGCTGGCTAGGGCGCGACCCGGTTGCGGCCGGCGAGTTTGGCCTGGTACATGCTGTGGTCGGCATGGGCCTGCAACAGGTCGAGGGTGGCGCCATCGTTCGGGTAACTCGCCACGCCGACGCTGACGGTAGTGCGTACCAGTCGGCCACCCAGTGCCAGCGAGCTCGCTGCCACCGCGGCGCGAATTTTTTCAGCGACCTCGAACGCGCCTTCGGCGGCCGTTTCCGGCAGCAGCACGACGAACTCGTCGCCGCCGTGGCGTGCCAGGATGTCGGTATGGCGCAACTGTCCCTGGATGCTTCTTACCAGGGATATCAGCAGGGTGTCGCCGGCACTGTGGCCGAGGTTGTCGTTGACCTGCTTCAGGTTGTCGCAGTCGATGCCCAGCAGGCTGATGGGCCGGTTGTAGCGCACGGCCTGGCCGAACAGCCGGTCGGCAATGATGGCGAATCCGCGCCGGTTGATGGCTCCGGTCAGTTCGTCGGTTTCCGACAGCAGTCTGGCCTTGTTGAGCCCGTAGCGGATGTCGGAGGCAAACATGGTGGTGGTGTAGGCCACCAGTACGAACGGAGCAAACAGTGCGAATATCCCGGCCGCATACTTGAGGGAAATGGTTTCGTAGGCCATGGAATCGCCGCCGAGGAAAACAAAACAGGCGGCGATCAAGGCCAGTTCGAGCAGCGTGGTGAGCTTGCTCAGGGCCAGCGCACTGCTGATGATTACCAGCAGGTAGGAGTTCAGCAGCGGACTTTCGAGGCGGCCGGTGTGCCACACCGCCCAGGTGATGAAGCCGGTCATGATCCAGGTTTCCACCGCCAGTTTCCAGCGCGACTCGTGCTTGAAAAAGTTGGCGTAACGGAAGCCCATGATGCAGGCGACGTACAGCACCATCGCCAGGGTGATTACCGCCTTGTCGCCGGGCGCTGTGCCGCCGAAGACGTAGTACAGCAGCACCACGCTCAGCAGCAGCCATTCGATTTCGGCGATGGAGCGCGAAATTCCCCTGAGCTCTTCCTCTTCGATGGAAAGATGGCTGTTGCCCGCCGTGTTGCTGTTCTTCACGATTTGTGCCGCTCCCCGTCCGGTCCCCGCGGTCCCGCAACGGACTCATTATCCCTTATGTCGAATGCAAATGGGCGGGGCCGGCGCCGTTGCATGCTGTGCGAATACGCACCGGCAGCAGGGCTATTCCTGCGGCAGTTTGCTGTCGTGTTCGAGATTCGCGCTGAAGCGTGACATGGAGTAGCAGCCGACCCAGTAGATCAGGCCGATGAAGATATAGCCTTCAAGATGGAAGGAGCGCCATTCGGCATCGCCGGCCAGCGCCAGCGAGAGCGATCCGGTCAGCTCGTAGAGGCTGACCACGGTTACCAGCGAGGTGTCCTTGAAGATGCTGACCGCGCTGTTCATGATCGAGGGAATCACCGCCCGCAGCGCCTGCGGCAGGATGATCCAGCGCATCGCCTGCCAGCGGCGCAGACCCAGCGCCGCTGCCGCGTCGCGCTGGCCCACCGGCACCGCCTGCAAGCCGCCGCGGATGGTCTCCGAAAGATAGGCGGCGGCGAACAGCACGATGCCGGCCTGCACCCGCAGCAGAACATCTATCGACAGGCCCTGCGGCAGGATGATGGGAAACAGGAAGGAGGCGAGGAACAGCACCGAAATCAGCGGCACGCCGCGCACCAGTTCGACATACATCAGGCATACAGCGCGCAGCAACGGCAGGTCGGATTGCCGGCCCAGCGCCACCAGAATCGCCAGCGGCAATGCCAGGAGCATGCCTGTGGCGGCCAGCAGCAGCGTCAGCGGCAAGCCGCCCCACTGATCGCTGCCCACTTGACTGAGGCCGAAGTGGCCGCCGCCCATGAGGGCGATGAAGGCCGGCAGGGACAGCGCCCAGGCCGCCAGCAAAGGCCCGCGCGCCAGCAGGCGCATACCGCCGGCGCCGATCACCAGCAGCAGCAGGGCGGTCGCCAGCAGCGGCCGCCACTGTTCGGCATAGGGGTAGCGGCCGAACAGGATGAAGCGGTACTTTTCCGCCACCACGCCCCAGCAGGCGCCGGCATGATTCACGGCCTGGCAGGCGGCGGCGTCGGCCTTGAATACCGCCTGCAGCAGCAGCCAGTCGATCAGTCCGGGCAGCAGGTAAAGCGCGGCGGCGAGCAGCACCAGCGTCGTCGCGCTGCTGAAGGCGTCGGCAAACAGATTCCGTCGCAGCCAGGCCCTGCTTGTCGCGACCTGCATCATGAGCCATGCGCCCAGCG
>Ga0194037_1000720_pt1 | contig 25562 bp, 26 predicted proteins | sample JunL306m_MetaG_FD_148653 | JGI IMG/M metagenome (GOLD analysis project Ga0194037, IMG submission 148653) | Anoxic zone freshwater microbial communities from boreal shield lake in IISD Experimental Lakes Area, Ontario, Canada - Jun2016-L304-6m | ecosystem: Environmental > Aquatic > Freshwater >...
CCTCCGGTGCCGCCGGGGTTATTCTTGGGCGCGGCTTGATGGCAACGGATTTTTTCCGTGGGCGTTTGAGGGGGGTGTCTTCAGTGCTCATGGGTATCGGCTCTATCGTTCATGCGGTCTCGACATGCGCTGTCTTTGAGGGACATTGTGTCACACACGGGACGCCTCGTTAGTTGCTGGGGCCCTCGTGATTCGAGGTCGCCTCAGTCGGTGTCTCGGTGAGAGCGGCTAAGGTGGCCTCATCCCGTTCGAGTGCCAGAGCCATGAATTGTTCCTGGCTGGAGAGCTGATGCGCTTCATCGAGAGGCATGCGCTGACGGTAGACCCCATCATTTTGTAGATCCCAGCCCTGGCGCTGATCTTCTAGCATGATGGTGAGGATCATCTTGAGCTCTTCTTTCAGGACAGGCGCCTCAATCGGGGCGACGGCTTCAACCCGACGATCCAGATTTCGGGTCATCCAGTCTGCGCTGCCGATGTAAAGCTCTTCTTGGCCCTCGTTGTGGAAGTAATAAATACGCGAGTGCTCAAGATAGCGACCGACAATGCTCACGACGCGGATGTTTTCACTGATACCCGGCCGTTGCGGGATGAGGCAACAGACGCCACGAATGATCAGGTCAATTTTGACCCCCGCGGCGGAGGCTTCATAAAGGAGGTTGATCATGTCGATGTCGGTGAGCGAGTTCATTTTGGCAATGACCTTCGCCTCACCGCCGGCCCGGGCCACGGTCATTTCACGCTGAATCAGAGACACCATGCCAGAGCGGAGGGTCAGCGGAGCGACCAGTAACTTTTCGTAGGCATTCTGCCGCGAGTAGCCGGTCAGGTAGTTGAAAAGATGGGTGAGGTCGGAGCCAAAGGTCTCGTGACAGGTAAAAAGGCCGAGATCGGTATAGAGGTTGGCCGTTTTGGAGTTGTAGTTGCCCGTTCCTACATGGGCGTAGCGGCGAAGGCCATCCCCTTCACGGCGGACCACGAGCGTGGTCTTGGTGTGGGTTTTGAGTCCCACAACCCCATACACCACATGAACGCCAGCCTGTTCGAGCTTCTTGGCCCAGACAATATTGTTCGCTTCATCGAAGCGGGCGAGGACTTCTACAAGGACCGCGACCTGCTTTTGGTTTAAGGCGGCACGTATTAAGGCTTTGATAATCGGGGAGTTGCCGGAGGTTCGGTAGAGGGTCATCTTGATGGCGACCACGTCAGGGTCGTCAGCGGCCTCGTTGATGAACGCTTCAACGGAACTTCCAAAGGATTCATAGGGGTGATGAACGAGGATGTCGCCACGCCGGATCTCTTCAAAGAGTCCCTGCGTATCCCCCTCTTCAGATCCCCCAGCATGCAGCGCCAGCGCTGACTTGATCCTTGGTGGGATCAAGGGGATCCAATCTGGATACTTGAGATCAGGGACCGGCAGCGAGGCGAAGAAAAAGAGATCCTTGAGATTCATCAGGCCCTCGATCTCAAAGACGTCCTCTGGTTTAACACCAAGGTCCTTGACCAATTGTTCTCGAAGGATAGCCGGCATGCTGGGGTCCATTTCAACGCGGCAAACAAATCCATCGACGCGGCGCTTGCTAATTTCGTGTTCGATCGCTAAGAGAAGATCATCGGCCTCGGCTTCCTTAATCGGGAAATCCCCATCCCGGGTAATCCGGAAAAGGTAGTGGGCCATCAGATTCATGCCAGGAAATAGGGTTTTAAGGTTCCGTGCGATCACCTGTTCAAGGGGCAGGCCGCGCCAGAGAGGCTTGGCCGCCTCGGCGTCTTCCCAGTCCGTCATCGTTACGAAGCGGGGCAGGCTGTCTGGGATCTTCACCCGAGCAAATCGCTGAATTTTGGTCTCGGGATCTTCAACGATCACCGCAAGATTGAGGCTGAGATTGGCCATCTTTGGAAAAGGATGGCTCGCATCGACCGTCAATGGGGTCAGAATCGGGAACACTTCCCGATCGAAGTAGGCGCTGACTTTCGCTTCAAGAGCCGGTGAAAGATCCTCCTGATCAAGGAGTTCAATCTGATGTTGGCGAAGCTCCTGGCGCAATCGGTGATGAAAGAGGCCGTGCTGCTCAGCCACCCGAAGGGCGAGCCGCTCACGGATCTTAAGGAGGAGCTCTTTGGGTTGGTGTCCATCGGGGTACCCAGGATCGATACCGAGCTCGACAAACTCCTCGATCCCTGAAACCCGGACCATAAAGAACTCATCAAGATTAGAGCTGAAGATAGCCAGAAACTTGAGGCGTTCAATCAGGGGGTTTCTTGGATCAAAGGCCTCATGAAGGACACGGTCATTGAAGTCGAGCCAACTCAGCTCGCGGCTGATGTAAGGTGGTTGGGTTGGGCGGCTGATGCGGGTAGAGTTTAGTTCGTCCACGAGGTGTTCCAAGGAGTTTTTGAGGATGAGGCCAGTGACGCTACCAACTAAAGGTTACAGAGGAATGAATAGCCTCAATACCGTCCACTAAATAGAACGAGGATGGGGGATGGTTGACTCACGGGGACCCACCCCAATCGAGCGATATAAAATCGATAGCAAACCCGGTAACCGATTATGGACCGTCACATCGATGAGGTAAACTTGGTCTTTATGCCTTCTAAATTGGGATTCAGCTAAGGGTTTTAGCGTCCCTGGAGGCCGCCCCGATGGTGGTGCCCGCGAAGGCCCTGCCGGACCCTTCCATCACTGTCTCTTGGAGCATTCCTGACATGAACCGCGGATTCCTGACGATACTCTCGGCGCAGTTTTTCTCATCGCTCGGTGACAATGCGCTTCTTTTTGCAGCCATTGCACTCCTCAAGTCGATGGATGCGCCCGCCTGGCAAACGCCGGTTCTCCAGCAGTTTTTTGTGGTGGCTTTTATCGTCTTGGCACCGTTTGTGGGCGCCTTCTCCGACTCTCTTCCGAAAGGCAAGGTCATGTTCATCAGCAACACGACTAAGATGCTGGGCTGCTTGGCCATGCTCTTGGGTCTCCATCCCCTGATCGCCTATGGCTTCGTGGGTATCGGAGCATCGATCTATTCGCCCGCTAAATATGGCATTTTGACCGAGTACCTCCCGCCTAACCGTCTGGTTTGGGCCAATGGTTGGATGGAGGGTCTCACCGTTCTCGCCGTGATTCTCGGAGCCATTATTGGTGGCTTCCTGATCGGTGATCATTTGAGCGCTGCGAACTGGATGCCAGACAGTCTCCTCGCGATCTTTGGCAACAGCCAGCCTAAGTTTGCGATTATGGTGATTTTCATCCTCTACTTGGTGGCCGCGCTGTTCAACATCTATATTCCCCTTCTCCCGGTGCAACACCGCATTGAAAAGCCCACCTTAAGTTTCCTTCTGACTGATTTCTGGCGCGGGTTTGTCGCGCTTTGGAAAGATCCCTTGGGGCAGGTTTCGCTGGCGGTCACCTCGCTATTTTGGGGTGCCGGTACAACCCTTCGTTTTATCATTCTCGCCTGGGCCGCGTCGGCCTTAGGGATGGATCTTGAACGGGGCACCCAGTTGACCGCGCTGGTCGCTGTGGGTCTGGCCATAGGATCGGTGGTGGCCGCCAAGTGGATTCCCCTTGAACATGCGGTCAAGGTTCTCCCCTTAGGGATCTTGATGGGCCTTGCTGTACTTGCGATGGTTTTCATCAAGACGTTCTGGTTGGCCGTGGTCATGCTGATCGTGATCGGGGCCCTGGCCGGCAGTTTCGTGATCCCGATGAATGCCTTGTTGCAACACCGGGGTCATCAGCTGATGGGTTCTGGGCACTCGATTGCCGTTCAGAACCTTAATGAAAACATCTCGATTCTGATCATGCTCGGCGCTTATTCCCTGATGGTCAAAATGGAACTTTCGATTGGCTGGATCGTCGTGCTCTTCGGGCTCTTCATTGGTCTGTCGATGGCCACGCTGGCTAAAATCCATGGTCACGATCAGGATTGATCGTGGCGCTGCTCTAGGCTGCTCATGCGTCGATTGGAAGAGGCTCTCCCGAGAGAGCCTCAGACGCCGCCCGCAAGACCCCTTCTCTTGTCGACTGAAAAGGGTCGACGAGTCCTCATCATGTCGGTGTCTGCAGGGACGGGCCATGTCAAGGCCGCAGCCGCCCTTGAGAAAACTTTTCTGAGAGATCAAAGAGTCCTTGATGTCGTTAACAACGATGCGCTCCAGTACACCAACAAGATCTTTCGTGACTTCTATTCGAAGTTCTATATCTCTTTGGTGAAATCGGCCCCCAATTTTCTGGGGTGGTGGTATAGGACGAGCGATGAGCCTTGGCGGACCGACACCATGAGGCACATGCTGGATCGCCTCAATACCCGGCCGTTGGTCAAGTTTATTAGGGATTTTGATCCCCATTTCATTGTCTGCACCCATTTCATGCCGGCCGGAATCATTTCGCATCTGATTGCCTCCGGTGTTTTAAAAGCCCAGCTTTCGATCGTGGTGACCGATTTCGATGTCCATGCGATGTGGCTATCACGAGCCTTCCAGCGTTATTTTGTAGCGCTGGATGAGACCAAAGCTTACCTTGAGATGCTGGGCCTTCCGGCGAGCCGCATCACGGTCTCAGGGATTCCCATTGACCCCCTGTTCAACGAGCCTGTCGATCGAGGGGAGGCCTCTCAAGCGTTGGCGCTTCGTCCTGATCAGCCGATCCTCTTACTTTCAGCGGGGGCCTCAGGGATGGAGTCCACGGCGTTCATGGTGGAGCGTCTTTTGGCTCTTGACTCGAAGGTACAGACGGTGGTGGTCTGCGGCAACAATGAGGCGCTTCGCCATCGAATTTCAGCGCTGACCCAGGATAGCCCCGATCGTTTTCGGGTCTTAGGGTATCGTGACGATATGCATCGGTTGATGAAAATGGCCGATCTTCTGATTGGTAAGCCGGGTGGAATGACCTCCGCTGAGGCGTTGGCATCGGGTCTTCCCCTTTGTATCGTCAATCCCATTCCAGGACAGGAGGAGCGCAATAGCGATCACCTTTTGGAGCAGGGTATTGCCATCAAGTGCAATGATCTGAGTACCTTGGCCTTCAAAGTTGATCGTCTTCTTAACGATCCAGAAAGACTCAAAGCGATGCGGGAAAATGCCCTGAGGTTTTCAAAACCCAGGGCTTCTGAGACGGTGGTCGAAACCCTATTGGAAGAAAATCTCCCGGTCTTGTCGCTCGGTCGTCGAAGGCACCCGATCCTTGAATCGGGCGCTTCAGATTAGGGCCGGTTTATTTGCAAAGCTGCTGCAATCGGTTGTAACGGGCGTTCAAAGGACACACAACCCTTGCGCCGGTTCCGAGGACTTCTAAAGTCCCAAAAGGAGATCCCGATTTGAAATGCACCTGAGAGGAGGGGGTCAGACCAAAAAAGAGGTTCATACCCGTGGCGCCATCCGGGGTCAGGTTGAGATCGATCGGAACGAGATGGACGGTATTGGCAAGACTCACGGGAATACTCGATGGCAAACTGCTGCTTTGCGCAAAGCCTGGCAAGTAGTTACTGACGGTTCCATTGACGATGATGGTTGCACCGAGGGACCAACAGGTACTGCTGAAGGCGCACACAGCGCCTGTCTCAAGCACCGGGGTATCGAAAATGATCGAGACACCATTAGGCCGCACCATCAAGAGGCCTCCCGCATGTTGGATATGATAGAAGGGCGCCTGAACATCGCGCGAAGGATTTAACGTGCCTGTTGCGATCGGAAACCGGATCCTGAGGTTCTGCTGCTTCAAATTGCCACTGAACGTTGCCTTGCCGAATTGGCCGAGGGAGGCCCCAAAGGCCGGGAATTGATTGAAGAATTCAGGAGAAAATTGAAGGACGCTGGAGCCACCCGCGAGCGAGACGGTGCCAGGACCCGTAAACGCCTGAAGAGTTGGGGTCACGATGACCAGAATCAGAGCGGTAAGGCGGGCGAAGAAGGTTTTTTGAGGGTTGGGCATCGGTTCAAGGTCTCGCGTGTTTAACAAAGGAAGGCTATCACCATAACGCTAACGTTTGGGGCGTGCAAGACAAGCAGGCGCCTCAAGATCACCCAAGCCTTTCTCTTAATCATCGATGAAATTTGTCATGAGATTAAAAAGACAGTCTTTAACAATAGATTTTTTCCTAAGGCTCCTAAGGCTCCTGAGTCTCCTGAGTCTCCTGCTGCTGACCGTCTCTCCTCTCGATTGGGCTTTTGCGGTGGATAGGCCTCACCTCGACGTGTCGAGCGACATGGAGCATCTTCTGGTGCGCCAGCGCATGGAAAAGCGGGATCTCCTCAAAGAAACCTTGGCACTGACGCCTGAGGAAGAAAGGAGATTTTGGCCTCTTTACTACGGTTACCAGGCTGAACTGATTTCGATTTGGGATCAGCGCCTTGCGCTGGTTGAAGCCTATCGTGGCCGCTATCCTGACTTAGATAAGAGGTGGCTGAATCAGACGATCAAGGCACTCCTCCGTCTCGATCGAGAGGAAGAGGCCCTCCTTGAAAAAACCTATGGGGTTTTGAAGCGCTCTTTTTCGATTCCTTTTGCGGCACGGATGGTGCAATTTGAGCGGGCGTTCAATAGTAGCTATACGAGCAAGATAGAGTCTAATCTTCCTCTGATTCCAAGACACTAAGGGCGGCGGGACTTGGCCTTTAGGGGGCTCTTTGAGTTCTTTAAGGCCATCAACCAAGAACCCGAATCGACCTCACGGAAGGTCCCTGGAGCCAGGCCATCGAGGGACCAGGGACCGATCGCCGCCCGAATCAGACGCAGCGTTGGAAACCCGACGGCCGCCGTCATGCGGCGGATCTGTCGGTTGCGTCCCTCTTGGATGGTTAAGGAGATCCACTCGGTTGGAATCTCTTGACGAAACCTAATGGGGGGGTCCCGGGGCCAAAGCATCAAAGGCTCATCACGGCGTTCTGCAAGAGCGGGAAGGGTCGGCCCATCGTTCAGGGTGATGCCTGAGCGAAGGGCCTGAAGGGCCTCATCATTAGGGGACCCTTCGACTTGAACCCAATAAGTTTTGGCGAGCTTGTGATGAGGGTTCGCGATGAGGTTTTGAAGGCTTCCGTCATCAGTCAGCACGAGAAGCCCTTCGCTGTCGTAATCAAGACGACCCGCGGGTCGAACCTTTGGAAGATCCATGAAGTCTTTGAGGGTGGCCCGCCCGGCCTCACGATCCGTGAACTGGGAGAGGACTTGGTAGGGTTTATTAAAGAGGATCAGCCGGGGCATTAAGACGGGCGAGGTTTGGGGGGCGGAAGGGGTGCCGGTGTAGAATCTTGAGTGTACCACTGGAGTTTTAAAGCATGTCGTTCGACCGTACCCTCTCCTCTCGAGGATCTTCTCCGGGAGGTTTTAAGAAGCCTTCATCAAGCCTTAACCCGCTGCCGGAAGGCCGGCCACCCAGGTCACCCGAAATCAAGGTGGCGGGGTTATCTTCGGTGAGGGCCCTCTTTAAGGTAGCGCCTGAGCGAGTGCTCAGGCTTTTTTATGATGAGAAGCGCCTTTTGGATGTGGGTGATTTCTGTGCCTTGATGGCCAGAACGCGAAAACCCTATCGGAAGGTGGCGGGGGAGGAACTTTCCAAGATCGCCGGAACGGTCCTTCATGGCGGGGTGGTCGCCATTGCAGAACCCAAAACCGAGACCCACCTGACCCTTCAGGGGCTTTGCCGTCTCTCCGCCAAGCAGCGGGTGCTCTTCTTACTGGATGGCGTCGGCAATCCGCACAATGTCGGCGCCATCGCTCGTTCGCTGGCTTTTTTTGGATGGGGGTCTTTGATTCTCTCGGATCACCCAGGACAGGCCGGTCTCTCTGATGCGGCCTATCGGGTGGCGGAAGGGGGTCTTGATTATCTTGAGATCTATCGGGTCGAGGAACTTCGGCGGCTGTTGATGGCGGTCAAGCCTGGGATGACCGTCATTGGAACCGCTTTGGGCGCTGATCACGTCCCTTTGGATCAGTTGGCCCGAGACCCCATTCCAAAGATCATTCTCCTCGGCCATGAGGAGACCGGGCTTTCGAAGGGGATCTTAGAGGTTTGTGATCTTCGATGGACCCTCCCGGGGTCTGGGGCTCTGCAATCTTTGAATGTGAGTGCGACCGCGGCCATTTTGGCCTATGGGCTCCAAAAGCCCGCTTAAAAAGTGTCAAGGCGGGGGTGAAAAAGGGCCTTTTGGACGGGTCCTCAGCCAAGGAAGGAGGAGCCCTGATACGAGAATCAAACCGCAACCTAGAAGGCCTAGGTTATCCGGTCGCAGCTCGAAAAGGACCATGGACAGCCCCATGCTGAGAGCGGGAGATAAGCTGCCGACGGTACTGATAAGCGTCGCTGGCCCTCGTTGGTAGGCGCGAGTAAGAAAAAACTGAGCGAGGCTTCCCGCGGCGCCCGCTAAGAGACTGAGGGTCCAGGCCAAAAGGCTTTGAGGCGTCTGCCATCCTTCGGCCCAGAACCAAAGGGCATGCACCGGCAGCGACATCAGGCAAAAATAAAAGATGATCGTGGTCGGCGTGTTGCTGCGCCCGGCGCGCGCAACCATCAGATAGGCGAGTGCCATCAGAAAAGCCGACAAGAGACCCAGCCAACGGCCGAGGGGATCGGCCAAGTGCCGATCGGGATGCAGCAGCAAATAAAGCCCGATAACCGCGCCTATTAAGGCAATCCCATCGATGAGCCGATTTTTCTGCTGCAACAAAAAAGGGCTCAAGAGGGCTATCCACACCCCGTTGGTGGCCGTGAGAAAACTGCTCTCACCCGCGCCGATTCGCTGGATCGTCATAAAGGACAGCATGAGAGCGGTGCCGCCAAAAAAGCCACGAAGCCAAAGGGAAGGGCGAAGATCCCCAAAAAGGAGGCGAGGGTCTTTGGTCCAAAAAGCGGGTATCAGAACCACGATCAGGTTCACCATGACCCGGATGAAGCTGACGGTTGCGGCTGGCACAGGATCCTCGAGAAGGGTGCAGGCGTAGACCCCATTCCCCATCAGCGCAAAGAGCACAGAGGCAATGAGCATATCGAGGACGCCGCGCCGCGCGAGCGTCTCTTTGAGGGGAGCGGTGCGCTTTTTCATGATGATGGTTAAGGATAACGTGTCACTTGGACCTAGGTCAGATCACGGCTAGAAAAAAAAATAGGCAAATTGATATTGGCGTGTTACCGTTTTGGGGCCTGTACAGTTCTTCCATGGCGTCGCGTCATCCCTTCGCGAATCCAGCGTCTTAGTCGCTCTGTTTCTTGAAGTCCGCTCCCCCACGAAGTAACTCGCCTAGGTTTAACGGGTCCCAGTGGCCATTTTTGTATGTCAAGTTAGTTCCGGCGACGTGTCGGGGTTGGAGTTAGTTGGTATGAAAAACATTTATGTAGGCAATCTGTCGTTCAAGACCACTCAGGACGAGCTGCGTGATGTCTTTGCACAGTTTGGTGATGTCTCCTCAGTGAATATCATTACCGATCGTATGACCGGTCAGTCTAAGGGTTTTGCGTTCGTCGAGATGGAAGATGCCGGCGCCCAGCCAGCGATCGACAAGCTGAACGGAACCGATCTTGGCGGCCGCACCATCACGGTCAATGAGGCACGTCCTCGTGAAGAAAACCGTCCTTCCGGTCCACGCCGGGGTGGCTTCGGTGGTGATCGCGGTGACCGTGGTGATCGCGGCGGCTTCGGCGGCGGACGCCGCTTCTAAAAGCCTTCCCGGTCACCAAGGACCCAAAGGGCCGCACTTGCGGCCCTTTGCTTATCTCCATTATAGAGGAGAGACGTCGGGCTGATCGGTCCTGAGGTCTCTCATCAGGCTTCATTCATCGAGCCGTCACTTGCTTTTGCCGCAAGAGTAATTCACACTAAAAATGTGTGGTTATTGTAGGGTAAAGAGGTGATGGCATGAAAGAGAATCCTCGGGATGATCTGTCTCCGAGGGGCACCTGGGTGCTTCTGTGTCTGGTCGCACTCGCGATGGCGGTGGGCTGGCTGTTTCTCTATTTCGGGGTCTTTTTGCCCCGCGGCCTCATTTCCTAGGAGGCCCTTCGATGTCCTCTTCGTCAAGACCCCTCCACATCGATCCCCTTGAAAAGAAGTGGCTGAAAGTCGCTTTTGCGCTGATCGCCCTCTTTGTGGGCGTTATCCTCTACACGGGATTCTTTCAGCATGTCCACCCGCCGGGTGGCATGGAAACCATCGATTCAGCGGCCCTTCACCTGAGTGAAGAATTTGCTGAGGATCGCTTGGGGGTGAGCGTCGCCCCGGATGGTGCGATCAAGGTGACTTTGGTGGCGGCGCGTTATGGTTTTTATCCCCGCAGCATCAAGGTCCCTGCTGGCCGCCCCATCACCTTTAGGATCGCAAGCGCTGATGTCCTTCACGGCCTTCACGTCCCGATGACCAATCTCGGTACGATGGTGGTTCCAGGCTACATATCGACCGTCACCACGCGCTTTCCGAAGCCTGGGGAATACCCCCTGCTCTGTAACGAATACTGCGGCATGGGCCATGACCATATGTGGAGTCAGTTGCAGGTGGTTTCCCAGGAAGACTGGGATGCCTTGACCCCGTCTTCGAAGGAACCATAGCGCCATGCCGGAATCATCATTTAAACCCCTGATCTTGAGCCATTTCTGGCTGGCGTTCGGATCGTTTGGTCTCGCCTGTGTGTTGGGTGTCTATCAGGTCCTTGAGCGCAGCGGCCTGATTCCGCTGATGCAGTCCCCCGAGGTTTATTTTGCCTCGGTCAGTACCCACGGGGTTCTGATGGCCTTTGTTCTCACGACCTTCTTCATCATGGGCTTTGGCTACCTGGTGGCGACCACCAGCCTTAAGATGCCGCTCGCGCACCCAAAGTGGGCGACCGCCGGCTTTTCGGTGTCGGCCTTGGGCACCTTGATGGCCGCGATTCCCTTGTTGCTGGGTAAGGCCTCGGTTCTCTACACGTTCTATCCACCGGTTCAGGCCAACGTCTTTTTCTATTTGGGTGCGGCACTCCTGGTCGTCGGCTCCTGGTTTTGGGCCGTCATCATGGTGGTCATGTTCGGCCAATGGAAGAAAGCGCATCCGGGGGCTACCGTTCCGCTTCCGATGTTTGCAACGACGGCCAATGCGATTCTTTGGCTTTGGACCAGTGTGGGAGTCGCGCTTGAGGTGGTCTTTCAGTTGATTCCCTGGGCGCTGGGTTGGATCGATACCATCGATGTGGGGCTTGCAAGAACCCTTTTTGCCTGGACGCTTCACCCTATCGTTTATTTCTGGCTGATCCCGGCTTATATCGTGCTCTATTCGCTGGTTCCAAAGGCCGCTGGCGGCGCGCTCTTTAGTCATGATCTTGCCCGTCTCGCCTTTGTGCTGCTTCTCGTTTTCGGTCTACCCATTGGGTTTCACCATCTCTACATGGACCCTGAGCACGGTCAGGGCTTTAAGATGATTCATGCCGTGGGCACCTTTTTCGTGATGTTGCCGACCTTGATGACGGGATTTACGGTCATCGCTTCTCTTGAGCAGGCGGGCCGAAAAAAAGGCGGCAAGGGACTTTTTGGCTGGATCGGCAAACTGTCTTGGGATCATCCGGTGGTGTTGGCCGCCATTCTTGCGTTCTTGATGCTGATCGCGGGCGGCTTTGGCGGTATCGTCAACGCGAGTTACGGGATGAATGCCATGGTCCACAACACCGCATGGGTCCCAGGACACTTTCACCTGATCTTTGGCGGGACGACGGTGATCCTTTATTTTGCCGCTGCCTATGCGGTCTGGCCCAAGCTAACAGGACGCGCCTTGATTGAAGGATCACTCCCCTTGGTGCAGCTATGGAGCTGGTTCATCGGGATGATTATCCTGAGCACCCCCTGGCACATCCTAGGGCTTTTAGGGCAGCCGCGGCGTATCTCGAGTGTAGCCTATAACAGCCTCCTGACCTTGGCGTGGGATCCTTATGAGCTCGCCATGATCATCGGCGGACTGATTCTCTTAGGCTCCGCCCTCCTCTTTCTCCATATTCTTCTAGCGTCCCAAAGAAAGGGGCTAAGGATCGCCGCGGAAGAGGCCGAGATTCACTACGCCGACGAAGAGCCTGAAGGCACTCGGGTGCCGGCCCTTCTCAATGGTTTTGGGGTATGGAACCTTGTCATTTTGCTCCTGATGCTCGCGAACTTTGGTTACCCGATCGCTCAATTCTTCCTTTTCAAGACCTTTGGTTCGACCGGATGGGGGTACTGATGAACCTTTTTTTGATCATCGGCGCAATCATCATGGCCTTCCTCACCGAAGGGGTTTGGGCTGAGCCCTCCTCCAAGGTGGCGTTTACCCCGGAGGTACTCAAAACGCTCTGGGCCGGGCAGACCAAAAAAGGCGAAGAGATCGCGCAAAGCTGTGTCGGCTGTCATGTTTTAGGGGGGGCTGCCCCACTCCTTGATGGCCAGATCGGGGCTTATCTTTTTAAGCAGCTGAAGGACTATCAGGATGGCTCGAGGATGAATGAGCTTATGACGGGTCTTGTCAGAGGGCTGTCGGATCAAGATCTTGCGGACATTGCGGCCTACTTTAGTCAGCTCAAGGCCCCTTCATCGACAAAATCAAAGGTGACTGAGATGGCCGAGGTCCTGGTCCATCGCGGCGATCCTCGCCGCATCCTACCGCCTTGTGTCGCGTGTCATGAGCGGGACGGCCGGGGTCAAAAAATCGATGTCCCGGCGATTCGCGGGCAGAGCGCAGCCTACCTTCATCAGACCCTCAAGGACTATAAAAGTGGGCAACGACATAATGACTTATTGGGTCGGATGAGGGCTATCTCTCAGGAATTGAACGAAAAGGAAATCAAGGCCCTCGCCGAATACTACGGCCAATAATGTCCAAAGAAGCGCCCAGCCATGAAGAATTGCATGGATAGACGCCGTCGCCCGAGGATTTTTTCGTTATTTATCCGGCCGATTTAATCCTTTAACTTTTCAGGTAGTCGGGGCTCGGTGGCAGCGATTTTAATCTACGGGCGGGCTCTAGAATCAACTGCAACACTCTGTGAGTTAGGATGTTGCGATGGAAAAAATCATACAACCATTTGAAGCCTGAAGATCGGGCTACGGTCATGCTGATGAGGCGAGAGGGCGCGACGATAAGATCTGTTGCGAGGATCTTGGGTCGAGCGCCAAGCACCATCAGTCGAGAATTGAAAACGAATTGTCCTGATAGGCAGAGTGATGAGGCGGCGACCGCAGGAGAGCGGGCTCGGGAGAAGCGGGTGACGCACGAAACGATTTACAACGCTCTTTATGTGATGCTCAAGGGGGAGCTTAGAACGGAGCTGCTGGGTTGCCTGAGACAAGCCAGACGCATTCGTAAACCCAGGGCTCGAGGCGAAGATCGGAGGGGTCTGATTCAGGACATGGTGAGCCTACAGGTTTGCCCACCCGAGGTGGAAGACCGGTTGATTCTCGGAGCCGCACGGCCCATTAGCTAAAGAGCGATATCACGCCAGCTAAGAGGGCGGCCACATCAAGGAGTCCTACCAGGGCTGCGGCGATGATCATGGCCACCAAAACCAAGGGGTTGGTGAGGCTTAGGGATCCCCCGAGAATAGCGAGAAGGCCTGAGGTATCAAGGCCCATCGAGGTAATATCAAAGGCAAGCCCGCCTAATTGTTTTAGGTCATGTAGGCCACCTTCTTTTTTGATGCCCTCGACAACCGGTGCTTTGGCACGCTCTGACACATCGCCGGCATAGGCCTTGGCGTTATTGAACCAGCCAAGGAGACGGCCTGGGAGGGTCGTCGCCTCATTCAAGATGTACCAGCCCCAGCCAATCACAAGCCCAGGCAGCACGAAGAGGCTGCCGATGATAAGCGCCCAAACCATGGAAAGATCAAAGCTTCGGACGATAAGGCTATCAAGAATAAGGGCGGCTAAGAGCCCTGAAAGAGTCAGAAACCGGGCCAATCCGATAAAGCGCTGTGCAAGTCCCTGAAGGAGTGCTGCAAAACCCATGACCCTTTGAAACAGGGCTTCACGGGGGCTCATCGAGGATTGCTGTTCATCACTCATGGGTTGTGACCTTATGGGGCTATAGGTTTAAGAGAGCTTTTTCTTTAGAAGCTCATTGAGCTGGGCTGGGTTCGCCTTACCTTCGGTCGCTTTCATGGCTTGTCCGACGAAGAAGCCAAAGAGCTTGTCTTTGCCTGATCGGTAGCCTTCGACCTGAGCAGGATTTTCAGCAATGATCGCATCGATGATCGCTTCAATGGCTCCGGTATCGGTGATTTGGCGAAGACCGTCGCGATATATAATCGCATCGGCGGATTCCAAAGACGCCCAAAGGCCCTCGAAGACTTGCTTCGCGATTTTGCCGGAGATCGTGTCATCGGCGATCCGCTGAATGAGGCCCGCGAGTCGTTGAGGATCGACCGGACTTTCCTCAATCTCAAGGCTGGCTTTATTAAGGGCCGCAGCTAAATCGCCCATCACCCAGTTGGCGCAAAGTTTGGGGTCAGACCCAGAGAGCAGGGCCACCTCTTCAAAGTAGGACGCCAATTCGCGGGTAGCCGTCAGCACCTCGGCATCATAGTCGGTGAGACCGTACTGGGCTTTAAATCGCAGCTTCTTCTGATCTGGGAGCTCTGGAAGCTGGGTCCTGATCGATTCAATGAAGTCCGCGTCAATCTCAAGCGGCAAGAGATCAGGATCTGGGAAGTAGCGGTAGTCGTTGGCTTCCTCCTTGCTGCGCATGGAGCGGGTTTCATCTTTGTTGGCATCATAAAGCCTCGTTTCCTGAACAATGGTTCCGCCATTTTCGAGAATCTCGATCTGCCGCAGAACTTCATAGTTGATGGCCTTTTCAACGAACCTAAAGGAGTTGAGATTTTTGATCTCGGCCCGGGTCCCAAACTTTTCTTGGCCCTTGGGCCTGATGGAGACATTGGCATCGCAGCGGAAAGAGCCCTCCTGCATATTCCCATCGCAAATTTCGAGATAGCGAACCAAGGCATGCACCTTTTTCATATAAGCGACCGCCTCCTTGGCGGAGCGCATATCGGGTTCCGAGACGATTTCAAGCAGTGGGGTACCGGCCCGGTTGAGGTCGATGCCGGTATGGCCTTCAAAGTCTTCATGGAGGGATTTGCCGGCATCTTCCTCCAGATGGGCCCGGGTAATACCGATCACCTTCACTTCGCCATCGACCACGATGGTGGTCTCCCCGGTGCTGACCACGGGGAGATCAAACTGGCTGATCTGGTAACCCTTGGGAAGGTCTGGATAGAAATAGTTCTTCCGCGCAAAGACCGAGCGCGGTGATACCGTAGCGCCGATGGCCAGGCCAAACTTCACGGCCATCTTCACGGCCTCTTGATTAAGGACCGGAAGAACCCCGGGTAGCCCAAGATCGATGGCGCAGGCCTGTGTATTAGGCTCTGCCCCATAAAGGGTGGCAGCGCCTGAGAAAATCTTTGATTTGGTAGCGAGCTGGGCGTGGATTTCAAGCCCGATCACGGTTTCCCATTGCATGTTCTTGAACCTTCAGGGGTGTTTAAGGGGGGGCGAGGCCAGCTTCAGAGCGTCGGAGACTGTTGGTGCCAGTCGGTCACGCCCTGATAGCGGTGCGCGACTTGAAGCAGCCGTTGCTCTGAAAAATAGTTGCCAATCAACTGCATGCCAATCGGGAGCCCTTTGGAGAATCCCACCGGCACCGACATCCCGGGGAGTCCCGCGAGATTGACGGCGATGGTGTAAATATCAGAAAGATACATCGCAATCGGATCTTGACTCTTTTCGCCAAATTGAAAGGCCACCGAGGGGGACGTTGGACCCATGATGACATCGACTTCTTCAAAAGCCTTTTTAAAATCATCACTGATCAATCGGCGAATTTTTTGCGCCTTGATGTAATAAGCATCGTAATAACCGGCCGACAAGGCATAGGTCCCAATCAGGATCCGGCGTTTGACTTCCGCGCCAAAGCCTTCACCGCGGGAGCGCATGTAAAGGTCTTTAAGGTCCTTAGGATTTTCAGCGCGATAACCGTAACGCACCCCGTCAAGCCGAGCGAGATTTGAGGAGCATTCAGCGGGTGCAACCACATAATAGGCGGGCCCTGAAAGATGCATATGGGGGAGCGAAATGGCCTTGACGGTGGCACCCAGCTTTTCGATTTCACCGATGGCCGCTTGAATGGCCTGATGGATGTCAGGATCAAGCCCCTCGCCAAAGAATTCTTGTGGAAGGCCGATGCGGAGTCCTTCAATACTTTCATCAAGGCCTTGGCTATAGGTCTCCTTGGGCCGTTCAAGGCTGGTGGAGTCTTTGGGGTCAAAGCCGGCCATCGCCTCCAGGAGCAAGGCACAATCTTCGGCCGTTTTGGCCATAGGGCCGGCCTGGTCTAAGCTTGATGCAAAGGCGATCATGCCCCAGCGAGACACTAAGCCGTAGGTCGGCTTGATGCCGGTGATGCCACAAAAGGCGGCAGGCTGTCTGATGGAGCCGCCGGTATCGGTGCCTGTGGCCCCAGGCACCAGGCGCGCGGCCACTGCGGCCGCCGAGCCACCGGATGAGCCGCCAGGGACCGTTTCAAGATTCCAAGGATTCTTAACGGGGCCATAGAAGCTGGTCTCATTGGAAGAGCCCATGGCAAATTCATCCATGTTGAGCTTCCCCAACATGACCGTTCCAGCGGCGTTCAGGCGATCGACGACCGTCGCGTTATAGGGCGAAATGAATTGGTCGAGCATTTTGGAGCCGCAGCTCGATCGGACTCCTTCGGTACAGAAGATGTCTTTCTGAGCGATGGGGATCCCGGTTAAGGGTCCCGCGGCGCCCTTTTCAAGGGCTTCATCGGCCGCTTTGGCGGCCTTAAGGGCTCGCTCAGGGGTGACCGTAATGAAGGCGTTGATCGATGGATCAAGGCGTTCAATTCGCTTGAGGAAGCTTTCAGTGAGTTCAAGGCTTGAAAAGGCCTTTGATTTTAGGCCGTCTGACAGTTCTCGGATGGTTTTGTCATGCATGATTCGGGTTCCAACATCATCGCCCTTTGGCTTGGGGCTTCGGCAATCATCTGGCGGGTGTCGTCCTAAGGCATAAGGCGCAGAGGCGACTAGGGCACGTTACTCAAGGACCTTGGGGACCAGGTAGAGCCCTGCTTCCACTTTGGGGGCGATCTTCTGGAAGGTCTCCCGCTGGTTCTCTTCGGTCACGACATCAGGTCTTAGTCGTTGCGCTTGATCAAGGGGGTGCGCCATCGGCGGCACCGCTTCGGTATCAACCGCGCTCATCTCATCAATGAAATTCATGATGCCAGAAAGGTCTTTGGCGTAGGCGTCAATCTTATCGGGATCAATGGCTAAGCGCGCCAGAAAGGCGATCCGGTTGACCTCATCGGATGTCAATGACATGGGGTACTCGTGGTTCACAAAGAGGAAGAAGAAATACAGTAGGACATTATTCTCCGAGCGGGCCTTGCCGTCAAAGCCCTCTTCGCCGTGTGATCGGTAAAAAAAGCGTCTTCGCCCTTTTCTCCTCGCCTTCCAGTGCCCTAAGCCTCAAGCGGATGGCGGTCCGTCAAAGTTCCTTGCCACCGCCAAGCCTCGCTTGCTAAATTACTCGTTTTACTGACGACCAGAATGCCATGTTTTTCAAGCAGCTTCGGGGTTTCTATTCGACCGACCTTTCCATCGACCTTGGAACAGCCAATACCCTGATCTATTGCAAGGGGAAAGGCATCGTTCTCAATGAACCTTCGGTGGTGGCGATTCGGGAAGATAAGATCCGGGGCCAGAAAACGATCGCTGCCGTAGGTGCCGAGGCTAAATCCATGCTGGGCCGAACGCCTGGCAACATCACGGCCATTCGGCCCATGAAGGATGGCGTGATCGCCGACTTCACCGTGACCGAGAAAATGCTGCAGTATTTCATTCACAAGGTGCATGAAAGTCGCCTCTTCAGGCCAAGCCCGAGGGTCTTAATCTGCGTCCCCAGCAGTTCAACCCAAGTGGAGCGCCGGGCGATCAAGGAATCAGCACTGGGTGCGGGTGCCCGCGAGGTCTATCTCATTGAAGAGCCCATGGCGGCGGCCGTGGGTGCAGGGCTTCCGGTGGATGAAGCGTGCGGGTCCATGGTGCTCGATATCGGTGGGGGGACCAGCGAAGTCGGGATCCTTTCCTTGAATGGGGTGGTCTATTCGGCCTCGGCCAGGATTGGGGGTGATCGCCTTGATGATGCCATCATGAGCTACGTCCGCCGAAACTATGGCACCCTGATTGGGGAAGCGACGGCTGAAAGGATCAAGCACGAGATAGGCTCGGCCTACCCCGGCAATGAAATTCGTAAAGTAGAGATCAAGGGCCGCAGTCTCTCAGAAGGCGTTCCAAGAAGCTTTGTCCTCAGTAGCAACGAGATTCTTGAAGCGCTCCAGGAGCCGCTTCAAGGGATCGTCGATGCGGTCAAGATCGCGCTGGAACAGACCCCGCCGGAACTGAGTTCTGATGTCGCCGAACGCGGCATCTACCTCACGGGGGGCGGCGCCCTTTTAAAGGACATTGATCGGCTGATCGCAGAAGAAACAGGGCTGCCGGTCCACATCGCCGAGGATCCTCTGACCTGCGTCGCGCGCGGCGGCGGCCGGGTGCTGGAGCTCCTCGATACCAAGGGCCTTGCGCTCTTCTCGCTGGAGTGATAACCGACTGATTTTTAAGGGTTCAACCGGTCATTCGAGATGCGAGTCAGACTCGATCACAAGCCTTTCGTCGTTAATGGTTCGGCGCTCCACATCAAGCTGGTCATTTGTTTGGTGGCCTCCCTGATCGTTCTTGCGATTGAAAACCACCTCGCGGGGAGCGGCCAGCGACTGCCCTTTTCGGCGGTCGTTGAACCGGTTCGGCAACTGGTTGATGGCCCCGCCCGCTTTGTTCGTAAACTATTAGACTACAGCACCCAACAGATCGATTTGGTCATAGAGAACCAAAGGCTCCGCGAGGAAGCCTTGGTGCTCCGCGGGCAACAGCTCCGTTTTGAGGCGCTTGAACAGGAAAACACCCGGTTAAGGGGTCTTCTCGACAGTACGTTCAAAGTCGGTGATCAGGTCCTGATTGCAGAGCCTCTATCGATCAGTCTCGTGCCTTACGAAAACCTGATCGTCGTCAATAAGGGCGAGCGACACGGCGTTAGAGTCGGTCAGGCCGTCATCGATGGCTTGGGTGTCGTCGGGCAGGTGCTAAGGGTCACGCGTCAGACAGCTGATATTGTGATGATCACCGACCCGAGTCACGCCACACCCGTCCAGATAAATCGGACCGGACTGCGGACCATTGCCATGGGAACCGGTCAGACCGACCGGCTGGATTTACCTTATCTTCCGGGAAATGCCGACATTGAACCCGGGGATCTTTTGGTCACATCAGGTCTCGATGGCGTCTTTCCTGCGGGCTATCCAGTGGCCCGCATCGCGCCCCGGAAGGAAGGCCAACCGATCCTTCAAGGGGGTGCGATCCCGATCGCACGGCTCGATCACAACCGAGAATTATTGGTCGTGAGGACCGATTCGACGCCCCTCCAGAAAGCACCTGAGCCCCTGACCTCACCGCCTGCCCCCAGCACCCATGAGCCATGAGCCTTTGGCTTCACACCGGATCGCCTTGGCATTAACGCTGGGTCTTGCCATGATCATAAGGATCCTGCCGCTCGGAGAGGGCTTCGCTCCCTTCAATCCTGATTGGGTGGCCTTGGTGCTCCTCTACTGGATTCTTCCGGTACCGGAGCGGATTGGTATTCTTTGGGCCTGGGGCGTTGGGTTGATGGTCGATGCCTTAACCGGCCGCCTTTTAGGGCAGCATGCCCTCGCCTATGGTGTGATGGCCTATTTGGCTCTGCTCATGAGAGCGCGGCTCACCTTGTTGCCCCTTTTCATGCAAAGTCTCTGGGTGCTTGGGCTGTTGTTGGTTGAATCCCTGCTGGTGCTTTGGACGCAGCGGCAAGAGCTCCCGGTGGCCATGCAACTTCAATACTGGTATCCGGCCTTGACCGGCGCTTTAATCTGGCCCTTAGTCCTTTTTATTCTTCATGGATTGACCGGCGTAAGGCACCGGCCGTGAAAAGCGATCTGACCGTCGAAGACAGCCTTCGCGAAAACCGTTTGTTTATGCATCGGATTCTCGCCAGTGTCTCCTTGATGCTCCTCGGGGCTCTGATTCTAGTGATTCGATTGATCTATCTTCAGATTGAGGGCCATCAGCTTTATTCGACTCTTTCAAGAGAGAATCAGGTCAAGATTTCTCCCATCACACCCACCCGGGGGATGATCCTCGATCGGAACGGGGAGCCCTTGGCTGATAACTATGTCACCTACAGTCTCGAGGTAGTACCGGAGGGGATTCAGGATATCAAGGCCCTTCTTGAGGCTATTTCGAAGGTCATCCATCTCAGTGAGACGGAGCTTCAGGCCTTTCGAGATCTGATGGCCAAGCGGAAACCCTTCGAGAGCGTTCCCGTTCGCCTTGAGCTCTCGGAAGAAGATCTTGCGAGAGTGGCCGTAAAACTTCCTTGGCTGAATGGGGCTGAGATCAGGACGCGCATGATGCGCCGTTATCCCTACAAGGAATTGACGGCCCATGTGGTGGGCTATATCGCACGAATCAACGAAAAGGAATTGAACTATCTCGATCCTTCCGAGTACCTTGGGACCTTCTTTGTTGGCAAAAATGGTCTTGAGAAGAGTTATGAAACCGTTCTTCATGGAAGGACGGGGCACCAGGAATATGAAGCCAACGTGAAAGGCCGGGTGGTTCGAGAACTCGGCAAGAAACCTGCGCTAGATGGCGCTAATCTCTATCTTTCGATTGATATCGGCCTACAAAAGGTGGCCATGGAGGCCCTTGGGGATTTTCGCGGGGCGGTGGTGGCGATCGACCCTCGCACCGGCGATGTCCTGGCTTTGGCCAGCAAGCCGAGTTATGACCCCAATCCCTTCATCCAGGGGATCGATAAGAAGAGCTTCGATGCCCTTCAAGGGGATGAGTCACGCCCCCTTTATGATCGGGCGACCCGCGGCGCCTATCCGCCGGGATCCACCGTCAAGCCCTTTGAGGCCTTGGCGGGCCTTGAGCTTCTGGGGCTGTCCCCTGAAAGTCGGATTGCCTGCCCTGGGTACTATCGTCTTCCAGGCTCAAAGCACAAGTATCGGGATTGGGCGCACTCAGGCCATGGCGCGACCGACATGCACCGGGCGATTGTGCAGTCGTGTGACGTTTATTTTTACGAACTAGCGAGTCGCCTTGGGATTCGGCGCCTTCATGACTTCATGCAGAGCCGCTTTGGGCTTGGGGTTCCAACGGGGATTGATATGGCCGGCGAAAAAGGCGGTTTATACCCTTCTGAGGAGTGGAAAAAAAGTCGGAAACGCGGGGATTGGAGTCCTGGGGATACCGTTATTGCGGGGATTGGTCAGGGCTTTGTCACAGCGACCCCGATTCAGATGGCGAGGGCCACCGCGATCCTTGCCCACAAGGGGCTCGATGTCGAGCCGCGCCTCGTGAGCCGCATTCGGGCCGCTTACGATATTGAGCCGCCCTTTCCCAAAAACCCCCATGCGGATCGGAGGCCCATCGACCCTGGCCAGTGGGAAACGGTCGTGAGCGCTATGGTCGATGTGATCCAGAAGGGAACGGCCCACCGGATAGCCGCAGGCCTTGACTATTCGATCGCCGGAAAAACAGGGACCGCCCAGGTCTTTTCCGTGGCCCAAAATCAGAGTTACAAGAGTATGCGGCTCACCCAATCGATGCGAGATCACGCCTGGTTCATTGCTTTTGCACCTGCGGACAACCCCAAAATTGCGGTGGCGGTGATCGCCGAGAATGCAGGCCACGGCGGCACCGTCGCTGCCCCAATGGCCCGTAAAGTCATGGATCACTATTTGCACGGCCTTCCTCATGAAAATTGATCCGATCCTTCAAGCGCTCGAAGCGCAAAAAAAACCGAGGTTTCGGTTTTTGAGTCAGTTGCCGATGGATCTTCCCCTTCTTGGGGGGCTCTTGCTTCTCTCAGGGATTGCCATGGTGGTGCTCTATTCAGCCTCCGGGCAGTCGCTGGATGTTGTTTTGCGTCAGGGCCTTCGGTTGATGCTGGCGCTCTTCGTCATGGTCGGTGTTGCCATGATTCATCCGCGGCAGCTCGCCAACATGAGCCCAATTCTCTATCTGGTCGGGGCCTTGATGCTGGCCCTGGTGCTTCTGTTTGGCAAGATCAGTATGGGCGCGCAGCGCTGGCTGGACCTTGGGATTATCCGGTTTCAGCCCTCGGAACTGACCAAGCTTTCGACGCCGATGATGATTGCCTGGTTCATGGCCCGATATACCCCTCCTCCCGCCCTCAAGCGACTTTTTGGCGCGGCGCTTTTGATTTTGCTGCCGGTCCTTCTCATCGCGAAGCAACCGGATCTTGGGACGGCGATTTTGGTGGGAAGCTCGGGGGCGGCGGTCATTTTTCTTTCGGGGATTTCTTTTAAGATTTTGGCCGCCCTTTTTGTTCTTGGGGCGGGTTCACTGCCTCTTTTTTGGCAGTTTCTTCATGGTTATCAGCGGGATCGCATCTTGATGCTCCTGAATCCCGAGGCGGATCCTTTGGGGCGCGGTTACCACATCATTCAGTCAAAAATCGCGATTGGCTCCGGTGGCTTCAGCGGCAAGGGCTGGTTGCATGGCACTCAGGTCCATCTCGAATTTCTTCCGGAGAGTTCGACCGACTTCATTTTTGCGGTTCTTGCTGAGGAGTTTGGACTCATTGGCTGCCTGGGGCTGCTTTCGGCCTACGCCATCATCCTTGCCCGGTGTCTTTACATTGTGGTGCAGGCCAAGGATCGCTATAGCCGCTATCTCGCGGGCGCTTTGACGCTGACCTTCTTTGTCTATGTCTTCGTCAATATGGGCATGGTCATAGGTATTTTGCCGGTGGTGGGGGTACCGTTGCCCTTAGTCAGCTATGGCGGGACCTCCACGGTGACCCTCCTTGCAGGTTTCGGTATTTTGATGTCGATTCAGGTGCATCAGAACCGTCAGTTTGAATAGCTTGTTCAAGAAGCTCCGGATCAGGACTTAGGGATCAGCTTGATGCTCGATCTTTAAAGAGAATCTCGCCGCTTATCTACCGCTCTGAAATGCCTATGATTATCTCGATAATCTAGGCTTTTCTTTCTGCTTCGACGAGAACTGCCTAAGCCGCAAGCGGCGAAGGACTTACATATCTCCACAGACTCCCACGGTGAGCTTGCCGCAGTTTTGAGTATCACAGCCGCGTTCAAGTGGCGGTCAATGACTAATCCGCAATCGCATCCACTCTTTGCCAAGCGGCATATCGTGAAGCCGGCCACAGCCAGAGCAAACCTTGGTGCTGGGTGCGAATCGTGGATGGACCTATAAAAAAGCTCCAGTCATCGCGGCTTTGTATTCAACTTGCGTCCTGAACATTCGCATACCCGCATCTCCGACCGAGCGTCCCATTGCGGGACGTCCCCTTGACGTTCAGGTCTTCAATTCCGATGACGCTGAATTCAGTCGCTTCGCGATGACTGAGCTTGTGAACGGCATCCTGCCGAATATCTGCAATCCTTCTATGGAGTTTGGAAAGTTTGGCTTTCGCATGTCATGAACTATCCTCGGGCCAAAGGGACACCCTTTGAAGCCCAGAGCGGCATAGCCTATTAACCTAATTGACAAAATAACCGAAACGGTTAATTCTTGAGGCCATGGAAAAAGGTATTCCTCACTGCAAGCTCTCAGTCGTCAAATCCTTAGTCGAAGCTGGCCAGGTAAGAGCTACAGCCAGCGCTTTTAATGGGGCACGAGAGCTAGGAATAGACGATCTGGATGGGATGTGCGCGGTTGTCATGTCGCTGACCTCCGCTCACTTCCACAAGAGCATGACAACACATGCCGACCACCGAATCTGGCAGGACGTTTATCGTGGCAAGACGCCAGATGGACGAGAGGTTTACCTGAAGCTGACGGTTATTGACGATGTTCTTATTGTTTCCTTCAAGGAGCTATGACAATGAAATGTCCCGTATGCGGTGCGGCAGAGCTAATTCACGACACCCGTGATCTGTCCTACATCTACAAGGGTGAAACGAGTCTGATTCCATCGGTCACGGGGGAATTTTGTCCTGCCTGTGACGAAGTTGTTCTGAATCGTGAACATGGGAATCGTTACAGCGAGTTAGTGGGTTTGTTTCAGCGACAAGTGAATTCTGCCTTTGTTGATCCTGACTACATTGCTAAGGTGCGTCGAAAACTCGATCTTGATCAGCGACAGGCTGCCGAGTTGTTTGGTGGTGGCGTCAATGCCTTCTCGCGTTACGAGAACGGAAAGGCTAAGCCACCCCTTGCCCTCGTCAAATTACTAAAGGTGTTGGATCGCCACCCGGATTTGCTCAACGAAGTCCGTTCATCCTGATTGAGTCCCAATAGAGCAGGGGGGGGTAAATGACGTGGGCTGGACCGTAAAAATAACTGACATCGCTATTGTATTTGCGACTCTTTGTGGGCCTGTTTTGGCTGTTCAAGCGCAGAAGTGGCTAGAACATGGGCGAGCGATTAAAGAGCGGCGGCTATGGATCTTCCGAACTCTCATAGCAACGCGGGCCTCCCGTTTGTCAGCGAGTCATGTTGATGCCCTGAATGCCTTCCTATTGAGTTCTACGGTTCGGGAAAAGAATTACTGGCGATCCAGGATGCCTGGAAAATCAATCTTAGCCATATGAAGGTCAGTGAGTTCTAAGAAATTCTAAGCCTACAGCGCTCGCAGCGCTGAACGGCTGCATTGAGAAGAACGGTTCATGCCTTCGGCGCCCCAGCCATCCCCGCTTGATCCTTGTAGCGACCACAAGGTCGCTTCACGTGACTCAAAGATGACTCTAAGGGGCTTTCGGGAAACCTTGCAGCTCACCGATGGTGAGCCGCAAGGTCCTGGCCCTTCTGGGGCGCATGAACATCATCAAGGTCTTGCCGCTACGCGGCTGACCTTTGATTTTCAGCTCGGACTTCTGGTCGTGGCTTGACACTCTGGCATAGCAGACCGTTGGAAAGTCAGCATCACCTCAAGCCAAGAGCTTGGCGGCGTCATAAAAGCGCGTCCCACCCTTGGGTTTCCTGTCGGGCAGGAGTTCACCTGTCTTCTCCCACTTCCCTAGGGTGTCTAAAGACACCCCAAGGAGCGCCGCCGCTTCGCCAATCTTTACTAATCGCTTTTCCATAGTCAGAGATTATCTGTGATTATAAGCAACGGTTACGAGCCCCAAAGAGTAGCAATGGGTGCTGCCCAGAGACCGCCGCCGAGTGGGAGGGTCTCGTCACCGTCATACAGCAGAACGCCCATTTTGAAGTGATCACCTGCGAGAGAGGCTAACTTCTTAAGCCCCCGAAGATCAGTCTCTTTGATGGTTGCTGCGGCTTTGACTTCCACGCCGACCACTTCACCCAAAGCATTTTCGATGACGATGTCTACCTCAAACTGGTCCATATCGCGGTAATACCTGAGGCGGTAGGGGTTATCCGCTGTCGTGGTGTGTTTGAGAAGTTCGGCATATACAAACGTTTCAAGGACCATCCCCAATCGATTTCGGGTCTTGAGAACTTCATCGGACGTCAC
>Ga0194037_1000721_pt1 | contig 25557 bp, 23 predicted proteins | sample JunL306m_MetaG_FD_148653 | JGI IMG/M metagenome (GOLD analysis project Ga0194037, IMG submission 148653) | Anoxic zone freshwater microbial communities from boreal shield lake in IISD Experimental Lakes Area, Ontario, Canada - Jun2016-L304-6m | ecosystem: Environmental > Aquatic > Freshwater >...
GATTTTACATATTCTTAAATGAAGTAATGACTTCATTATCAATGAACATAATAATTTACTGCAGGCTGCAGACCGATGAAAACCTAGTCCCATGCATAAGGGATAATTCTCAGAACAATGAAGAAGCCACTCTGTGAGATTTAAATTCGGCGGGGTTTACTTCTATTGAATATAACTATAACGACTCGTCAAGAAATTATTTTATATATTCTTTTAGTTGCCATATAATAATCAATTATTTAATTACCACAATTAAAACAGCATTTACAGGATTTATTAACTGTGGGATATAATTGAAGACAGCAGTATTTCAATACTCATCAAAACAATACTTTAACATATAATTATAATTTGCTGGATTAACTTTTCTGCCAGATAATTAATCTGAAATTAATACCGTATATTTCCTTTTATTACTTATTAATCTTATACTTGATCATCAGGAACCCCTAATACATAAGTTTTTCTTCATACCAGCAATTCATGCTGTCTATTCATACCCCTATGAATACCGTTTTACCTTATACTGCTCTTCGGTCTGTCGTCAGTGCCATGGTTCTCCTCTTCGCCCTATTATTTTCCACGCAGTCTTGCGCTACACCACTTCAGCTTGGCAGAGAGAGCGCATACGACTTGGCTGGACACATGGACATGCTTAAAGACCCGTCTCTCCGCATGGGCTTACCCGAAGTCCTCAAAGCTGAGGAGAAGGGCAGGTTCCACCATCTCGATGGAAACCTCAATAACGGTTATAAGCAGGAAGCCTGCTGGGTACGATTCACTATTGAGCGAAACCCGACATTCCCTGAGCGTAGCTGGCTCAGGCTTAAACCTAACTACATCAATTATCTTACCCTCTATATCCAAACCCCAGGAAAGGACCCCAAGCTTGCGTCATCATACAAAATCGTGCGGCTTGGCAACCATATCCCTGCTACCGCCCGACCCGTCCTACACCCCGACTTTGTTGTACCTCTTGTAATGCCGGCATCCGAACCGCTAATCATCTACGCACGTGTTTTCTCAAAAAGCTCTATCAGTCTTGCCGGGGTGATTCATACAACTGAAGACCTGCGTGATTTCACCAACCTGCATGTCATCATTCAGTCATCATTTCTCGGTATTTTCCTGACAATCCTTTTGATAAACGTCATTTTTTATATTTCCACCCGCGACAAGCTTTTTCTCTCTTATTCTATCTATTTACTTGCCGGAATCATAGTCAACTTCGCTGTTGAGGGTGTATTGACTCTTCTCTTCCCGTCAATTGTTCACCTTGTTTCTGATTATCTCGTCTATGGTGGAATTGGTTTGAATATTCTGGTGTACAGCGAATTTTCCCGCAATCTCTTCTCTAATGCTGCTGGCAGATGGAGTATGCTCTATATGCGTTTTCTTTCGTTGCTTAGCTTGGTGACAATCGTTGCGGTGCCTTTGGGCTTCTATCCGTTGATGGCCCCGTTAGTCTTGGTAGGATTATTAGTTCTGGTTGCTATGCAATTATTATTGAGTCTAAGGTTGCGTGTTTTTTTTCCTGGCTCCGAAATCTATATTGTACTGGCTTTTGCCGTTAACGCCCTCGGTTATTTTCATATGCTGCTTCGTCTTATCGGCATTATACCGTTGGGTTTTTTATGGGATATGAATACCCTGCAGTTCACCTCCCTGTTTCATATAACCCTTATATCTTTAGCGCTCTCCAGGCGTGTGCTCAAAGCTGAACGGGTACTGACGGAGAGGGCCGAGCAGGCACTTCATGCCGCAAAAGAGACTGAACAAAAAGCACTTGCTCTTGCCAACGATATGACGCAGGAACTTCGCAAAAGCAAGACCAAGCTTGAAATCGCACTCGCATCCGAACAGCAGGCACACCGGCAGCAACACCGCTTTCTGTCCATGTTATCACACGAATATCGTACACCCCTTGCCGTTATCAGCGGGAACCTTGACATCATCGATCTTCAGGAAACGCGAAAGGAAAACGGATACAACGAAGAAATCACTGCCATGCACCATGCTGTAGACCGTCTTGTTGAAGTCATGGAAGTTTCATTACAACGGAACCATCTCACTGACCCGGGCATATCAGGCCAGGTAACAGCTATAGACTTGACACCTTATCTATCAACGCAGGTTGCAACGATGCAGTCAATGTGGCCACTTCGCACCTTCAGCTATACGGCAGCTCCCGAGCATCAAACCATTGCCGGCGAATCTGAAACCTTAAAGACGGCTCTCTTCAACCTCCTTGACAACGCCCGTAAATACTCGCCACCGCTTTCACCGATAGAGACAGAAAGCCATATCGAACAGGACAACGTTGTCATAACCATAAAAAATCAGGGTGAAAAGTTCTCTGATGAAGAAGCAGAAACATACTTTGAAAAATACATCCGAGGCAGCAAAAGCAACGATACCGGCGGAGCAGGAATCGGACTCTGGATAGTCCGGCAAATCATAGAACAACATAATGGTCATGTGCACCTGAAACCCGATTCATCAACCATCACAGCGACCATAACACTTCCACTGAATAATAGCAGCACTCAGCATTAAGTCATGAATACTAAAGAAATGAAAAAAGATATCGTGACAGAAAGCCACCCAATTATTGTCGTAGAAGATGACAAACCCCTTCTTAACAGTGTGGTGAAATACCTTACTCTTGATGGGTATCAGGTAACAGGGGTAAGTACAGCACACGAATTCTATCAGCATATTTTTGCAAAACCCTATAGTGTTGCAATACTTGATGTCGGTCTCCCCGACCAGAACGGCCTGGTTCTCACCGAATATGTCCGAAAAAACACCAATATGCGCATCATCATGTTTACGGCCCTCTCTTCCATTGAGGACCAGCTTGCCGGCCAAGAGGCAGGAGCTGATATCTATCTTGTCAAACCAGTCGATTTTCGCCAACTCTCAGCCTCCATTGCGACACTTCTCAGCCGACTTGCCGCTCCATCAACTCCGAGGCCGTTCGTTCCCGAATCACCTCAACCACCGATTCAGAAACCATGGCGACTCTTCAGCACACAATGGACCCTTGAGACCCCAACGGGTGAGTGCATCAAACTTACCACCAAAGAGTTCGACTTTATAACACTGCTCGTTACCAGCCCCAAAGCCGTTGTCCCGCGACCAACACTACTTTTCAGGCTCGGGTACTTAAACAACGAATCCGGTAACCACTCACTGCAATCGCTCATCAACCGGCTGCGTCACAAAATTGAATCCTACAATATCCCCTCGCCCATCCAGACCTCCCACGCCATCGGTTATATCTTTTTAGCCGATATCACCATCGAGTGACTACCATGTTTTATGAAAAATGTGCCAATAAAATGACATTTAATCCCTTGGAACACTCAGCCTATCATCCTTATACTACAAGGTTACACATACACATGCCGACACAATATCTATGAATGACTCAATCACACACCTTCCAGAATAACTACCTTAAAAGAATAATGGTAGTCGAAGGTAACCCTTCGCTACGCATAGGCATTGTAAACTATCTCATGCTCGAAGGATACACGGTGACGGGTGTAGGCTCTGCCCTTGATTTCTACCTGCAGTTCATCAGAGAACCTTACCTGATCGCCATTATAGATACTGATCTGAACGACCAGGACGGTCTTGTTGTGGCCGAATACGCAAGAAAAAACACCGACATACGCATCATAACCCTCTCAGAGCCCCTTACATCCAGCACAATACCAGCCAATATCAAGGCAGGAGCAGATCTCAATCTTGTCAAACCAATCGATTTACGCCTTCTTGGTGCTGCCGTCAGAACACTTTTAAGTCGTCTCGACACCCCGGACATCCTGCATTAAAACAACTCTCCGCGGAATAAATGTGTCAAAAATATGATATTTAATGCCTTGACTTGCTTCATGCAAAGGCTTTATTATTCACTGCAGTTATTTAAGCATCAAAAAGAGTGATGCTCATCCATTTCTTCATATTTGATCAAAAGAATCGAAACGAAAAAAGAATTTTTAATCCCAAAAGCCAAGACATCACGACAGATCCCAGTGTACGAAGCTACCTGCAAGTGTGGTGCAGGTATTATTTCAACACGCCCCATAATAAAATGCGAGCAGTGTGGTTCTTTACTCGTTAAGGAGGAGGTATCAAAGAATACTGGTCCAGACCCGTCTTTACTGGAAAAATTGAATTCACACCACAATAAAAAAAGTACAAATTTTTGAATCCTGAATGACACAGCAACACCAACTGATGGGTATACTTGTTGTCGAAGATGACGCAGCTCTTCGCATAAACATATTAACCTATCTCATTTGCGCTGGATACACGGTAAAAGGGGTATGTTCCGCGATTGAGTTCTACAGAGAGTTTTTAATGGCCCCCTATGCAATTTCCATTATTGATACTGACCTTTATGATCAGGAAGGCCTCGTTGTTGCCGAATATGCAAGAAAAAACACCGATATGGGGATAATCACTTTATCAGAGCCACTCTCATCCAGCACCGTACCGTCATCCTTCAACAGCGGAGCTGATTTTAATCTCTTTAAACCAGTGCAGCTACGCCAACTTTTATCCTGCGTCGGCACTCTTTTCAGCAGGTTTGACGCTGTTCATGAGAGCATGTAAATGAAAAATACTCACACACGACCCCTGATGAAACTTCACAGAACTCGGTAGGGCAATGGCTCTTATTCTGTATTTATACATCATTGATGTACCGCTAAATGTGCTAAAAAATGATAATTAATGCGTTGACTTGGTGCATGCAAAGGGAGTATTATAGGAGAAAATAATAATCACCTCATATCGAAATTGAGGTTCATTGATTTCCCCCTAAACAAGCCTCACCAGGCAAATGATGCTACCATGATAATAAAACATGAAAAGGAGTTCATCGAAAGAATGAAGTCAGACGGGGCTTTCAGGGAGCGCATTATGTCAATCGAGGATGTGAATGTTCGAATTGATTCAATCTATCGAGAAGGCTATAACATAACCAAGAATAAGAATATTATGCAGGATTTTTGTCTGTATCAGGAGACCGGTATTATGAAATGGTGCGGTTTAGACAATTACTGTGCTCATTTCTCGCTACAAAACAAGATCACATCCCCTGACATTCAGGTTTTAAACTAGCTAAGCCCATAAGGGCGATTTTTGGTTTACTACCTAATGGCATGTAACAAAAAGAAGAAATAAACGCTGGTCTCTCATAATTAAATAGTGAGGGACCAATCCGTCAAGCATGTTAATATTACCCCAGATATTACCAATGAGCTCCAATACCATGAACCTCATTTCTTTTGCAAATGCGCATGGCTCCCTACATGAGTTTCCGGGCCCATTCATGTATATCGAAATAGATAGAGAAATCGCCGAACATCTGAATCGCCATAATCCTGCGCCACATCGTCATGCATATCATGAGTTTATATGGATACAGCAAGGTTCGGTAACTCATCAGCTTGATGGCGAGTCTATAGAATACAATAAAAACACCATGCTCTGTATACCAAAAGGCCGTATTCACCGATTATTTTCATCCCCTGACTGCAAGGTGCAGGTCATCAAATTTAAAGATGAATTTTTCCAAGGCACTTCTTATCGAATCCTTTCCATGCTGAGTGGAAAGACAGCTCTCCAATTGAACAGTGACCAAGCTTTTTGCCTGGAAACGTATCTTGCAATATTCAGATACGAATATGCTCAAACTGACCCGAACGTTCTCCATACCCTCACACCCCTGCTGACAGCTTTCATCAATAAACTGGAGAGTTTCTATATGCATCAATCAGATTCAGGCACAATAGAATGCTTAGGTTCAAATTCAGTATTGGATAGATTCAATAGACTTCTCGAAGAAAATTTCAAGACAGAACATCGTGTTTACTACTATGCTTCAAAACTGGGAGTTTCAACGCGCAAACTGGGAGAAATCACCAGACTCTACCTGGGCAAAAATCCCTCTGAAATCATCGACGATCGCCTTATAGCCGAAGCAAAACGAATGATTCTTTCATCGGAGTATAGCATCAAGGAAATCGCATACGAGCTCGGTTTCGAAGAACACAGTTATTTTACCAAAGTATTTAAACGACTCACAGGCGGAACACCTTCCGACTTCAAACCCAACTATGTTATTGATACCCTGATATTTCAGGCTGTTCTCTAGATACATTTATGGAGACAGGCTTCTGGTAACTGTCCATCGTGGCAAAAATATTTATGTTATTTTTTTCACCACCATAACCCCAATAATATGAATCAGGTGAATGCCTCAGTAACCATAACGCCCTCCAGGGTGATCATTTTCGAAAATAATGAGCACCTTTTGAAAAGTATGGTCAGTTATCTAATGATTGACGGATATGACGTTACCGGGGTAAGGGACGCGGATGAATTTCGCAGGCACTTATCCAGACATTCCTACTGTGTGGCAATTCTTGCAGTCGATCTGCCCGACAATAGCGGACTGCTTCTTACCGAGTTTGTGCAAAAAAACAGCACGCTTCGTATTATCACGCTCAGTAATAACTCATTCGCAGGTAACAGGATGGCCTGCCTTAACGCTGGGGCGGATATTTATCTGATAAAGCCCTTCAATTTCCGGCTCCTCTCGGCAAGTGTCGGTATCCTTATCCGGCGCTCTTATTCCGTACCATGGATGCCTGCTATGTTTGGTTAACAATTGTGATTATTTGTTTACTCATTACAATCTCTGTGTACGGCATAACCATGATTACCCCTTATAATTTCAATAACAAAAAAAACGAAATCAAGTACTTTCATGCACCGCGCAGAACTGTGTGCCCGACTTATACAGCTAAATATTCTTATTGTTGCAATCGTCTGTTACAAATTGGTATAATTGTGTAGTGGAATTTATGCCGTTTATTTGTATGTAGTATGTATAGAAAAGAAAAAGTACTTTTTTTCAGTTTTCACTTTTTAATTTTGAAGTATTAATCATGGCTATTGAATCGATTGAACAAAAGGTTGCATCAATACTTAGTTGGGTCAATCAAAAACTTAAACTGTTTTTTGATAAGACATTGTACCATAATATTGACAATGAAATGACGTCTGAACCGGTAAAAAAAGAGACAAGTGCATCTCCAAAACGCAACAATGAACCGGTTAAGTGGCCTCCTCCCGTAAAAAAATAAAACAGAAAGGGCGTGCTGTTCAGGCTCGCCCTTTCTGTTTTTAATGTATATATGCCACTGGCAAGGATATTTACTGCAGGATCAATGTTTGAAATGCCGCATACCTGTAAAAACCATTGCAAGATTGTTGGTATCAGCTGCCTCAATTACCTCGTTATCCCTGATTGAACCTCCCGGCTGAATGACTGCAGTTACTCCGGCTTCAGCTGCTGCAAGTAATCCATCTGCAAACGGGAAGAAGGCATCCGAGGCCACAACTGATCCGTGAAGATCGAGTCCAACCTCTGAGGCTTTCCATCTCGCAATTTTTGATGAGTCAACGCGAGACATCTGACCTGCTCCGACACCAAAAGTCTGACGGTTTTTAACATAGAGAATAGTGTTCGACTTAATGTGCTTGCAAATTTTCCAGGCAAACATCAAGTCTGCAACTTCCTCTTCGGTGGGCTTTCTTTTTGTTACAACAGTCAAATCCTCTTTAGAAACTATTTTGCTGTCCCGTTCCTGAACGAGCATACCAAACGGTGTGGACTTGAACTCCCAGCCTCCTTTTGGTAATGACTGACTCTGCTTCACAAGTCGGCGATCTTTTTTCTTCATCAACATATCGAGCACTCCATCTTCAAAAGCCGGTGCAATAAGAATCTCAGTAAAGATTTCATTGACGGCCTTCGCTGTATCCATATCAAGAGGACGATTAAAGACGATAATTCCGCCAAAGGGGGCTTGTGTGTCTGTGGCAAATGCCCTGCGGTATGCTTCAAGAAGCGTGGAGGCCTGAGCTACGCCACAAGGGTTGGTGTGCTTAATAATAACTACTGTAGGATCTTCTCCGCGAAACTCTTCAATTAAAGAGGTTGCAGCTGCTATATCAAGCATGTTGTTATAGGAGAGTTCCTTTCCATGCAGTTTCTCGAAAAAGTCGCCAAAAGAGCGCGACCCATCTGCATCTGTTAGACGGTATAACCCTGCGCTCTGGTGAGGATTCTCACCATAACGCATGTCGAGTTCCCTATCAAGATTTACGGTCATCGTGGTCGCAGCCTCATGTTGTTTATCAGGCATTACACCTGTCAGGTAGGATGCTATAGCCCGATCATATCGGGAGGTAAGTTCAAAAACCTTTAATGCAAGAAGAAGTCGGGTTGTCCTTTTTGTTCGGCCGTTATTCTCCTTCATTTCCTGTAACACAAGAGCATAGTCGGCACTGTCGGTGACCACTGTTACCGATTCATTATTCTTTGCTGCGCTGCGAAGCATAGAGGGTCCGCCAATATCAATATTTTCTATAGCATCCTCGAAGCTTACTCCCGGTTTTGCTACAGTAGCTTCAAATGGATACAGGTTAACTACAACCAAATCAATAAAGCTGATGCCATTCTCCTGAGCCTCTTTGACGTGGTCAGTGTTTTCCCTGACGGCAAGAAGGCCTCCATGAATTTTTGGATGAAGTGTTTTCACCCGTCCGTCCATGATTTCCGGAAATCCGGTTATTGTGGAAATTGAAGCTGCACTGATACCTGAATCCAGTAATGTTTTTAAGGTTCCTCCGGTCGAGAATATCTCAACACCCATAGCATTCAAGTTCCGGCAGAAATCAACAATACCGGTTTTATCAGAAACCGACACCAATGCTCTCTTGATTAACGGATCAGACATTTGTAGAATATTTATTTATAGTTTTATTTGAATGGTCAGATTTGTAGTTCGGGAAATGTAAGAAATAATCAACAAATGACTAATCATAAAACACGTATCGCCGTGTTCTGCTCTGGCACCGGAAGCAATTTTGAGGCAATCTTCAATCATATCAAAAACAAACGTCTCAATGCTGAAATTGCTCTCTGCCTTTCAAATCGTGCACAATGCGGAGCCATGGAGTTTGCAAAACATAATGGTATTTCTACGGTGCAAATATCTGAAAAACAGTTTGAATCATTTGACGATTTCGCCTTTGCCATGATCAAATGCCTCAAGGATCAAAACATTGACAACGTTCTACTTGCTGGATATATGCGCAAGGTGCCTGAAGCGGTCGTCACTGCGTTTCCTGATAAAATACTCAACATCCATCCTGCCCTTCTGCCAAAATTCGGTGGAGAGGGCATGTATGGCATTCATGTGCATTCTGCCGTTATCAGCGCGGGTGAAACAGAAAGCGGGGCAACGGTTCATTTTGTGAATGAGGAATATGATAAGGGCCGGATACTGCTACAGCGAAAAGTTCCTGTTTTGGCTGACGATACTCCTGAAACACTTGCAGCAAGGGTGCTTGAATGCGAACACAGACTGTACCCTGAAGCTGTTGAAAAAATGCTTTCCGAACAACAATCATGAAGCCTTGTCTACTCAATATCACCGAGATCTTTCATTCCATACAGGGGGAATCGTCCTTTGCCGGTTGGCCTTGTGCCTTTATAAGGCTTACGGGATGTGGTCATGGTTGCTTCGAGTGTGATACATCCTATGCGGAATCAGGTGGCAATCTGCTTTCAATTGAGTCAATCATCGAGCAGACCCTTCGGTTTCAAGCACCTCTTATAGAGATTACCGGAGGAGAACCACTCATGCAGCCTGCTGTCCATACCCTGATGCAACAGCTATGCAATCTTAATCAGAAAGTACTGCTTGAAACAGGAGGTTTTCTTTCTGTCGGGGAGGTTGATCAACGCGTTCATAAAATCATTGACATTAAACCCCCCTCATCAGGCGTCTCCCTGAAAAATAATTATGAAAACATACGCATCGCGGTTGAAGCTGATCCCTGCCATCGGGAAACCTTTGAATTTAAAATTGTCATTGCTGAAAAACACGATTACGAATGGGCAAAATCGATGCTGCATCAATATAATTTGACAGAATACTGTACTGTCATGATGGGTGTTGTTTTCGGTAAACTTGAACCGGTTGAACTTGCCCAATGGATTCTGTATGACAGGCTCAATGTCAGAATGCAGTTGCAGCTTCACAAATATATATGGCCTCACGACATGAAGGGTGTATAAGAGATGAACGTTTGGCTTTACGCTCTTTACTCTTTACTTTTGCTCTATTCATTATTTGCCATTATCCACTATTCATTGCCCATTTGACTTTACTTTCCGTCATCGTCCCGCTGTTCAATGAACAGGAATCGCTGTCTGACCTGCTTGAACAGCTGTATGCCGCAATGCAGGAAAAAGAGTTGCATAATCTCTTTTCGGAGCCCTTCAGCTTTGAAGTTATTATGGTTGATGACGGTTCAACTGACCGTTCAGCTTCATTAATCCGCGACTTTATTCTTTCAAGACCTGAACTCCGGCTGATTTCGTTTCAGAAAAACTTTGGCAAAACGGCCGCGCTTTCTGCAGGATTCATGGCTGCGACTGGAGACTATATCTGTACTATTGATGCGGATCTGCAGGACGATCCCTTTGCCATTAAAGAGATGATCAAAAAGTTGCAGGAAGGGTTTGATATGGTAAGCGGATGGAAACAGCAACGCAAAGATCCGATTTCAAAAACTCTTCCCTCAAAGCTCTTCAATACTGTAACGCGCCTTTTTACCGGAATCTCTCTCCATGATTTCAACTGTGGATTAAAGGTGTACCGAAAGGAGGTAACTCGGAGGCTCGAACTTCGCGGAGATATGCACCGGTATATTCCTGTGCTTGCGGAATGGATGGGATTTAAAATCACCGAACTTCCTGTGAAACATCAGGCCAGGCAATTCGGCACGACTAAATACAATTCATCCAGATTTTTTTCAGGGTTATTCGATTTTCTCTCGGTACTTTTTATTACACGTTACCTGCGCCGACCCATGCATTTTTTCGGAATGGCCGGTCTTTTTAGTTTTCTCTTCGGGTTTATCATCAGTCTTTATGTCACTCTCGATAAAATCCTTCTCCACAAGCCGGTCAGCAATCGGCCGATTCTTTTTCTCGGCATTCTCCTTCTCATTCTTGGTGTCCAGCTTTTCTCTACCGGTCTTCTTGGCGAAATACTCACAACATCTTCATCCAGAGAAAATTTGTTTGCCATCCGCGAAACATTGAACCTTTCCCCTGGACAGGCTGATACATTCGGTATTACCGATTACATAAAAACTTTTGACTCTGATCTATGAAACGCGTAGGAGCACACGTCAGTATTGCCGGAGGAGTAGAAAACGCACCATTGCATGCTAAAAGCATCGGAGCAAAAGCTTTTGCCATGTTTACCAAAAACCAGCGGCAATGGAAAGCCCCGAAACTACCTGCGCTTTCAATAGATGCTTTTATGAACAACTGCATTGAGGGCGGGTTTAAACCGGAACACATTTTGCCTCATGACAGCTATCTTATCAACCTTGGCAGTCCTGATCCCGATAAGCTGCGGAATGCACGGGAAGCTTTTATTGATGAGATGCAGAGGGTAGAAAGTCTTGGACTTATTTTGTTGAACTTTCATCCCGGAAGTCATTTAAACAGCATAGACGAGGAAGGATGCCTGAAGCTCATAGCTGAATCAATCAATATGGCGCTTAACGCAACAACCAGCGTAACCGCTGTCATTGAAAACACTGCCGGCCAGGGAACAAATCTCGGATACCGGTTTGAACAGCTGGCCTCGCTTGTTGAATGGGTTGAGGATAAAACCAGGGTCGGGGTATGCCTGGATACATGCCACCTTTTTGCCAGCGGTTATGATCTGCAGACAAACGATGCTATAGAGTCGACGTTTAAAGAGTTTGATCGGATCGTTGGAATGAAATACCTGAAAGGGATGCACCTTAATGATGCGCTTCGTCCGCTCGGCAGCAGGCTTGACCGCCACGCGAGTATTGGCAAAGGCACCATCGGCATGGAGGCTTTCTCATATATCATGGCACATCCTGCCTGTGAAGAAATACCTCTGATTCTTGAAACACCGGATTCTGACCAGTGGAGTTCAGAGATCAGCCTACTCTACTCTCTATAGATTCAAAGGAACTAGCGCTTGGATACTACTCTGAGATATTTACCCACTGACCATGCACTGCCTAAAATGCCAAGCATCAGCCCGAGAAGGACGGTTGACGGATAAATCAGCAGTGCAGATGGCTGCAATACCTGATAAATTCCAGGCTCGTAACGAAAAAGCAACTGATCAAAAAGCAGATAGACTGCCCCTGAGGCAAGCGATCCTGCAAGCAGACCCTGAAGTGCCCCTTCGATAACGTAAGGAGCGCCGATAAGCCAGGCTGTAGCCCCAACAAGACGCATGGTCCTTATTTTTTCCTTTCGTGAAAACATTGCCAGCCTGATGGTATATCCAATCAGTACAATTGTGGCTAATGAAATGAGTACGCCTATACCACCGGTCAACAACGTAAACAACCTTGCATTCTTCTCGATCTGGCCAAGAAATGACTGATTATACCGTACATCAACATCTGGTGATATTTTACGAATTTCAGGTACAATCCGTCCAATACTTTCAGGTGTTGCATAGTCCGGGAGAAATTTAAGCCTGATTGATCGAGGCAATGGATTAGAGCCAAGAATCTTGACGATATCCTCTCCAAAATCATGAGCAAACGTTTGTGCTGCCTCATCTTTTGAGACATATAACGCTTCACGAATTCCTTGAAGCTTCTTAATCTGACCGGTAATTTCTTGAGCCTGTGTTTCATTCATGGTATCTCCGAGAAAAACCTCAAGCTCCACTTTGCTGCGCAACTCCTGAATCACATCAAAAAAGCTTAGAGATACTGTACTGAATAAACCAAGCAGAACAAGAGCAAAAAAACTTATGGTAACAGTAATTGCTGCAGGCATTTTCGCCCTGCCAATACTTGAAAAACCTTCCTTGATGACAAACGAAAGTGACATAACAGCTTATTTTTCATTAATAACAGGCTCCAACACGAAGAATTAACAAAACAAGTTGCAAAAACAAGTTTTTTTTCTTTTAATTAGAGCTGACAAAAGGGGCTATAGCTCAGTTGGTAGAGCATTTGCATGGCATGCAAAGGGTCAGGAGTTCGAGTCTCCTTAGCTCCACATAAAAATAATACAAAAAGCGCAGCTATAAACTGCGCTTTTTTGTTTTGAACCATTTTGTCATTCCTTACTGTATACTTCACGCCCTTTTTCTACCTACTTTCGCAATTAAAAATACCAGCCCCACTATCAGTGATGCCGCAAGACCAGCGCCTATATTGAGAAGAGCTGCAACGAGAATAACAGACAAGGGTATACTAACAGTAAATCCAAGAATACCGGAACTTACAACAATGGTCGTGGATGTAAGACCGGTAAAGAAAAAACTGGTTGCAATACTTCCTGCAAAAGATATAAACAGCTTTTCACCCTTACCTTCCGAAATATTCTGCCACCGTTGAATCTGCTTCCGCCCGCCCGGTTCGAGCAAATTTTTAACCCCCATGGCCATGAGTGCAAACACAATAAGCACAACGGCATGTAGGCCATACACTTTAAAGAGTTCGTTACTTGAAAGGTTAAATAAACCCTGTCCAAGCCAACCGATCGCAATCTTCAACATAAAAATTGATGTCAAGAAAAATACTGTTCCCCAGAGCAGAGTCACTGAAACCCAAATCCCGACACCCGGTGGTTTTGGAGTTTTCTTTGTTGATGATACCATGATTATGATGGATGGTTAGATGAAATGTGAACATAGGAATTGTCAATTTTACGAGGACGTGAAATATAACCGCCATTCGCAAAAGTCAATCCTTTTTATCTTACAAACTCAGCTCTTAAGAGAACGGTCACCTTGAAAATGCTTCTCTGTAAATGATGCAACGATTATTTTCAATTTTCAGTTTGAATAGTTATGTTCATTCGTCATTATACAGAGTTCAGTAAGGTTTAGTGCCGTTCACCTTTAACATATTATTGCTTATGTGTGGAGTTTTCGGTGTTTTTAATTCAAAAACTCCCGCGGAAGATACCTTCTATGGACTTTACTCTCTGCAGCACAGAGGACAGGAAGCCGCAGGCATAGTGGTTGCTGAATACAATAAGGTGAAAAAGAAAACCCTCTTTAAGCAACACAAAGGCATGGGACTGGTTTCTGAAGTGTTCAGAGATGAGACCATTTTTGAAAATCTGAGTGGATATGCTGCAATAGGGCATAATCGTTATTCTACAACGGGTTCCTCGAAATCCAACAACAATATCCAACCTTTTTCCCTGATCTATCGTTCCGGCAGTCTGGCGATAGCCCATAACGGAAACCTAACAAATTCCCGTGCCTTACGGCGCGAACTGACTGAGCTTGGTGTCATTTTTCAGGCATCGTCAGATACAGAGATAATCCCGCATTTAGCTGCCCGTAGCCGTGAAAAAGAGCCGCTGCATCAGATTTATGAGGCATTGATGCAGGTACAGGGAGCTTACTCAATAGTTATACTGGCTAATAACCAGATGATTGCAGCAAGGGATCCTTACGGTTTCAGACCGCTTGCACTTGGGAAAAAAGTTGACCCTCTAACCGGTGAACTGTCCTATATTGTAGCCAGCGAAACATGTGCTTTCGATATTATTCAGGCAGAATATATCAGAGATATCGAGCCGGGTGAAATACTGTTGATCGACCATCTTGCAGTTACAAACGAAAAACCGACTTCTCTTTTTTTACCTCCATCAAAACACAAGGCCCGCTGCATTTTTGAGTATGTATACTTTGCACGACCAGACAGCTTTATTTTTCAGCATTCTGTTGACAAAATCAGGAGAAATCTCGGCAAAAACCTTGCAAGAGAGTCATCTATCGAGCATCAACCGGGAGAGAAGGAGCTGACTGTCGTGAGTGTCCCCGACTCATCAAATACTGCCGCCCTCGGTTTTGTAAGAGAAAGCATAAAAATGGAACGACCAGCAAGATTTGAACATGGACTTATCCGTAACCATTATGTTGGAAGAACCTTTATCCAACCGGGCATTCATAGTCGTGATATCAAGGTTCGTTCGAAGTACAATATCGTTCGGGGTGTCCTTCAGGACAGACCTATCATTCTTGTTGACGACTCCATTGTCCGAGGCACAACTGCAAAAATGCTGATTAAATTGATCCGCGAGGCTGATCCAAAATCAATTCACCTGCACATCAGTTCTCCACCTATCACCAATCCTTGCTTTTATGGAATGGATTTTCCTACCAAGCGGCAGTTGCTTACCCACATGTTTGCCAATCTTGAGAATGATGTAGAAGAAATCGAAAAAATCAGGGAATATATCGGCGTGGATTCCTTAAAATATCTTTCTATGCAGGGTTTGATGAACAGCGTGCCATCATTTGAAAATGAAGACAGCAGCTATTGTACAGCTTGTTTCAGCGGTCACTACCCCATCCAGGTCAATGATGCCACGACCGATAAAGAGGAAAATGACTGAATATTAAAATCGATATAGGTTCTGCATCATTGAGTGTAACAGTCTTGTAACAGCCTCTACTTTTTATTCTGCTTAAACTCAATTCTCACTGAAGTATGCGGTACGGCCTCCAGCCTCTTTTTAGGAATAGGTTTGCCGGATTTGATGCAGATGCCATACACTTTATTTCGAATTCTGTCAAGGGCCTGATCGATATAACCGATATATTTTTCATCACGGGCTATGAACATGAAACGCTGTTCGCGATCCATGGTATCAGTGCCGTGATCGGCCATATGCATGGAGTAGTTTGAATTAATGGAATCTTCCACATTTTCATCTGAAATTGATGAGCGTAGAATATCCAGATCACGAAGCACTTCTTCCCGTCGTTTAAGCAGTAACTGCTTGAAATGTTCGAGCTCTTCGTCGGTTAAATATGTCTTGGTAAGGACCGGTTCCTCGATAACCTCATTTTCCTTCTTGGAAGCACTACTATTCTTTTTGGCCATAACAGATTACATTTTCTTAATCTCAAAGAAGGCTGTAAAATTACAGAGTTAAATAATACTATTAACTTGCATATTTTTCAAGCGATAACCAGCAAATTTCACCATTAACCAACTCTTCCTTACCCTTGATTATTGATGAAGGATCGGATTGTGTGGTAATGAGAGATGTGGTGAGTGTTTCTGCTTTAATATACGCATCATTTTTCATCACAGCATCCAGAAGTTTTACCGAACCATGGATACTTAAAGTAATTCTATCAGTAATGTCGAACCCGCTTTCTTTACGGAGCGACTGGATACGACTTACCAGTTCACGGGAGAGACCAAGCATTTCCAGCTCTTCAGTCATCTCTGTATCAAGTGCTACCATGATGCCATGGGCTTCATCGGATGCCACAAGCCAGCCCTCAATATCTTCATGCATGATTTCAACATCATCGCGTACAATGTCAAACTCTTTGCCGTCAAGATTGAGAGAGAGGTGACCTTCTTTTTCAAGATGCGCAATCTGTTTATGACTCATCACTCTTATAGCTTCAGCAAGTGCTTTCATATCTTTACCGAAACGGGGACCGAGAGTTTTAAAATTTGCTTTTGCTTTTTTGCTGATTACCGAGCCTTCGTCCTCGATATACTCAATCTTCTGTACGTTGATCTCTTCCATAATGATGTCGGAAACCATTGCATACTCTTCTCTTGCGGAAGAGTCACTAACGGCAAGCAGAATCCGTTTGAGTGGTTGACGGACCTTGATCGAAGCCTTCTCGCGCATGGTACGAACCAGGGAAGTAATAATTTGCGCTTTTTTCATGCGTTGTTCCAATGGGCGGTCTATAACTGACATTTCAAGCAGAGGAAAATCTGCAAGATGAACTGATTCAAAGGGCTCAAGTCCACTGATGCCATTAAGGTTCAGATATATACGATCCGCCAAAAATGGCGTAAACGGAGCCAGAAGTTTTGCAAGTGTCGCAAGACAGCTATACAGTGTCTGATAGGCTGCGATCTTGTCAGGGCCCATATCGCTTTTCCAGAACCGTTTTCGTGACCGGCGAATATACCAGTTTGACAGATCATCAACGGTGAAGTCGTTGATCAGCCTTACAGCGCCTGTAAGATCATACTGCTCCATACGTACATAAACACTGCCTACCAGCGTATTCAAACTGGAGAGTACCCAGCGATCTAGCTCGGATCGGTCCTGCTCAGGAATTTTCGGCTCAGCAAAAGTAAAGCCATCAACATTAGCGTAGAGCACAAAGAAATTATAGCTATTGATGAAGGCCCGAAAAAACTTTCGCTGTTCTTCTTCTATCTCATCAGCATTGAATGACTTCGGCCTCCATGGCGGACTGGTTACCATCAAATACCAGCGGAGTGCATCAGCGCCATAACGGTCCATAGTCTCAAAAGGATCAACAACATTGCCTTTCGACTTCGACATTTTGTGACCATTTTTATCCAGGATATGACCGTTTACAATCAGGTTTTTGTATGCCGGTTTATCAAAAATGAGTGTTGCAATGGCATGCATGGTATAGAACCAACCTCTAGTCTGATCAACCCCCTCTGCTATGAAGTCAGCAGGAAAGGTCGAATCGAAAAGCTCAGAATTTTCAAACGGATAATGCAATTGGGCAAAGGGCATTGATCCGCTGTCGAACCATACATCAACCAGTTCGGGTGTGCGATTGAAGCGAATTCCATCCCTGATAAAGTATATTTTATCAACAAAGGGCTTGTGCAGATCCAGTACAACGAGTTCCCTGTCTAGGGCATCCCCCAAAAGAAGCTGTTCCCCATCAATATCAATAAATCCTTCGCGCAACTCAGCTACGGAGCCAATCGCAAACACTTTTCCTGATGCCGCATCATCGCCAATAGCAAAATTTTCTGAAACCCAGAGAGGAAGCGGAGAACCCCAGAACCTTTCTCGTGAAAGTGCCCAGTCCTTATTGTCCTCGAGCCAGTTACCAAAACGTCCGGTACCTATTTCGGGAGGACACCAGTTAATGGTTTTATTGAGCTCCACCATACGATCGGCTATAGCTGTGGTTCTGATATACCAGGACTCTCTTGCATAATAGATCACCGGCACATCATAACGCCATGAAAAAGGATAGGTATGGGTAATGGTCTCCTTACGGTACAATTTGCCGGCGTCCCGAAGTTGACGGATAATCAACGGATCGGTGTCCTTGAAAAACATGCCTTCATAGTCGTTTACTTCAGCGGTAAAACATCCGTTTCGAGCAACCGGCTGGAGCATGGGCAAATCGTATTTCTTGGCAATCTCGTAGTCTTCAGCACCAAATGCAGGTGCAATATGGACAATACCAGTCCCGTCTTCTGTAGAAACAAAAGAGCCCGAAGTGACGTACCAGCATTTTTTTTCAGGATGGAGATAGCTGAAAAGCGGCTCGTAGTCAATGCCTTCTAAATCACGTCCTTTCAGTTCGGCAATAACTTTCCAGAGAGATTCTCCAGTATCATTTTTCTCAAGAAGAACCTGTAGGCGTGACTTGGCTAAAATCAATATTTCACCACTCTCAATATGAGAAACCTTCACATAGTCAATATCCGCACCTATACAAAGAGCAACGTTTGAAATCAAAGTCCACGGCGTGGTCGTCCATACAAGCAGAGACTCTTCTGAACCTTTTACACGGAATTTTACATAAATGCTTGGATCGGTGACCTCTTTGTACCCTAACGCGAGCTCATGTGAACTCAGCACTGTCTCTGATTTTGGATCTTGAGGTACAATTTTGTAATCCTTATAAATCAGTCCCTTGTCGAAAATTGTCTTAAGTGCCCACCAAACCGACTCTATATAATCATTGGTACAAGTAATGTAGGGGTGATCCATATCTACCCAATATCCCATCCGTTCTGTCAGCTTACCCCATCCTTCACGATTATCGTCAATATGGTGGTAAACTAGAGCCCTGGCTTCGGCATTGAACTCTCCATCACCGTACTCCACAACCTGGGCTTTATTTTTGAGACCAAGTTTTTTTTCCACCGAAATCTCTACAGGTAACCCATGAGTATCCCATCCTGCTTTGCGAGGAACCCGATAACCCTGCATGGTTTTATAACGACAGACAACATCTTTTATGGTACGGCTGAATACATGGTGAACACCGGGTTTGCCGTTGACTGTTGGAGGCCCTTCATAAAAAGAGTATACCCTGTCAGCAGGTTTGTTTTCCAGACTTTTATTAAAAATCCCGTGTTCATTCCAGTATGCGAGGACTTCTCGTTCTACAACACTGTAAGGTGTATTTGATGGATACTCAACAAATTTATCGGCCATGGTTCTTCAGAATCATTCAATAACGACAAGCGATCTGCCTGCGATTAGAAAAAAAATTAATATAAATGAATTCGGCATTAAAACAGTACAGGCAAGCCTTTCGATAACGGAAAAGCTTGCCTGAGACCAACTATAAACAAAAGGGCAGTCAATACCTGTACAACTCAAGACCTTTTACTTTTTGTTGCCGAGAGAAGCGCTAACACCTTCAAGGATTTGTTTTGCAACTACCGTCAAGGAATCAAGCGCCTGAGCTACTACTTTGCTTATCGGAGCCATCGTACTGTCAAGAAGAGTACCTACACCGATGAGGATCGTTGAAAAATCGCCTTTTACAACATCACCCTGGTTCTGGTCACCCTGACCGGAAGTTTTATTTTCTTCAGCCATATTACACTGAGATTTAGGTTTATCGCCAACTAAACAATACTCATCAAATATAATATACTTAATCAGGCCATCAAAGCAAATCGATCGAACACATGCAAATCATTATAACTCTTGTGCATTGAAGGCCCTTGATGGAGTCCTTCAGCTTTACTTTCGTCCATATCGATCGTCGTATCGAACAATATCGTCCTCTCCAAGATAACTACCCGACTGAACCTCTATCAGTTCAAGCGGACTTAGTCCTCTATTTTCAAGACGATGCAGAGAGCCGACAGGAATATAGGTAGACTGATCTTCATACAGGGTAATTTCCCTGTCATCTACGGTAACCTGAGCTGTACCTTTAACAACTATCCAGTGTTCAGCCCGATGATGGTGCTTTTGTAACGATAACGCCGCTCCCGGTTTTACGGTAATGCGCTTGACTTTAAATCGATCTGAAAAATCAACAGTTTCATACGAACCCCATGGTCTATAGACCCGACGATGTATCTCGGCTTCATCCCTTTCTTTCCTTTTCAGCTCTTCTACAAGCATTTTGACGTCCTGCACAGACTCTCTTGTGGCAACCAGCACAGCATCTGCCGTTTCAACAACAATAAGACTGTCAAGCCCGACAGCAGTAACAAGGCGGCTCGTTGCGTGGATATAACAATTCCTGACATCCTGCACCATCACATCGCCCTTTTTCACATTGCCAGAATCATCACGAGCATGAACATCCCACAGTGCAGACCATGCCCCGACATCATTCCATCCGGCATTGAGGGGTACAAGCGCAGCTTTTGTGGTTTTTTCCATGACAGCATAGTCAATGGAGTCAGAAGGAGAGGAACTGAATTCCTGTATATCCAACCTCAAAAAATCAAGATCTTTATGCGCATTCTGCAATGCCTTCCTGCATGCAATAACGATCGCAGGAGCATTTGCTTCCAGTTCTCTAAGATAGGTTTCAGCTGTAAAGAGAAATATGCCGCTATTCCAGAAATAGTCACCCGAGGCCAGATAGATTTCCGCAGTTATTTTATCGGGCTTTTCTACAAATTCAAGAACCGGATATACCTTCTTGTTCCCTTCACTATTTACAGAAGCCCTGATATAGCCGTAGCCTGTTTCAGGAGAGGCAGGCACAATTCCAAAAGTTACCAGTTTCCCCTGTTCGGCAGCAGACTTGCCGGCTGCAACTGCGGCACCAAACGCCACTGGATCAAGAATAACATGATCGGCGGGCAGTATGAGCATGGTTGCACCCGGATGCTTTTCGGCTATGAGCATTGCTGCAATAGCTGCTGCCGGAGCAGTATTGCGACCTGATGGTTCAAGAATAATCTCTCCGATATCTGTGTCTATTTCGTGAAGCTGTTCAGCAACCAGAAAGCGGTGACTCTCATTGCAGACACAATAGACAGGCCCAGTGTCATCGGTTGATATCAGACGAAGGACCGTATCCTGCAGCATGGTTTTTTCGCCAATAAGGGAAAGGAGCTGCTTTGGATACAACGCACGGGAAAGAGGCCATAATCTGGTCCCTGATCCACCGCTGAGAATGACAGGAATTATCATGAACGAAAAAGGTTTTTTAATGATTGGTAAATTTCTCGTACATCTTCCACGTTGAAGTGATAAGTGTATCAATATCGCTGTACTTTGGAGACCATCCAAGAAGCTCACGCGCTTTCGATGATGAAGCCACAAGTTCAGAAGGATCTCCTCGGCGCCTGCCTGTAACATCAGCTGAAACCGATCTGCCTGTAAGTACCCGAGCCCGTTCGACCATTTCAAACACACTTACTCCAGTCTGGCTTCCAAGATTGACTGTAATGCTTTTATCGTGCTCTACAATGTATTCAAAAGCACTGACATGCGCTTCTGCAAGATCGCTTACATGAACATAGTCGCGTATACAGCTTCCATCCTTTGTAGGATAATCATCACCAAATATTGAGAGTTTAGGCCTCATGCCTGCTGCTGTTTCCATTACAATCGGCAGTAAGTTTTCCGGATGCAACTCCAGCCCCTTGATCCGACCGCTGACATCATAGCCAGCTGCGTTGAAATAGCGAATGGCCGCGTACCTCATTTCTTTCAGCTGGTCATACCAGCCCAGCAAGCGCTCTATTTCCAGCTTGGTAAACCCATAAAAGTTTTCCGGTTCTTTCGGGTGTTCTTCATCTATCGGAAGGTATTGAGGGGTACCGTAAACTGCAGCTGAAGAAGAAAAGATAACCCTTGATATTGCTGCTGCAGATGCCTGATTAAGGATGTTAATGGTTCCTGCAATGTTTGCCTCAGCATAGATTTCAGGGTTCAGCATCGACAGTCCAGCGGCTTTGAGAGCTGCGAGATGAATGCATCCATCAAAGCCACCTGCCATTGCCTCTCTCAGCTGTTCAGGACGCATGATGTCGCCATGCACAAACTCAGCTTCAATAAAGAGATTCTCCCTTAAGCCAGTCTGCAGGTTGTCAAATACGGTAACATCATATCCACGATCTAAAAAAGCTCTAGCTACATGGCTTCCGATATAACCAGCACCTCCGATAACCAGAATTCTCATAAAAAAGTCCTTTCTTAAATCTTTTAAATCACAATAGATGAGTAACTCTACCGTCCGCAATACATCTTTTCATAATAATGCTGATATCCGCCGGAGGTGACATTATCAAGCCACTCCCTGTTTGCCAGATACCAGTCAACAGTCAGTTCAAGCCCTTTTTCAAACGTAATTGAAGGCTCCCAGCCAAGCTCCCTCTTCAGTTTCGACGAATCAATTGCATAACGAAGATCGTGACCAGCTCGGTCAGTAACATAGGTAATCAGTTTTTCTGACTCGCCTGCACCGCGTCCTAGTTTTGCATCCATAATACGACAAAGCAGAAGGATCAGATTAATATTACTCCATTCATTATGACCACCAATATTATAGGTCGAACCATTTTGACCTTTATGAAAAATTACATCAATGGCTTGGGCGTGATCGACAACCCAAAGCCAGTCGCGAATGTTCTCTCCTTTTCCATATACCGGCAGGGGCTTGTTTTGTACAATATTATTTATAAAAAGAGGAATAAGCTTTTCAGGAAACTGGAAAGAGCCGTAATTGTTAGAGCAGTTACTGATTACTACCGGGAGTGTAAAGGTGTCGTGGTAAGCCCTGACGAAATGATCTGAGGAGGCCTTTGAAGCTGAATATGGGCTGTGGGGATCGTAAGGTGTTTGTTCAGTAAACATTCCTTCCCGGCCAAGCGATCCATATACTTCATCGGTTGAAATGTGATAAAACCTTTTTCCTTCGTAATTTGACTGCCAGCAGGCCCTCGCAGCATTAAGAAGATTAACCGTGCCGAGAACATTGGTTACAACGAACTCGGTAGGATTTGTAATTGATCTGTCAACGTGTGACTCGGCAGCCAAGTGAATTACTCCATCAAAACTGTTCTCTTGAAACAGGTTCTGAAGAAAATTCCCATCGGTTATATCACCTTTTATAAATCTGTAATTCAGCTCACTGTCAACATCCTTGAGATTAGCCAGGTTACCCGCATACGTTAGTTTGTCGAGATTTGTGATGGTGTAGGATGGATAGTGCTTTAAAAAATGTCTAACGACATGAGACCCTATAAAACCGGCTCCTCCGGTGATCAGAATATGCATTGACAGTATTGATTGTTTAATGTTTGTCGTCTCTCTGTTTTTCAATCAAATCCGGAGAAATATTACAATTTGCCGGTACTTTTGATCTTTGCCAGTAACAATGCAAGTGATGCCCTCCAGTGTGGAATTTCCACCCCCCAATCCTCCTTGAAGCTCGATTTATTAAGAACGCTATAGTGGGGTCTTGGCGCAATCTGGGGATAGTGGGCGCTTTCAACAGGTAACACCCTGCAAGATAATTCAGAAATATCCATAATGGCTAAGGCAAAATCATACCACGAGGCGACCCCTTCATTGGAATAATGGTAGGTTTTCTGATAGGAGGCAGCAGGGTTGCAGCGTTCAAGTATCATGATAATTGCCTCTGCTAAATCGGCCGCATACGTTGGAGTGCCAACCTGATCAACGACAACATTCAACGTGTCGCGTTCTGCACCGAGACGCAGCATGGTTTTTACAAAGTTACTGCCGTAGGCAGAATAAAGCCATGACGTCCTGATAATAAGATAGGAAGGTGCAATCTGACGTATTTGCTCTTCTCCCTCCCATTTCGATATGCCGTAAACACTACGGGGACTGACCTTATCAATTTCTCTATAAGGAACACATGAATCTCCATTAAACACATAGTCAGTGGAAATATGCACCAGAAGAATGTTGCGTGCTTTAGCGCATGCAGCAAGCACGGAGGAACCATCTCTGTTAACCCGGAACGCAGCATCAGTATCTGTTTCCGCTTTATCAACAGCTGTATATGCTGCACAGTTAACAATAACATCGATGCAATGTTCATGACAGAGATGATCAACAAGATCATGGCTGGTTATATCAAGCTCTGGAAGATCATAGAAAAAAAACTGCTGCTTTTTTTGAGTTGTCGACAACTCCTTCAGCTCAGATCCCAGTTGACCCCTGCTACCGGTAACAAGAATATTCATGAGTAAACAACTATGATGTGACACATATCAAAGCGCTGTAACCGCAATATATAGGTATAATATTAAGCCGTTCGAGGGTAAAGTTTTTCCTGCCTGAAATCGTCATACCGGAAGCTCTCGACATCGCTGAACGGGGGTTGGTTTGCATCTTTCACAGAAACCTTGATAGAATTTTCAGGAAGCTGCCATTCTATAGCAAGCGCTTTATCATTCCATAGCAATCCGGTATCGTGAGAAGGCATATAGTAATTATCGCACTTATAGGAAAAAACTGCCTCTGGTGTGAGAACAAGAAAGCCGTGAGCAAATCCTTTAGGTACCCATAACATATTTTTCCTCTCGGCATCAAGAACACACGCCACATGTCGACCGTACCATGGTGAACCTAAACGTATATCAACTGCAACATCAAGAACACTACCATAAACCACCCGAACAAGTTTTGACTGTGTAAAGGGAGGCTTTTGAAAATGAAGGCCACGCAGGACTCCATAACCAGATTTGGACTCGTTATCCTGCACGAACGTTACCCTGCCGACATGCTGCTCAAATATATCCTGACGAAAGGACTCAAAAAAATAACCCCGATCATCTCCCAAAACCTCAGGCTCAAAAATCAGGACATCAGGTATGGAGGAAGTAATTACCCGCATAAAAAATTGACACTATGGATATTAGAAAGAAAAACACCATTCAGCTTAGATTCCCGGTACTTCCCGCTGATCAAGAAGTCGAACAAGATACTGTCCGTACTGGCTTTTCATAAGTGGCTCAGATAAACTTAAAAGTTCATTATCAGTAATCCAGCCTTTCCGCCAAGCAATTTCTTCGGGACAGGATATTTTGAGGCCCTGCCTTTTTTCCACGGTTTGAATAAAGTTTCCTGCTTCCTGAAATGACTCATGGGTTCCGGTGTCAAGCCAGGCAAAACCACGCCCCAGAATAGAGCACTTCAACTCCCCTCGCTTCAGATACTCTTCATTAACAGCCGTAATCTCAAGCTCTCCACGTGGAGAAGGCTTTATTTGTTGTGCAATTTCGACAACATTGTTAGGATAAAAATAGAGGCCGACAACAGCATAATTTGATTTAGGCTGTTTCGGCTTTTCGGCAATTGAAAGCACATTGCCATCATCATCAAATTCTGCCACTCCATAGCGTTCAGGATCACTGACATAGTAGCCGAATATATTGGCTTTGCGCTCTTGTTGTACCGTTTGAACTGCCAGTTCGAGC